>Ga0207658_10000292_pt1 | contig 52512 bp, 40 predicted proteins | sample KBSS33metaG_FD_184322 | JGI IMG/M metagenome (GOLD analysis project Ga0207658, IMG submission 184322) | Switchgrass rhizosphere microbial communities from Kellogg Biological Station, Michigan, USA - KBS S3-3 metaG (SPAdes) (version 2) | ecosystem: Host-associated > Plants > Roots > Rhizosphere...
TGCGTATTTCGCAAAAGTCGGACAGCTGCTTCGCTAAATCCCGGACAAGCGCTTCAGTAAATCCGGGACAGCTGGTTTCGGCATTGGATGCCTGGTTGCTGTTAGGGTTGAGTGATTTCCGGATTTGGATCCTGGGTCAAGCTTGAAGGCGCTTTTTGTCGTCGCATGCTGTCGCCTTCGAGGGCGATGCGATGAGCGTTGTGGATGATGCGATCGAGGATAGCGTCGGCGATGGTCGGCTCGCCGATCATGTCGTGCCATGCCGCCACGGGGAGCTGGGCAGTGATCAAAGTAGATTTTCGGCGGTAACGCTCTTCGAAGATTTCCAGGAGGTCGAGGCGCTGCTGATCATTGAGGCTGTGCGTGCCCCAGTCATCGAGAATGAGTAGCTGGACGCGTGCAAGTTTGTCGACCACGCGTGGGAAGCGACCGTCGAGGCGCGCGAGTGCAAGATCCTCGAACAGGCGCGGCATGCGTAGATATAAGACGGAGTGATCCTGACGCGCCGCCTGTCGCCCGAACGCGCAACCTAGCCACGTCTTTCCTGTGCCGGTTTGGCCAGTGATGATGAGATTTTCGCGGGCATTGAGCCACGCGCCCTGCGCGAGTGAGAGGATATTACGCCGGTCCATGCCGCGGCGTGCAGCGAAGTCGACATTCTCGATACAGGCGTCGACGAAGCGAAGCTTTGCGCTGGCAAGCCGGTTAGTCAGCCGCCGGTCGGCACGAGTGGCGATCTCGCGGTCCAGCATGAGCCCGAGCCATTCGTCGCGGGTCAGGTCGCCTGCGGTGTCCTGCTCGGCAATGTCGCGCCACGCGGCCGCCATGCCCGCTAGCCCCAGGCTATGCATTTGATCAAGGGTAGGATGCGTCAGCACAAGATTGTCCTTTCTTCATTGATAATAAGACCCGCCACGGATGTTGCCGTGCGCCGGTGTTGGTTTGAGCGGCCCCGTTGCTGGCTGGATCTTGTCGAGCCCGGCCTTGAGGATGGCGTTGACGGATGAGTAGGTGACAGCGCCGATCACCAGCGCCCGGTCGCAGGCTGCTTCAAGCCGATTGCGATCGTAGCGCCGGGCCAACGAGAGGATGCCCATCGCAGAACGATAACCCTGCTCGGGGTGCGGCTTGTCGACCATCAACCTTTCCACGAACGTCGCCGTGTTAGGACCGGTTTTCCTGGCACGTTCGATCAGGCTTGCTGGTGATATGTTCGCATAGCGCTGATGCGACTTGGGCATATGCTCGTTCACCGTGACATGCCCGCGACGCTGAGATGTCCGCATATGGCTGGCGACCCGCACATGATCGTAGAAGATTTCTACCACCCGGTGCGTCAGGCGGATATCGACCTGCCGGCCGATCAGCCGATGCGGTACCGAGTAGAAGGTCTTATCCGCCTCGATATGATAATCAGGGTGAACGCGGGCCGTTTTCCACTCGGCATATTCGAACACTGACGTGGGCAACGCCGCCAGAGCTGTCCGTTCGATCTCCTCGAAGATCGCCCGGCGGGATTTGCCGACATGGCGCATGGGCCGATCATTAAGATCGACCAGCAGGTCCGCGATCGCAGCATTGAGATCCGCCAGGCTGAAGAAGCGCCGATTGCGCAGGCGCGCCAGGATCCAGCGCTCTACGATCAACACTGCGCCTTCGACCTTTCCTTTGTCGCGTGGTCGCCGGCTCCGGGTAGGCAGGATCGTCGTATCATAATGCTCGGCCATCGCTGCAAAGGTCGCGCTGAGCGTGGGCTCGAACCAAAGCGCTTTGACAACGCCTGACTTGAGATTGTCGCACACGATCGCGCGCGGGACCCCGCCGATAAAGCTCAGCGCACGGCACTGCGCGTCGATCCAGTCCGGCAACTGCTGGCTCAAGCTCGCCATCGCAAAGGTGAAGGATGAAGCGCCCAACACCGCTACGAAGATCTGCGCCTGGGTGATGACGCCGGTTACAGGGTCGATCAGCGGCACAGTCTGCCCAGCATAATCGGTTTGCAGGACGGCACCCGCCTCATGGCGATTGCGGAAGCTGACATGGGTCCGCCGCTGGAAGGACAGGAACCGATCGCAAAACCAGGTATAGCCGTACCCATTGGGATGAGCGGCCCGATATTCCTGCCATAGCAAGACCAGCGTCACGCCCTTGCGCTTGATCTCCCGCGCAACGAGCGGCCAATCAGGTTCTTCCCGATCCTGCGCGGGGCGACCCACGCGCCGGAATACGAGCCGTTCAACCGCAGCGTCATCGTCGTAGCCTGGCGGCACGGGCCAGACCGTTAGCCCCGCCTGCCGCGCGCGCAGCAGGTACGTCGACACTGTCGTCTTGCTCAGCTTCAGCCGCTCTGACACGGCCCGTACCGACAAACCCTGCTCGTAGGTCAGCCGGAGGATCGATCGCATGTCTTTCACGTCGGTTCGTTTCGTTTGCTTCCGCCTCGGCATCACCCCTCCCATCGCAACGATGAGGAGCAACAATGCCAGAGCGGCGCATCACAAAGCCTAACCTTGATCCCCTCCTAAACCCTGTCCGGGATTTAGCGGAATCACTGTCCCGTATTTAATGAAATGCCTGTCCGCGATTTAGTGAAATCACTGTCCGGGATTTTCCGAAACACGCAACCACGAGGTTGGCGATGCCTCCAAGGGTCCCTGCGAGGGCTGCAGCGGCTAGAAGGAAGTAGTTGTTCATAGCCCCGTACCACCGGAAAATGACCCGACCACCGTGAAGCAGCCGGGCCAAGTAAAGAGACTTCACCAAGGTCAGGTAGAGCCTCTCGGGTCGCATCGTCCGAATAGCGACAGGGCCTCACCGAGACGTCAAGAAATCCCGATTGCACCCAGTATGGACCTTTCTCCGGGGTTCCCTGCCGCGTGTTCAAACGACATCATCGTCGCATGCGGCAGTCTGCTGGCCTTTCTCATGGACCGTGACCGGTGGACCTTGGTGGAAACCTATCGGGGCTGGGAAATCTACAAGACCGATGGAGGCGGCTACTGGGCGTATGATCCCTCCAGCACTTTCGACACCTCGGTGTATCCCGCACTGGTCGAGATCAAGCGCATCGTGATGCTCATCGACACCGGCAAGGGCGGGCTGCAGGGGTGACACTGCTCAAAGACGTCGGCATGTCCTTAGCCGCTCCAAGGCCGGATGCTCTCCAGTTTAAAGCCTTCGAACTGGACCTTGTTTATTCCCTGCCCGAGAGGACTGCGGTCGCCGTAGTCGTCCCCCGCGTGCTTATCGGCCTGCTTGTGTCCTGTGATATAGGACATGACCTCCCGAGGCACGCCAACCGTCCTCGCTGCGGTCGTCCACGTATGGCGAAACTCGCGCATGGGCTGCCGTCCAAGCCCGTCCAGGACCACGCCGTGGTCTTTGATGAACCCGCTCCACCACTGGCCGAATTGGTCGTAAAGGTTGCCGCGCTCGCCTTTGACACGGAGCATTGGAAACAGGGCGGCCTCTCCCGCCTTCTTCAGAGCCGCGTGGTACCGCAGGAGGCCCAGATCAACCAGCGTCGCGGGAACTGGGAAGGTCCTGCCGGTTTCCCCGTTCTTGAGGCGTTGCTGGCCCTTGTGGGGGTGCAATCCCTCGTCGGTGATCCTAAGCACCCACTGCTGGCTCTTGGGGTCCTTATAGATGTCGGCGACAAGCAACTGCGCCACTTCCTCCGGCCGCGCTCCCGTGAACAGCATGATGAGTGGTAGCCAATAAGATGCCTCACCCTTGCCGCCTCGCGGGCGTTCCCCCTCGGTAAACATGGGCAGGCCGAAGATTGCCTCCACCTCCTCTGCCGAGAATCCCTTAGGCGCACGCCGGACCTTCACCTTCTCCAAGTGCGGATCGCTGAACGGGTTATGCCAGTCTCGATCGATGCGGCCCGCTTTCACCGCCCTCTTCCAGCTTGCTCCGAGTGCGCTGGCATGGCCGCGCAGCGACTTCTGAGACAGCCGGGGGACATCGTCCCGGTTTGCGTAGAGCGTGACGAGCTTGGGAAGAGGGATGTTTCGCTGATCCTTAGGAACCAGGGCAGGCTTCTGAGCGAGCATTTCCAACCAGTCGCCGACCATGGCCCGTGTGATCTCTTTAGGCGCGGGACTTCCACAGGCTTCCCGGAAGAACCGTAAGGCGGCTCGGTTGCTTTCTTTGGTCGGCGCTCCAACGGGCGCAGTCTTGCTCTCCAGCAGCTTATCCACAATGCTCTCGAAGCTGTCTTCTGGTGCTGCGGGGACGTCTTGCGCTTTCCGGGCAGGTCGATGGGGTGGGCTAGGGATGTCCACTAACTTTCCCCTTAAGATTTTTTTGGCTGGTTTCTTGGCCTTCAGGGCGGTCTCGTTCAGCGCCCATAGCAATCGATCGCGAGCGTCTTCGTCATTGGGATCGAGGCGATAGCCCTCCTCTTCCAACAGCGCATCGAGTTGCGGCCCCCAATGTTCCTCCATGGCTTCGCGATCATTCTCGGCACGCCATCCGAGGTATTCCGGCATCATCCACTCAATGCCCGCCTTGAGGCGATCAACGCGGTCGTCGGTCTGAGCCTTCAGGGCAGCGTCAAGGCGCAGGAGCCAGTCACGCTCAAAGGTGTCCACCAAGAACTTGAGCAGGTCATCCGAAAGGCGGTCGAATTTACCGGTAGTCTTTTTCTCATGGAGCTGCTTGGCGACCGTCGCAGCCCTAACGTCGGTCTCGAACTGCCGGTTCGCCGCCTCCCAGACCCGCATGGCGGAAGCATTGAGGAACCGAACCCCGAGGCTAACTTTATGTTTGGAACGCGGCTCACTGAGGAACGGCCGAAGCGCCTCCGTGAAGTTCCGCTGGTAGAAGATGCGACCATGCTCATCTTCGCCGAGATAACGAACGCGCTTACCCATCCAGTATTTTGACCCGGTTTTTGACCCGGGTGATCGACTGGAAGCCACGCTTTTCTGCGGTTCTCTAACGATCTCAACTCCTTGCGGAGTAGTTGGTGCCCAGAAGAGGACTCGAACCTCCACGACCTTGCGATCGCCAGCACCTGAAGCTGGTGCGTCTACCAATTCCGCCATCTGGGCACGGGGTAGGCCGGGGCGGATAGCCGTTAGGGTGTCGCCTTGTCAATCGCGCCCTGCCCAAATATTTGCAGCCTTTACTCTTTCGCCCGGTTGTCTCGCGCCGCCGCCTGTTGCAAGGGGAGGCAGGAGAGACGAAAGCGCTATTCTAGCAAGGACACGGACTCCATCATGACTCAGGCTTTGGTGACGATTTTCGGCGGCGGCGGGTTCCTCGGCCGCTATGTGGCGCAGGAATTGCTGACGCGCGGCGTGCGGGTGCGCGTGGCGGAGCGCGATCCGTCGGGCGCGATCCGCGTCAAGACGCTGGGCGGCCTGGGGCAGGTACAGCTGGTGTCGGCGGACATCACCAAGTCCGCCAGCGTGGCGCGCGCGGTGGATGGCGCTGACGCCGTCATCAATCTGGTCGGCATCCTGACCGGCGCCTTCGCCAAGGTGCATGTCGATGGCGCGGCTACGGTGGCGAAAGCTGCGGCGAATGCCGGCGCGAAGGCGCTGGTCCATATCTCTGCCATCGGCGCTGACCCCGAAAGCCCGTCCGCCTACGGCCAGAGCAAGGGCAAGGGCGAGGAGGCTGTGCGCGCCGCCTTCCCGGCCGCAACGATCATCCGCCCCTCGATCATCTTCGGGCGGGAGGACCAATTCACCAACCGCTTCGCCGGGATCGTCCGCATAGCCCCGGTCGTGCCGGTGATCGGCGCAACGACGAAGTTCCAGCCGGTCTATGTCGTCGATGTCGCCCGCGCTATCGCAGCCGCGGCGCTGGAGGCCGCCTATCAGGGCAAGACCTTTGAACTGGGCGGCCCGGAAGTGCTGAGCATGCTCGACATTAACGCCCTGATCGCCAAGGCGATCGGTCATCCGGCGCGCAGCTTCCTGCCGGTTCCGGCTCCCATCGCCTCGGCCATCGCCGCCATCCCCGGCAGCCCGTTAACGCGCGACCAGTGGAAGATGCTGCAGAACGACAATGTCGTGGCGTCCGGCGCCGCGGGCTTTGGCGATTTCGGCATTGCGCCGACGCCGATCGCGGCAGTCGCGGACGCATGGCTGGTGCTGTACCGCCGGCATGGTCGCTTCGCCGGTCGCGTGCAGGCCTGATCCGCATTTCCTTCCGGCTGTCCTGATGGCAGCCCTTCCCCCGGGCATCGCCCAACGGAGTTCATGACTGCATGGAGATGCATTATCTGACCGTCATCCTGCTCGGCATTGTCGAGGGCCTGACGGAATTCCTGCCGGTGTCCTCCACGGGACACCTGATCCTGGCGAGCGAACTGCTTGGCTACGACTCCTCGCAATGGGCGATGTTCAACGTCATCATCCAGCTGGGCGCAATCCTGGCTGTGGTCGTCCTCTACTGGCGAACTTTCTGGGCAGTCGCGGTTGGCCTGGTCCAGCGCAACCCGGTGTCCTGGCGGTTCCTGCGCAATCTGGTGGTGGCGTTTATCCCGGCAGCGGTCATCGGCCTTGCTCTCCACGACAAGATCGAGATGATGCTGGGCGAACCGAAGGTCGTTGCGGTGGCCCTGATCGTCGGCGGCGTAGCGATCCTGATCATAGAGCGGCTGATCAAGAGCGCGACCATCGTGGGCATAGCCGAAATTCCGCTGGTTCGTGTGATCGGCATCGGCTTCATCCAGTGCATATCGATGATCCCGGGCGTCAGCCGGTCAGGCGCGACGATCATGGGCGCGCTGACCCTGGGCGTCGAGCGGCGGACGGCGGCGGAGTTCAGCTTCTTCCTCGCTATTCCTACCATGTTGGGCGCAACCACACTTGAGCTTCTCAAGAACCATGACAAGTTGACGACCGGCGGCGTGAGTTGGCTGGACATCGGTATCGGCTTCGCAGTGTCCTTCGTCGTCGCGATCCTGGTTATCAAATGGTTCGTCGGCATTGTCTCAAAGCATGGCTTCGGTCCCTTTGCCTGGTACCGAATCGTAGCTGGCGCAGCGGCGCTTATCTGGCTCACCATGAAGTAGGTCCGTATCGGCCATATAATGCGTAACATTATGTCGCATCAGCGAACATATCGATAAAGGAGCCTATAAATTAGGTAAGTTAAACTGACCTTGCTGCCATTATTTCCGTGACTCCCATGGTTTTGCGCGCTATTTAGGCGCGCCAAACGAAGGGACTGCGCATGGCTGATACTCCAATGCTGAAATTCGTCGGGACTGGGCAGGCCTATCCCGAAAAGCGGACCGCCGACGATCGCGCGGCGGACTTCAACGAGATCAGCCGCACTTTCTTGACCGAGAAGGCGACCGAGCAGGCCTCGCGCTGCTCGCAATGCGGTGTGCCCTATTGCTCGACCCATTGCCCGCTGCACAATCATATCCCGGATTGGCTGCGCCTGACCGCCGAAGGCCGTCTGCGCGAAGCCTATGAGCTGAGCAATGCGACATCGACCATGCCGGAGATATGCGGCCGCATCTGCCCGCAGGATCGCCTGTGCGAGGGCAATTGCGTCATCGAGTTTTCCGGCCATGGCGCAGTCACCATCGGCAGCGTAGAGAAATACATCACCGACACCGCCTGGAAGGAAGGCTGGGTCGAGCAGCTGGTCCCCGGGGCTGATCGCGGCCAGTCGGTCGGCGTGATCGGCGCGGGTCCAGCAGGGCTGACGACGGCGGAATATCTGCGCGCGGCGGGCTATGAGGTGCATGTCTACGACCGGCACGATCGCGCCGGTGGCCTGCTGACCTATGGCATTCCCGGCTTCAAACTGGAGAAGGACATCGTCATGCGGCGCGTACAGCGCCTGAAGGATGGCGGCATCATCTTCCATGAAGGGTTTGAGGTCGGCCGCGACGCGACGATGGAGCAGCTGCGCGAGAAGCATGACGCAATCCTGATCGCCACCGGCGTATACAAGGCGCGCGACATCCGCGCACCCGGCGTCGGCGCGCCCGGTGTCGTCAAAGCGCTCGATTTCCTCACCGCCTCCAATAAGGCGAGCTTCGGCGATCATGTCCCCGAGCATGAGGACGGATCGCTGCACGCGAAGGACAAGAATGTCGTCGTCATCGGCGGCGGCGATACCGCGATGGATTGCGTGCGCACCTCCATCCGCCAGGGCGCGAAATCGGTGAAGTGCCTCTATCGCCGCGACCGGGACAATATGCCCGGATCGCAACGCGAAGTCGCGAATGCGGAAGAGGAAGGCGTGGAGTTCGTCTGGCTCACCGCACCCATCGCTTTCGAGGGCACGGACAAGGTGACCGGCGTCAAGGTGACCAAGATGCGTCTCGGCCAGCCCGACGCATCGGGCCGCCGCGCGCCAGAGCCCGATCCTGGCAGCGAGTTTAGCTTGGAGGCCGATCTAGTCATCAAGGCGCTGGGTTTCGATCCGGAGGAACTGCCCCGCCTGTTCGGCGCGGACGACCTGTCAGTCACGCGCTGGGGCACGCTGCGTGTCGACCATCGCACGATGATGACCTCGCTGGACGGCGTGTTCGCGGCGGGCGACATCGTGCGCGGTGCAAGCCTGGTGGTCTGGGCGATCCGCGACGGTCGCGACGTGACCGACCATATGCATGCCTATCTGAAGGCGAAAGCCGTGGCGAAGGCGGGCGAGAGAGTCGCGGCCTAAACCAATCATCATCTCCCCGTTCGGTTCGAGCTTGTCGAGAACGGGAGACAGGGTTCTCGACAAGCTCGAACCGAACGCATTTTAAGGAGGCGCAGATGTCCCACACTCCCTTCATGGCCGACGTAGAGGAACGAGCGCGCATTGCCGAAGAAGGCATGTACCGCCCCGATTTCGAGGGCGACGCCTGTGGTGTTGGCCTAGTCGCAGCGACCGACGGCAAGCCTTCGCGGCGGGTCGTGGCAAGCGCCATCGACGCGCTGAAGGCGGTATGGCATCGCGGCGCGGTCGATGCGGACGGCAAGACCGGCGATGGCGCGGGCATCCATGTCGACCTGCCGGTGCGCTTCTTCGACGACGCCATTGCGGACGCGGGCCACAAGCCCCTGCCCAATCGCCTGGCTGTCGGCATGATCTTCCTGCCGCGCACTGACCTGTCCGCGCAGGAAACCTGCCGTACGCTGGTCGAGGCGGAGATTATCGATTCCGGATATAAGATCTATGGTTGGCGTCAGGTGCCGGTCGACGTGTCGGTGATCGGCGAGAAGGCGCAGCGTACGCGCCCGGAGATCGAACAGATCATGATCGCCGGGCCGATGCCCGAGGAACTGGACATGGCGGAGTTCGAGAAGGAGCTCTACCTGATCCGCCGTCGCATCGAGAAGAAGGTGATCGCGGCGCAGATCAACGATTTCTACGTCTGTTCGCTGTCTTGCCGCTCGATCATCTACAAGGGGCTGTTCCTCGCGGAATCGCTCTCGACCTTCTATCCGGACCTGCAGGACGACCGGTTCGAGAGTCGCGTCGCGATCTTCCATCAGCGCTATTCGACCAACACCTTCCCGCAATGGTGGCTGGCCCAGCCGTTCCGCACCCTCGCCCATAATGGCGAGATCAACACGATCCGCGGCAACAAGAACTGGATGAAGAGCCACGAGATCAAGATGGCGTCGCTGGCCTTCGGCGAGCAGTCGGAGGACATCAAGCCGGTGATCCCGGCGGGCGCATCCGACACGGCGGCGCTGGACGCAGTGTTCGAGGCGATCTGCCGCGCCGGGCGCGATGCGCCGACCGCGAAGATCATGCTGGTACCCGAGGCATGGCAGCCGACCGGGGAGACGCCGGAATCGCATCTGCACATGTATAATTATCTCGCTTCCGTGATGGAGCCGTGGGACGGCCCCGCCGCGCTGGCGATGACCGATGGCCGCTGGGTCGTCGCGGGCGTCGATCGCAACGCGCTCCGCCCGCTGCGCTACACGCTAACGGCCGACAACCTGCTGATCGTCGGATCGGAGACCGGCATGGTCGTCGTTCCGGAGGCGACGGTGATGCGCAAGGGCCGCCTTGGCCCGGGCGAGATGATCGCCGTCGATCTGCTGGAAGGCGAAGTCTATGACGACCGGTCGATCAAGGACCGGATCGCGTCGGAGCGGCCCTATGCCGATCTGGTGCGCGACTTCCTCTATATGGACGACCTGCCCCCGGCCGCACCGGACGCGCTGCCGATATGGAACAAGGCGGACCTGACGCGCCGCCAAATCGCCGCCAATTTGACGCTGGAGGACCTGGAGTTCATCCTGGCCCCCATGGTCGAGGACGCTAAGGAAGCCATCGGATCGATGGGCGACGACACGCCGCTGGCCGTCATTTCCGACAAGCCGCGCACGATCAGCCATTTCTTCCGCCAGAATTTTAGCCAGGTCACGAATCCGCCGATCGACTCCCTGCGCGAGCGGCATGTGATGAGCCTGAAGACGCGCTTCTCGAACCTCGCCAACATCCTTCAGGAGGATGCGCAGAACAGCAATGTGCTGGTGCTGGACTCGCCAGTGCTGACGTCGGGCGAATGGACGCGGCTGAAGGCGCATTTCGGCAAGGCCGTAGCCGACATCGACTGCACCTTCCCCAATGAGGGTGGGCATGAGCAACTGCGCAGCGCAATCGAACGCATCCGCGAGGAGGCCGAGCAGGCTGTGCGCGAGGGTCGCACCGAACTGTTCATGACCGACCAGAATATCGGGCCGGACCGGGTCGGCATCGCCATGGTGCTCGCCGCCGCCGCGGTGCACACGCATCTGGTCCGCAAGGGCCTGCGCTCCTACGCATCGATCAACGTGCGGTCGGCCGAGTGTGTCGATACGCATTATTTTGCGGTGCTGATCGGCGTCGGCGCGACCACGGTGAACGCCTATCTGGCGGAATCCTGCATCGCAGACCGGCAGGCGCGCGGTCTGTTCGGCAATATGGACATCGACACCTGCGTCAGCCGCTATCGCACGGCCGTGAACGAGGGCCTGCTCAAGATCATGTCCAAGATGGGCATCGCGGTCATCAGCTCCTATCGCGGCGGCTATAATTTCGAGGCGGTGGGGCTTTCCCGCGCGCTGGTGAACGATCTGTTCCCCGGCATGCCGTCGAAAATCTCCGGCGAGGGCTATACCTCGCTGCATTTCAACGCCACGCTGCGGCACGAGGCCGCCTATGACGAGGCGGTGGTGAAGCTGCCGATCGGCGGCTTCTATCGCCAGCGCAACGGCGGGGAGAGCCACGCCTATTCCGCGCAGCTGATGCACCTGCTGCAGACGGCGGTCGCGACCGACAGCTATTCCAACTATCTGCAGTTCTCGCGCGGCGTGCGCGACCTGCCGCCGGTCTATCTGCGCGACCTGATGGAGTTCAACTTCGCCCGCGAAGCCGTGCCGATCGACGAGGTCGAGGCGATCACGGAAATCCGCAAGCGCTTCGTAACGCCGGGCATGTCGCTGGGCGCGCTGTCGCCGGAGGCGCATGAAACGCTGGCCATCGCTATGAACCGCATCGGCGCCAAGGCCGTGTCGGGCGAAGGCGGCGAGGATGCCGTGCGCTTCAAGCCCTATGAGAATGGCGACAACGCCAACTCGGTCATCAAGCAAATCGCTTCGGGCCGCTTCGGCGTCCATGCCGAATATCTGGGATCGGCGGAGGAAATCGAGATCAAGGTCGCGCAGGGCGCCAAGCCCGGCGAGGGCGGCCAGCTGCCCGGTTTCAAGGTAACCGAATTCATTGCGAAGCTGCGCCATTCGACGCCGGGCGTGATGCTGATCTCCCCCCCGCCGCACCACGACATTTACTCGATCGAGGATCTCGCGCAGCTCATCTACGACTGCAAGCAGATCAACCCGCGCGCGCGCGTCTGCGTCAAGCTGGTCAGCCAGGCGGGCATCGGCACGGTCGCGGCGGGCGTGGCCAAGGCGCACGCCGACGTCATCCTGATCGCCGGCCATGTCGGCGGCACCGGCGCATCCCCGCAAACCAGCATCAAATATGCCGGTACGCCCTGGGAAATGGGCCTGTCCGAAGCCAATCAGGTGCTGACGCTCAACGGCCTGCGCCACCGGGTGAAATTGCGCACCGACGGCGGCCTCAAGACCGGGCGGGACATCGTCATCGCCGCGATCCTGGGCGCGGAGGAGTTCGGCATCGGCACGCTCTCCCTTGTCGCCATGGGCTGCATCATGGTGCGCCAGTGCCACAGTAACACCTGCCCCGTGGGCGTGTGCGTGCAGGACGAAAAACTGCGCGCCAAATTCACCGGCACGCCGGAGAAGGTCATCAACCTGATGACCTTCATCGCCGAGGAAGTGCGCGAGATCATAGCACGTTTGGGCTTCCGCAGCCTGGACGAGATTGTCGGCCGCACCGAACTGCTCCGGCAGGTCAGCCGTGGCGCGGAGCATCTGGACGATCTCGACCTCAACCCGATCCTCGCCAAGGTGGACGCGCCCGATCATGAGCGCCGCTTCACCCTGGACGCCTGGCGCAATGAAGTGCCCGACAGTCTGGACGCGCAGATCCTGAACGACGCCAAGGCCGTATTCGAGCGTGGCGAGAAGATGCAGCTGACCTACACGGTGCGGAATACACACCGTGCCGTCGGCACGCGCCTGTCCGCCAGGATCACGGAGAAGTTCGGCATGTCCGCGCTTGCCGACGGACATGTTACGGTGCGTTTGCGCGGATCGGCGGGTCAGTCGCTCGGCGCGTTCCTGTGCAAGGGCATCAAGCTGGAGGTGTTCGGCGATTCGAACGACTATGTGGGTAAGGGCCTGTCGGGTGGCGTCATCATCGTCCGGCCGATGGTCTCTACCCCGCTGGACACCCGCCATAATACGATCATTGGCAATACCGTCCTCTACGGCGCGATCAGCGGCAAGCTATTCGCGGCGGGCCAGGCCGGCGAGCGCTTCGCCGTTCGCAACTCGGGCGCGGAGGTCGTTGTCGAAGGTTGCGGCGCCAATGGCTGCGAATATATGACCGGTGGCACGGCGGTGATCTTGGGCGACACCGGCGCGAACTTCGGCGCGGGCATGACCGGCGGCATGGCCTTCATCCTGGACGAGCATGGCGTCTTCCCGTCACGCGCGAACCCGGAAAGCATCGTCTGGCAGCGTCTGGACAGCGCCTATTGGGAAACCCGCCTGAAGGCCCTGATCGCCGAACATGCGGTCGCCACCGACAGCCGCTGGTCGCACACCCTGCTCGACGACTGGGACCGCTGGCGCGAGCATGTGTGGCAGGTATGCCCCAAGGAAATGATCAGTCGGCTGGAAAACCCGCTGAGCGATCGCGAGGAAGCCGTCGCGGCGGAATAAAAGAAGCGCTTATTGCTGGGCGGACGGGACTGGTTGAACCATCCCCACCGTTCCAGCAGGCGTTGATGCGCCTTTCTGCGTGCGTGGCGCAGCGGTGGACGGAGACGAAGCAGCCAGCGATTTCTGTGCGGCATCTCCCTGCGCCTGATAGTCCTGCAGCGCGGGATCGTGCTCGCCGGTATCGTAGGCGTCGCCCATCATGTTTCGCTCCGCGAGCGTCGGCCCGCACCCTTTGCACACGATCTGGTCGGGCGTCAGCGGCGAATCCCCGCCATCGGCCGGGTTGATGCTGCCGAGCGATGGATCCGCCATGGCGGAATCATTCGCTTCCGCCGGCGTTTGCATATTACCGGAGCCGCGCAGGTCCTGCCACACGCCGCCGCCGAACTGCCCGCCGGCAAATCCGCCAAGGCCATAACCGGCGGCGATGCTGGCCAATAAAACCGCCCCGCCCGCAATCCAAAATCTCGATGACATTGGCCAAACTCTTCCTATCAGCCGTACCTATCATGGAACGGGAGAAGGTGGGATGGGGTTCCCGACAGTCGCAGGGGATAGCCGCTGATTCGACCAGATTAGCTCATCCAACGTCACCATTTTCAGGCGCCAGTTGCCATACCAGCGGTAACTGGTCGAGCGTGTTGACTGGTCCGGCCCTCGCGGCAATCCGTTCGGTGGTCGAAAGAGTGAAGTCGGGAATACGGGCAAGCCATTCCTCAATGAAAATCTGGATCTCCATCCGCGCCAGCTGAGCGCCAGCACAGGTGTGACTGCCAGTGCCGAAGGTGATGTGGCGCGGCGACCGGTCGAAGTCGATCCGTTCAGGCTCGGAAAACAGTGCCGGATCAAGATTATATAGGCTTGGCGATAACATGATGTGATCGCCGCGCTTCATCGTGACGTTTCCATGCACAACATCTTCAGCCAATACGCGGCCCATATTGCTCGTCGCGTAACGGCGGAGCAACTCGCTCACCACCAGGGGGCGCTGTCCCGGCGTTTCCAGAATGAACCGCCGTTGCGCGGGTGAGCGGGCAAGGAAAAGGGCCACAAAGCCGAACATTGCGGCGACCGTATCAAGCCCGGCGAAAGTGACCATCGTGCATGTCGATAACAATTCTTGGGGGGTGAACGGACGACCATCCACCCGCGCCCGAAGCAGATAGCTGATCAGGTCGTCTCCTGGCGCGGCCTGCCGCTCGGCGATGCGTAATTCGAGATAGCTGCGGACCTCAAGATACGCATCGATCTTGGCCTGCAAATCTGGGTGCCGCGCAAAAATCTCGGTGCGGGCATGAAGATAGGCACGGTCGGACAGCGGAAGGTCCAGAAGGCGCAGGACGACGATCAAGGGAAGATGATGTGCAAAATCGCCGATAAATTCGCATTGTCCGCGCGGTGCGATGGCGTCGATAAGTTCGCCCGCAAGAGCGCGTATCTCTGGCTCAAGAGCCTTGACCCTGACCGGCGTGAGATAGGACATGATCGCCCGGCGATAGTCAGCGTGCAAGGGGGGATCAGCCTCCAGCGGGAGGAGCCGATCCGCCGGGACACTAGGGATTGTTACGCTGGCGCTGGAGAAACGATGATTGTCGCGGAACATGGCGGCGACATCTGGACCAGAGGTCGCAACCCAGTGGCCACCGTTGCGAGGCGTCCAGACCAGTGGGCCATATTCCCGGAATGCAAGCCATGCGCGTTGAGGATCCTCATCCGCACCCGGCAAATCATAGATATCTAGATCGACCACCAACTCGCGCGGGACATGATCAGGAATAGGTTCCACGGTCTCCATGCCTAAGGCTCTCTCATCCTAAGAACGCAGTCTTCTGCTGCCTCATCACTAAACCATTATAGCCGCCGGACGGCAAGGCGGCCGCAGGCAAGACCACAGGCCATAATCCCGATCGTCCTGTCCTGTGCTCACGGCCATGCGGTAGATAGGCACACCGCGCGTTACTTGGTACGCGAACATGCAACTTTATGATTTATCAGCGTATCGGGTTGATCGCGCGTCGATAATGTCTGTGTGCGAAAAATCCTCTCCCACGAAGAGCAGTGGACAAGCGCGATCTTTCGCCAATTTATAGGCGAAGCAGTCGCCGAAATTAAGGCTCGCGCGATGCACACCTTTGCGCCTGAGCGCATAAGCGTCTGCGATCCGCTTAGCGGAAGCGGCCGTCACTGGCAGCACGTCCAGCCCAAGGCCGTCAAGAAGCATCCCGGCTTCTGCTGTGAGGTTTCTCCGTCCGGCGACGATAAGTGTTTCAGTCAGCGTACCCGATGACAATATCACTTTCTGTCTCGATGACCTCAACACACACATCTGCTTCCGGTTCGTTAAATAGGATTGCCATGATCGCGGACGTATCAATGACGATCACTCAGGCAGCCCTTCATCTCCGTAAAGGAAGTCCTGACTACGAGCAGCGTCCGGTCCGATCACTGCCTTGCCGACGGCCGCGGCGCGGACTGCCTTGAGAAGATCGCGACGGGCTGCGCGACCCCCGGGCGCTTTGAGGGGGACTAGTCGCACTGCCGCTTGTCCATGACGAGTAAGAATGACCTCATCGCCAGCTTCTGCTCGACGGACCAGCTCCGTCAATTGCCCTTTGGCCTCGGTCACGGAAATTTGCATAGCGCCGCCAACGGTTGCATTCGTCGCACCTTGCAATATGGACCATTGATTGGACCATTTCAACATCCGTGAGTAGAGACCTGGACACTGGTCCATCATCCCCCAATGCCGAATGACCACTTTATGTCGCGTTTTGCGGGAAATGAGGGAAGCGAACGCATTGCACCTTCCCCCTCCGCATTTCCGCGCCTAACAGATGCTTGCATGTGGCAACTCTACCAATTCCCGCTTTGTCCCTTTTCCCGCAAGGTCCGGCTGTTGCTGGGCGAGAAGGGCGTGGCCTATGACCTGATCCGGGAATCGCCATGGCAGATGCGGGACGAGTTTCTGGACCTCAACCCTGCAGGCACGACGCCGGTCATGGTCGACGAGGATACCGGCGCCACGCTGATCGACAGCCAGGCGATATGCGAATATTTCGAGGAGACGGTGGAGCGCTTTCCGCTGATCTCTGGAACTGCCGCTGGTCGGGCGGAGATTCGGCGGCTCGTCGCCTTCTTCGATCAAAGCTTCTATGGCGACGTGGTCGCGCCGCTGCTGCACGAGCGGATGAAGAAGCGGCTGGTAGAGCGCGCACCGCCCGACGCCCGCATCCTGCGCGAGGCGATGAAGCGCGCCAACACGCATTTGGACTATATGGATTATCTGCTCGACCATCGCAGCTGGATGGCCGGCGGAACGATGAGTCTCGCCGATGTAACCGCCGCCGCCCATGTGTCCGTCGCCGACTATGTGGGCGGCATCGACTGGTCGAGCCACGATCCGGTCCGGCGGTGGTATGCGGGGTTCAAATCACGCCCTTCCTTTCGCCCCCTACTTTCAGAACGGATGGAAGTGATCGCTCCGCCCGCGCACTACGAGAAGCCGGACTTTTAGGCGCGTTACTCCGCGTCGGCCGCCATGTAGACGCGGTTCCGGCCATGTTCCTTGGCAAGGTACAGCGCCCGGTCGGCGGCCTTGAGCGCATCGCGCGGGTCGTCATAGGCAAAGACATTAGCCACGCCGGCGGAGAAGGTGACCTTCTCCATCCGCTCGCCCGTCGACCGGTTGACCAAGCTGCGTTGCGACAGGTCCTCCCGCGCACCATCGACCACCGTGCAGACTTCCGCTGCGGTCTTGCCCCGGAACAGCATGACGAATTCCTCGCCGCCGTGCCGTGCAACATGGCATTTTTCGCCCGATATGCCCGACAGGAGGTTGGCGACGAATTTCAGCACGCGATCCCCCGTGTCATGGCCGTGAGTATCATTGACCATCTTGAAATGGTCGATGTCGCAGAACACGACGCTGAGCGCTTCCTGCGCAGCTTGCGCAGCGAGCGTTTCTTCCTTCATGCGCGCCTCAAAAGCGCGGCGGTTCGGAAGGCCTGTCAGATGATCATGTTCGGCCGCACGACGCGCGGTTTCCAGGCTTTGCTGGAGCATCTGCGTCTGCTTCTGGCTGTCGCGCATCTGCGCTTCAACCTGGCGGCTTTTTTCCACCATTGCGCGGGTAAGGCCGATCAGCCTGGTCAGGACCGGTTGTTCTTTTTCCGCCTCGGTAAGATCCTTCACTTCGGCTTGCAGGGCGGCGCCATAATCCTTAGCCGATGTCCGGGATTCATCCATCAGCCCAGTAACGTGCGACAAATTGTTCTCGACTTTGTCCAGCATGGCGGCAAGCGACTCGGGCGTCACTTCGTTCTTCTGCCGTTCGGCGATCAGACCCTCCACCCAGCCGTTAGTGATCTTACCGCGCGTCTTCAGGATCGCACCGACGGCTTTTTCAATACCATGGTCGCTGCCAGTCAGATAATCGTGGACTAGACCAAAATTGATTGGTGTCAGGTCTAGGTCATGGGCAAACAGGAAGGACCCGATATCATTGTAGAGCTGCTTGCGGCGCTCGATCTCCCGGCTGAGAGGACGCTTAGTTGCCTCCCGCTCAGAGACTTCCGCTTCAGGCTCTTCGTGCGCAGACAGGCGGCGCGCCCAGCGGGTGAGACGGTCGGTCAAACCGTGTGGCTCCGCAACTGATGATGTGGTCCCGTTTTGCATATTCACCAGAACGGACCGGTTCCGGCACGATTTAGGTTAAAACGAAAAAAAGGATGCACTTCAGACCAAGATATTGAACCTTCGAGAGATTTTGTTGGTTACGCTCGCCTGAAGCCATCATGGCCGTTTTATTTGCCTTAAAAATCCCTAAATATCGGCGGCTACTAACCAATCATGAAATATGCGGACAGCGCGGGTCTGAAGCGCCCGGGGCCGGCAGACGAAGAAATAGCGGTAGGGGCTCTGCACTGTGATCGACAGCAGCTGAGTCAATCGCGGGTCCTTCGCTTGGATGAAGTGGCTTGCATGCATTACCGCCACGCCAAGTCCCTGAGCCGCCGCCTCCAGCATCAATGGCCCGGAGTCATAATTGTCGATGGCGGCAGGTTGCAGGTCGGGCATGCCCACCGCGTCCTTCCAGGCGTCGAAACTGCCGGACATCTCCCGATGCAGCAACACCGTGTGCCGGGATAGCTGCTCTGGCTTTGTAATCGCATCCGGCCCCTCTGCGAGTGAGCGCGACGCAATCAGATAGACCTCGTCATGATCCAACTCGTGCGAATAGAGCGACGCGTCCGCTTCCTTGCCCAGAACGATCGCGGCGTCGAGCCCTTCGCCAAGCCGCGCAATGGCATGTGGCGTAGTTTCAATGTCGAGGTGCAGATTAGGGTGCAGTTTTCGCAATTCGGGCAAGAGCGGGAACAGCCGCTGGCTGGCGAACAGTGGCTGGACAGCCAGACGCAACCGCATCTGGTTGCCGCCACTCTGAATATCTTCCAGCGCCACGGACATCGCATCGAGCGCGGGCGCGATGTCATCGATCAGCCTCTGTCCATCCGCATTGATTTCCATGGCCTGATGCTTGCGGTCGAAAAGCGCCTTGCCCAAAAAGCGCTCTAACGCCTGAACGCGCCGACTCAGCGCCGGAGTCGACAGAGCAAGCTCCTCAGCGGCGGCTTTCACCGAACCCAGACGTGCAACCTGCACGAAGGCCTCAAGGGCCGTAAGGGGCGGCAACCGTCGCATATGCTCTTATCCGGGCCAACACCTGTTGCAACGCAACATTACGATATGTCGACCTGTCAGCCAACATATCCAGACATCCTCATCCAAAGAAGCCAGAAATTGGAGGATATTTCAAGATGCAATTTTTGCAATCAGCCAAAATCACTTCGCACTTGCAATATATCCCGTTGCGGTGCACATAGGTGAGGCCTTTCAGGCATCCTCTCCTATAAACTTTCATGGGCTGGCCTTCGGGTCAGCCCTTTTTTTGTTTTCGGCTCAGAAGCGGATTTTTTCGTCTCGAACGTCCCGGGGGTTCCACCGGCTGATCTCGCATCCTATCTAGCCCTTGCGGGCGAGATGACCCGACAAAATCGAGGATGCAATGGCCGACCAGGAAATCGCCGGGCGCAAGATACAAGTTGCCAATGCCCGGCCCGAAGACGCCGGACGTGGATTGGCGCGCTTGCCCCAGACCGTCATGGCTGAACTCGGGGTGTCGGAAGGCGACTCGATCGAAATTGTCGGAAAACGCACGACTCCCGCAAGGGTCGTTAGGCCCTACAAAGAGGATGAAGGGCTGGACGTGTTGCGTTTGGATGGTTTGCAGCGTGCCAACGCCGGCGTCGGTTCTGGCGACTTCGTCCAGATCCGCCGCGCCGAGCCCCGCCACGCACAGCGCGTTGTATTCGCGCCAGCTCAGCAGAATTTGCGCCTTCAAGGGAATCCGGAGGCATTGAAGCGTGTGTTCTTTGAACGCCCGCTGACCGCCGGAGACGTTGTGGCAACGTCCGGACAGCAGCAAGTCGATCGCGGCGATATGCCTGCGAACCTGCGTCAGATGCTGGCGGCGCCCGCCTATGCGCTGCAAGAAATCCGATTGGCGGTCGTCTCGACCACCCCCAAAGGAATCGTCGTCATCGATGCTGAGACGGAAGTCGAACTGCGGGCCGAATATGAGGAACCTAAAGAATCGCGGCGCGCCGATGTGACCTACGACGATGTTGGCGGCATGGCCGACACGATCGATCAGCTTCGCGAGATGGTCGAACTGCCGCTGCGCTATCCCGAGCTGTTCCAGCGTCTAGGCGTCGATCCGCCCCGCGGAGTCCTCCTGCATGGACCGCCCGGAACGGGCAAGACCCGACTTGCGCGCGCTGTCGCCAATGAAAGCGACGCTGAATTCTTCCTGATCAACGGTCCGGAGATTATGGGCTCCGCCTATGGCGAGTCGGAGAAGAAGCTCCGCGAGATTTTCGAGGAGGCCTCCAAGGCGGCCCCTTCGATCCTGTTTATCGATGAGATCGATTCGATCGCGCCGAAGCGTGGACAGGTGCAGGGCGAGACTGAAAAGCGGCTGGTTGCGCAGCTTCTAACGCTGATGGACGGACTGGAAGCGCGCACCAACCTTGTCGTCATTGCTGCCACCAATCGGCCGGAAGCAATAGACGAAGCACTGCGGCGCCCCGGTCGATTCGATCGCGAGATTATCGTCGGCGTGCCCGACGAGCGTGGACGGCGCGAAATTTTGGGCATCCATACGCGCGGCATGCCACTGGGCGACAAAGTCGACCTGACTGAGCTCGCGCGCACGACCTATGGTTTCGTTGGCGCAGATCTGGCTGCGTTGACGCGGGAAGCCGCGATTGAGGCAATACGCCGGTTCATGCCGCGCCTCAATTTAGAGGATGGGACAATCCCAGCCGATGTGCTTGAGGAACTGATGGTCACGCGCGAGGATTTCCTTGCGGCGATCAAGCGCGTCCAGCCTTCGGCGATGCGTGAAGTCATGGTGCAGGCACCCAATATCGGCTGGGATGATATTGGTGGCCTGGACGATGCACAGATGCGCCTGAAGGAGGGTGTTGAACTGCCGCTGAAGAACCCGGACGCGTTCCGGCGCCTCGGTATCAGGCCGGCCAAGGGCTTTCTGCTCTACGGCCCTCCCGGGACCGGCAAGACTTTGCTGGCTAAGGCAGTCGCGCGGGAGGCGCAAGCCAATTTCATCGCCACCAAGTCTAGCGATCTCCTGTCCAAATGGTATGGCGAAAGCGAACAGCAGATTGCCCGTCTGTTCGCCCGCGCGCGCCAGGTGGCGCCGACAGTCATCTTCATCGATGAACTCGACAGTCTGGTTCCCGCACGCGGGAACGGTCTTGGCGAGCCACAGGTGACAGAGCGCGTCGTAAACACCATCCTCGCCGAGATGGATGGGCTAGAGGAACTGCAGTCGGTCGTCGTCATTGGCGCTACGAACCGCCCGACGCTGGTCGATCCGGCGCTTTTGCGGCCGGGCCGTTTCGACGAGCTGATCTATGTGCCTGTTCCAAACGAGGCTGGCCGACTGCGAATATTGAAAATTCATACTGGCAAGATGCCGCTGGGCGACGATGTCGATCTGGACAGCTTGGCTAAACGGACGGAGCGGTTTTCCGGTGCTGATCTGGAGGATCTGGTTCGGCGGGCGGGCCTATTCGCTCTACGGGAATCGCTTAGCGTGAAGAAGGTGGAGCAGAGTCATTTCGAGAAGGCGCTTTTGGACACCCGAGCTTCGGTAACCCCGGAGACCGAAGCCGAATATGAAACAATCCAGTCGAAGCTGAAACAATCCGCGATCGAAGCCGGATCTATTGGGTTCGTATCGCCAGGCATGCTCACGTCACGGGGACCGAAGGCGTCATAGGCCCTCGGTTTCGCCTCGTTGAACGTCCGGTCCAGTTAGAGCGTTGATGCAATGCGACAAAGCCGTCTTGCAACTTGCCGCCATTTTTGCGACGCCAGCGTCACATCACTCCGGGCAGGAACCGAATGGCTACCGTTGAACTGAAAAAGCTGAAGAAAGCCAATCATCCGCTGGCCCGGGCGATCAGGACCCTGAAGCCCATGACCACCTTTTTCAGGGAGTTCATCAAGCATCCCGCGATGATCGGATCGGTCATTCCGTCCTCGCCTTCGCTGGTCAGATCGGCGTTGGCGCCGGTGGACTGGGGCAGTACGCGACTTTTCGTCGAATATGGCCCTGGGGTGGGCACGTTTACCCGACCCATCTTGGAGCGGCTACGTCCTGATGCGATGCTGCTGGCTATCGATACCAATCGTGATTTTGTCCGCTATCTTAACGCGGATATTGCCGACCACCGGTTCCGCGCGGTACATGGATCGGCTGCGGACGTGCGCAGGATCATCGCCGATCATGGCTCTACCGAAGCAGACTATATTTTGTCGGGTCTTCCCTTTTCCACCCTGCCGGAAGGGGTGGGCGAGATCATCGCTGCGGAGACAAAGGCAGCGCTGCGCCCGGGCGGCGCATTCATCGTCTACCAATATTCCAACTATGTACGGAATATCCTTAATCCCTGCTTCCGCAGGGTCGTGCAGGGGTTCGAATGGATCAACATTCCGCCCTGTCGCATTTTCTGGTCTTACAAGGATGAGGCACTGGCGCAGGCTGCCTGAGAATAGGGTTTAATCACCGGCGCGGCTTCGGAAATTCAGCCGCCGCGTGACTGTATAATCGAGAAAGCCGACGAGGAAATAGCTGATCCAGCCTTTGGCGAGGGTCAAGAACCCGCCGCGCGCCTCCTGCACTTCCAAGGTGATGTGCCGGCTGTCCGTGATCCGCTGCCCTACAAATGCGCGCATTCGGTCTGCGAAGGCGGCATCCTCTATGCGCAGCATAAGCTCCAAGTTCAGGAATAGGCTGCGCATGTCGAAATTCGCCGATCCGATAAAGACTGCGTCGTCGATGATGATCAGCTTCATATGCAGCTTGCATGGCTGATATTCGTAGATCTGCGCGCCACGTTTCAGCAGCGGGCCGTACAGCAGCCGTGCCGCTGCGACCGTTGCGCCATTGTCCGACTTTGCCGCCATGACAAGCCGAACCTCACCGCGACGGGCGAGGCGCCACAGGCGGCGCAGCATCCCCTGCCCCGGCGAAAAATAGGCCTCGATCATGTCCAGCCGCTTACCGCGTTGCAGATCATGCTTCACCACCTTGGCCCAGGGGCTAAGCCGTTGCGTCGGGCCACCTATCAGCCAGCGGAAGGGGTTACCCGGATCATGGTCGCTGACCGGATGCCAGCGCTGCACCATTGCGCGCAGGCGGGCGAATTTCTGCCTATGCCCGGACACCCAGTGCCAGAGCTGGCCATACCAGCGGACCATGGCGTCCACCTCCGGTCCGTCCAACCGCAAGCCAAGGTCATGCCAGCAATCTTCCGGCGGAACGCCGAAATAGGAATCGGCGACATTGAACCCGCCGATCAGCAAAGCGGCGTCGTCGGCGATCACGAGCTTTTGATGATTGCGGATCAGATAGCGGGTGGAACGTTTTGCGCCGAACCAGGCAAGCCGACCGCCCGCCTCTATGAAACTGTCAAAAAAGCCGGCCTTTGCGCTGCTTCCGCCGAAGGCATCGACCATCAGCGACACCTCCACGCCCCGCCGGACGGCGCACATCAGACGGGCGAGGATAAGCCGGCCGCTCGCATCGCTGTCGAAGATATAATAGCAGACCTTCAGGCTGTGCTGCGCGTCGTCGATCAGGGAAATCAGGGCGTCGCGCAGGTCCGGCCCATGCTCCAGGACGGTCAGGCGATTGCCGTGGATCGTGCAGGTGACGGCATCGTCCGTTTTGGTGCCATCTTGCCTGTCGGGCTCGTCTGCGATCCTGCTGGCCATGGCCCATGGTGGCGCGTTTGGCGGCAGCTGGCCAGAGTTTTCGCTTGGGCGTTAGCAGGACTTTGCGTTGACATTAATGGTGGGCGCTGTTAAGCGCATCCCCTTTCATCGCATAGTCCAATTCAGGAGGCCCGATGGCCCGCGTTACCGTCGAAGATTGCGTCGACAAGGTTACCAACCGTTTCGATCTCGTATTGCTCGCCGCCCAGCGCGCGCGGGAGATTTCCGGTGGCGCCGAACTCACCATTGATCGCGACCGCGATAAGAATCCCGTCGTCGCCCTGCGCGAGATCGCCGACGAGACCGTCCTGCCCGACGAGCTGCATGATGCGCTGGTCGGCACGCTGCAGAAGGTCCAGATCGACGACGACGATACGCCCGACGAGATCGGATCGCTCAGCCAGTCGGCCGAGGCCCTGCGCCTGACCGCTGCTGCCCCGCCGCGCAACCAGAATATTGGCGGAGACTATGACGGCTAAAACAGCCGCAAAGATACAGTCTTCAGGAGAGGACAGGGAAGACCCGGCGCCGCGAGGTAGCCGGGTTTTTCTTTGCTAATTCAATGTGATATCGCGCCACTCAGCTCGCGAAAGACTTGGTTAACCGCAATAGTTTAAAGGCATTTTGCCTATTTACTTAAGGAAACGCGATGTCGACCGTCTCTATGCTGAATCTGAGCAGTGCTCCTGCCAGCCTGTCATACAGATCAGCTGGGGTGACCTCAGCTTCCGATCAAGCATCAACCGTAGACGGGTCGCACTTGCCGGAACCGCATTGGCGCCTGCAAAGAACGACCTGTCCCTCTCGTTGGATGCTCTGGCGGTTTCGGCGGATAGCCGGGACAACGCCAAGGACTTTTCGGCGCTTGCGCAGGAGCTGCGTTCAACGCTCGACGAGCAGCAGGCTATGGCCTATGCCAACGGGAAGACAAGCGGCACACCCAGCTTGGCTACCGTCAGCGGCCGCGGCGTGGCAGCGGTGGCTCTCAACGCATCCTCGCTGTTCAGCCCCGCCGAAGTCAAGGCGGCTGGTAACGAGCTTCGCGAGCGTGAAAATACGCGATTCTCGCAGACAGCGTTCAGCGCGTTGAACTGGACAGCCGGCGTCTCGGCTTATAGCCGCGATGTGATCACCCGCTACGACAATATGAGCAGTGAAGAACGTGTGGCAAAAGGCTGGACTGAGCAGACTCGCAGCAAGGCGGCATCTTTTGTGGAACAGGCAACGCAGTCGGAGGCCTAGCCGTCACGCATTTTGATGGCTAGCAAGCGGCCAGCAATTCCGGTCGGTCTCGCTCTATTTGCGACTGTCACCTGTCTTGTCGCGAACGGCTCGAAATTCCGAATCTTCGCTCCAGTTGGGCCATGCCCGGCCGTCTGCCAGAGCTCGACCAGTATTATATAGTAGGGTCAGATCGGGCTTGACCGCGCTCATATCCCAATCGGCGCTCCATTCGTCAGCGGGTTGATGATAGCGGTCCTTGGTGTAGGCGTCGGCGAGCGACTTGCCCCGTTCCTTGCCGCCGTTCACCAAATCGCGCCCTGCACCGTAGGAGATGGCGGGCACACCCTGCTTGGCCATCGGGAAATGGTCGGAGCGATAAAAGCTGCCCGCTTCTGTCCGCGGATCTGGGGTATAGGTGCGATTAAGCTTCGCGCCCTGTTCCACCAGCAGGTCGAGCAAGCCCAACTTGGCGACACCCGAAATGGTGAAATCCTTCGCCTCGCTCTGACCAATGGTGCCGTCCATGTTTATGACGCCCGCTGTCGTGCCGAGCGGATACACAGGATTGGCGGCATAATATTCTGACCCAAGCAGGCCCTTCTCCTCCGCAGTCACGGCAAGGAAAACGAGCGAGCGGTCGGTGCGCGGCGCTGTGGCGAAAGCGCGGCCAAGCTCGAGCAGGGTGCCGATGCCTGACGCGTTATCGCGCGCGCCATTATAGATCCGATCGCCCTTCGCGTCCGGCTGGCCGATGCCCAGATGATCCCAGTGAGCAGAGTAGATCACGGTCTCATCTGGGTAGGTCTTGCCGCGAAGGCGGCCGACGATATTCTTCGAGATGATGGTTTCAGCTTTTACCGCATAGTCGGCAGTCAGTTTGGCGTCGAGCGGGACGGGTTTGAACGCCCTGGTCCGCGCCGCCGCCTTCATCGCGTCGAAATCCATGCCCGCCGCCTTGAACAGGTCAACGGCGAGGTCGCGCTGAATCCATGCCTCTAAAGGCGTGTGTGATGCCTTGGGATCAGCGCGAACGATGTCGAACATCGTATTGGTGTTGCTGTTCTTCACTGTGGGCCAACCATAGGAGGCGGGCGCATATTCGTGGATGACCAGTACGCCTGCCGCGCCCTGCCGCGCGGCTTCCTCATATTTATAGGTCCAGCGGCCATAATAGGTCATGGTCTTGCCGCCAAAATCGCCCTCGCCGCCTTCGAAGTCCGGATCATTGACGAGCACAACCATGATTTTGCCCTTGAGGTCGACGCCCTTGAAGTCGTCCCAGTTGCGTTCCGGCGCATGAACGCCATAGCCGACGAAGACAAGCGGCGCGGCGGCGATCTCTACTTTGGTTTGGCCGGTCATCGCGGCGCGCACCGCGATCTCCTCGCCCTGGGTCAAGGTGCGGGTCGCGCCGCCTAGAGCGAGTGACAGGTGGGGCGCGACGACGATGTCGGATTTAAGCAGCGGCACATCCTGCGTCCAGCCGCGCGCCTTGCCTTTTAGCGGTCCGCCGGGCTGAAGCCCCGCCGCCTTCATCTGCGCGATGATATAGGCGACGGTCTTTGTCTCGGCAGGCGTGGCGGGGCCGCGGCCCTCGTAGGCGTCGCTAGACAGTGTCTGTACGTCCTTGCTGACACGCGCAATATCGAAATCGGGTTCAGCCCGTGCAGGCGAAGCAAGTGATGCGGATGAGGCAAGGATGAGCAGGGATAGGGAGGAGCGCAACATAAACACCTCGTTTTTTGGAGCATAAGTCTTGGTTGGGCCAAACATGCCTCCAGCACAATGGCCTCGTTATGGCTGCCTAGGGTACTGACCCCAGCCATGGCATCGCCGCCTACAGCACAGCCGAATGACACATGCCTAGATTTTCGAGACTCGAGGTTCAACTGTACAGCGCGGATTTGACGCTTCGCCTGCAGGATCCCGTCGCAATTATGGCCTTCGGCGAGGCTCTCGCCCTTCAGCCGTTAGGTCGCTCGGCCTCAATAGTCTCGGCACATATGAGAAGTTCTCCTCCCTGCATGAGCATATGGTGACTGATGTTGTTGCCGGTGAGGGATTCAGCGTTGAAGCTAGCCGAGCACATATCACGTTGCGTTACAGCCTTGCGCCGTATCGTCAGGAGCCGGCCATTGTCCAATCGCAGCCTCGCACGCGACGATAGCGGCGCCGCCATCACGAACTCGGGCTTTCCGGGTACGAGGGGGTAGAGACCCAAGGTCCCCCAGATGTACCAGGCGCTCATTGCTCCTGCATCATCATCCATTCCATCGGCAAAGCCCTGCGGCGCCAGCGCGAAGCTCCTGCCATGGTAAGGCGTTTTTCGCTTCCCCTCATTGGCATAATTATGGTCCACCGCATCGACGAGATACTGATGCACGATCTGTGCGCTACGTTGCGGATGGCCGAGCGCAGTATAGATCCAGGGCACATGGATGTCCGGCTGATTTGTCATATTGTACAGGCCGCGCGAGAAAAAAATATCCAGTTCGCTCAACGCCCGCTCGCGTCCCAGCGTAGCGACTAGCCAGTCGAGATCAAACACCGGCGCCCAGCGATACTGCCACAATGTTCCCTGATACAGACCGCGCGCTCTGACCGTATCGGCATCGGGGCCCATCACCTCGAAAGTTCGCCGCCACATGTCGCGATATGATTGCGATTTCCTCGAAAAACCGGCCGCGATCGATGCATGTCCCAAGTCGCGGGCCAACTCCGTGATCGCCCAATCGTCATAGGCCGCCTCAATCTGCTGATCCGGGGTTTCGCGCTGCAAAACCAGGCTCTCTCTCGCCATGGCGGCAAGCGCCGCCTCAGCATCGAATTTGGCAATGCCCCGCCGGCGGAAATCGAGCAAGGCGATGCCTGCATGTTCCGTGCGGACCGTAAGGAAAGGCTCCGTCTGCGTAGACCAGCGGCGCTTGCCCTCACTGTAAAGCGCGACCAATGACCGGGCTATATCTTGGGAACGCTGCGGATCGAGCAAGGCAAGCAATGGCATTTGCGTGCGATAATTGTCCCACAACGCCCAACTTGCATAGCGCGTGGTGCCAGGGAGTGACTGATGGATCTGGCCGTCGCTGCCGCGATGCCGACCATCGGGATCGTCGATTGCGACTGGCGTCTGCATCACCCGGAAAAGTGACGTGTAGAACAAGGCGCGGTGATTGCGCGGTCCATCGATATCGATGCGCGACAATTCATGCTGCCAGGCCTTACGCGTGCGCGCCAATATTGCGGAAAAAGGCCGGCGACCAAGCTCTGTATCGCGCACAATCGCAGCCGCATGTGTATCTACCGTAGAAAGACCGGTGCGCACCTCGACCCTTGCTCCGCGCCGGAGATTTAATGATATGGTAGCAGCAGCGCCGGCAACGTCCGCGCGCGCGGGGCTCCGGCCATCGACCGTGATCTGGCTCGCGGAGTAGAGCGTATACGCCCCCGCATCGCAAACCGTTCCTGCCGTCATCGTCGCCAAAAGATCGCCGCTGCGCATCTCCATCCGGGCGGCTAGGCGACGCGTGTAAGCATGCGCGGAATCGAAGCGCAGGACGTACGCGCCGGGGTGCCAGACCGTGAAACGCAAAATGCCAGCGCCACGCGAAGCCGTCATATCTGCCTTTATCCCAGGTCCATAGGTGACGCGATAACGGCCTGCGCCTGCCCTCTCACTCGCCTTGTTCATGGTCATCAGCTGCGTCGCAGCTTCTGGTTTTAGGGAGACCAACAGATCCCCTCCGCCACCACCGCAACCAACTCCGACGGCCCGCGTATGAGAAAAACCCCGCAATCGACTTGCAGCATAATCATAGCCCGCATGGTTCGCCGGCTCAGTGTCGGGTCCTAACTGCACCATGCCGAACGGTACGACTGCCGCCGGCGAGAGTTGGCCAAAATCACCTAGGGTACCAACAAATGGATTGACAAGATCGACTGCATGTTCGCGTGCCTGCCCAGGCGACCCAAAGATGATCATAGCGGCGATGATATGCCGTTTTCTCGCCATTCTAATTTTTCCATCTCTTGGTGGAAGCCGTTTTCTCTCCGATTGCTTCTACGTTCTGTAGGATAGAGCGATGTGAAACAGAGCCGGATGTTGAAGATCACAGCTTATATTCAGAGGCTCTGCCCCATCATGTGCCGTCGCGCGAAAATTGCTGCTCTTTATGCCGCTCGATCGCAAGCATCTCGATTTCACCGGCAAGGAGATTCCCGTCATTCGCCGTGAAACCGCTTTCCTCATCTATGGTCGCATCAAGGGAGAAGCGGTCAAGGAAGATGCGGAACCGCTCGAGTGCCTCGTTCACGTCCTCAGGCATGGGTCCTCCTCAAACAGGGCAATCGAGTCGAAAACGTCGCTTGCGAGTCGACGGATCATAATCTCTAACCGCTCCCGTCTCGATAAGGTCCCGCAACTTCGACCAAACGGATCGGGATACCGCGATATATGGCAGTCACGACGATTGTGCGCGAAACTGATCGATGCAATCAGAATTTCCTCTCTGTCGCCTTCACCCTTTCGCACTGCGCCTGAAAACCACTGCGGGTCTCAAGGGCTCCTGTGGAGCGATCGATCTCAAAACCTGTTTTCTCAAAAGGTGCGATCTTGATCTCGCCTTCTATGCGGCGGTCATTGATGTAGAGGTTTGCGATGTCAAACCAGCCTCCCCTGCTGTTATTGATGGTCGGACGCATCTCACGGGGCAGCCTGATCCGACCGTCAGGACCATCGATCTCAATGTCGATGACAAGATGACGATCCTCATTCGTTATTTCGTCTGATATTTTGGCCGAACCGGTACAAACCAGTGCAAGATGGGTGATGTCAGCAATTGCAGCCGCGGCGACCAGGAAGGCAAACATGAGGACCTCCTCTCTCGAGATGATGTCAGCACACTAGTGCTGGTGCGAAGGAAAGTTCCCTGTGCTGCGATTTTGGAGCATTATAGCCCAGCGTCACCGCCCTCCCGACCTGATGGAACTGATCTGGCACCAACGGAGAAAGTTGAGGTCCGGCCCTCTCGCCTCACCTTGTCACTGGACGAAAGAATCGCGGCGGAAATGGCGCTCCAGCGGGGCCAGCTGGATCGCGCAGTTCATTGCGCTCGCCGGCATCAGGACTTAGCGGAATCTGCATGCCGCCAGTCTCTTCCAGCTTATGGAAAAGTTTGGTGCTCATCTTTTCCGCGAGAGCCTCATGGCCAGGACGCGCAAGCAGATTGTCATTCTCCTTGGGATCAGCAGTGAGATCATAGAGCTCGTCGAGATCCCAGATACCGTGGAAATGAATATATTTGTAGCGGTCTTCGCGTAGCGCATGCACCGTTGGCGTCTGAGGGAAATTGCGTTCCCAATAATATTCATACATGAGTTCACTGCGCCATGGCGCAGATTTTCCCTGCGCCAACGGTAACATGTTATCGCCTGCCATGCCGTCGGGGGCTTTCAAACCTGCGGCAGCAAGCATCGTAGGGGCAACATCGATATTCGCCACAACCTGATCGATGGTACCAGCGCCAAACAGCGATGGGCACCGCATCAGCATAGGCACGCGCATTGATTCCTCATATGCCGCCCGCTTGTCGATCAGGCCATGCTCGCCAAACATAAAGCCATTGTCGCCCATGTACAGGATGAGGGTGTCGTCCAGGTCCCCACGGCGCTCGAGCAAGTCCATGATACGGGCGAGACCCTCATCGACGGCGAGCAGTGTTTCCATGTAGCGCTTGTAATAGTCTCCGATGTCGAGCGTTCCATGATAGGGATAGTCAACCCCATGCCAGCTGTTCCGCTGGTTTTCGACCCACATCGGTCGGCCAGGCACGCCCGGTCGCATATTGTCCGGATAGCGAAAAGTCTCATTCGCGTAGAGTCCGGCATGCCGCTTGGCAGGGATGAACTCCGAGTGCACGGCCTTATGCGCCAGATGCATCATCCATGGGCGCTTACGTGACCGACTGCCGATCCAGTCGAGCGCGTAATCAGTCAGCTCATCCGTAATATAGCCATTCTGTGGCACATGGTGGCCGTCGACGTTGAGGCCGTCTGCGCTCGGTAAATAGGTTCCCTGCCCCTTGAAGCTGACCCAGCGATCAAAGCCTGGCTGCGGCGTATCAGTCTCCATCCCCATATGCCACTTACCGATGAACGCGGTTTCATACCCCGCCTTCTGGAGATATTCTGGATAATAGATTAAGCCGGGCGGTATAGGATGATTATTGTCCACGACGCGATGCTGATGCGCGTAAAGGCCAGTGAAAATCGATGCCCGACTGGGCGAGCAAAGCGCGGTCGTGACAAAGGCATTGCGGCAATGAACGCCTTCACGCGCGAGGCGATCGAGCGTAGGCGTGTCACCGAACGACTGCGCCTTCATGAAGCCCATAGCATCATAGCGGTGGTCATCAGTGAGCACGACAAGGATATTGCGGGGTTTGACGCCAGCCATGTTGCGCAGCGCCAGTCGCTTTTCAACTGGCGCACTCGACGCCTTGGCTGCCCAGCTATAGAGTCCGAATGCCCCGGCACTGCCTGCCAGCAGCAGGCCTCGCCGATCCACATCCTGTGTCATTCATGCCTCCCGACATGGGCGTAGGGATCGGTCTGTCCGGCAAGCCACGGATCCTTTGATGCGGCACGAACCGCGCGGAGCCGCTCAGCCAACGCTCCCTTGACGGCAGCATAGGCGGGGTCGGCAACCACATTGTTCAACTCATCGGGATCACGCGACAGGTCATATAATTCTTCCGAACCCCGTTTCAGATAGGCCGCCTGGGTCCGCTTGCCGATCAGGATAGAGGGATCTGCACTGATGGCTTTCCATGACGGTGACCCGGCGACATCGCCCGCTATGGGATAGTCAAGCGGATAGGCAAGGTTGAGCATATAGCTGTGCGTTCGAGTGCGGATGGCGCGCATTGGATAATATTGATTGATTTCATGGAAATCATGGCTGGCAAAGACAGCGTCACGTTGCGCATCATCCTGTCTCCCCAGAAGCGGAAGCAGTGAGCTGCCGGACAAGGGGTAAGCCGCAGGTGGAGCGACGCCTGTCCACTCCAATATGGTCGGCGCAATATCGACCCAGCTTACCATGGCCTTATTGACCGACGGCGTACTGCCTGGCGCGTGGATGATCAGTGGGAGATGCAGGCCCGGGTCGTAGAAATTAGTCTTTGCGCCAGGAAAGGGACGGCCGTTGTCACTGAGGAAGATGACCAATGTTTCGTCGGCACGACCGATGGTCGCAAGATCATCGAGAATCATGCCAACCCCGGTATCGAGACGGCTGATCGACTCATAATATTCGGCCAGATCCATTCGCACAGCCGGCAGGTCGGGCAGATGAGATGGAACAGGAACCCTGCGCGGATCATAGCGGTTTGTCTTGACGTCCGGCCATGCGCGATTATTGCCATAATCAACAGCGGCACGGTGGGGGTCGCTATAGGCAATCGTCACGAAGAACGGCCGGTCATCTGACGCGCGAATGAAACTCGACGCCGCTGTGGCAAGCTCACGCACATCGCGGACGCCCGACCGCTCGGGCACCAGTTCAGCCTCGTAGGGAAAAGCAGAATCGGGACCGACATGCTTTTTGCCAACAAGGGCCGTCGCGTAGCCAGCGCCACGCAATAGTGAGGGCAAGGTTTCGATGCCGGGCAGAAGCGACTGGTGGTGCACGTCGTGCTGAAGCCCGTACATCCCGTTCTGATGCGTATAGAGGCCCGTGTTGATGACAGCACGGCTTGGGCTGCAGGAGGAGACCGCAGCATAGCCTTGCGTGAACAATGTGCCCTCTCGCGCCAGACGATCAAGGCGTGGGGTGTGGATCGGCACCCCATAGCAGCCAAGATCCAGTCCTTGATCATCGGAGATCAGGAGCAGGACATTGCGCTGCTTGCCCTTGATTGTCTGCGCAAGCGTAGCCGGGGCGGCAGAAAGTGCTGCCGCCCCGGCCATTCCCTTCAGGACATCCCGCCGATCCATGATGGGATCAGAAGCTGACCGCCGCGCTGAACCGGAACGAGCGCCCGAGGATCGGACGCGCGAGGATTGCGCCAGTGCCCTGCCCGCCAATGATACGGGGATTACCTTCGGTCAGCCCCAGTTCGTTAGTCAGGTTATTCCCTGTAACCGCCAGCTTGAGACGATCGTTGACATCGACAGACACGCCCGCGTCCAACTGGTAAAAGTGCGGCAGGACCTGGTTGTTTTCAGGATCCGAGAAGCGGTCACCGGTATATTGAAGCGTCGCGAAGATGGATGGACGGAGGCTTCCGACCTGCAGCTCATAGGCAGGCGTGACGCGCCATGTCCACTTTGGCTGACGCTGCACCTGGTTGCCGGTATTGTCGATCGCACCATTGCCGGTGAAGAAGTCGCGATAGCTGGCATCAAGCCATGTGCCGGCCGCCGCGATGCTGAAGCCATCAAAGGGCCGAACGACGCCTTCCAGCTCTACACCGGTCGCCTTGGCGCCGCCGTTGGAGCTGACGGGAATGTTGTTGATCAGCGTTGTAGTGGCGAGACCGTCAAACTTGTTATGGAAGACGGTAGCATAGAGGTTTGCAAAGCGCGTCGAGAGCTTCAGTCCGGCCTCATAGGTGTCAACTTTCGCAACAGCAGCAAGGCCGGTACCATCGGCGATATTGGTTGCCGTTGCTTCCCGCAAATTGTCGAATTGCGGGAAGCTGTTACCGCGGCTATACCGCACGAACACGCCGATCTCGCGGCTGAAATCATAGTTGGCGCCAGCCGTCCACGACCACGCCGAATCCTTGTAGTTGATGAAACGCGCATCACCCAAACGCGTGACCGTGTTGTCATACAGCGTGTTCGCATCACCATCCAGATTGACCGTGCCGCCATTCGCTGAAGTGCTGAGCGTAGCGTCAACCACGTGCCGCTGCCAGCGAATGCCACCATCCACGCGCAGTTCGGGCGTGATCTGCAGTTCATCGACGGCGTAAAAAGCGTAATCACTGCCCTGATAGAAGCCCCGCACCTGGAAGGCGGGACCGCTGGAGAAGCCGTTAAGCGTCGCCGTTTGCAGGGCACCTGCGCCGTTTGTCAGGGTCATGTCGAGCAGCCGCGCATTGGGCTCAGCCGCAAGCAAAACCTGATTGCCAAGAGCCCATACATCGCGTGAGCTGAAACCGGTATAATAGAAGCCGCCCGTCAGCTTGTTGTTTCCGGCGGTCCATTCCAGGGCACTGTCAGCGACAAAGGACGAGATTTTCTTGCGGACCTCCCAAATGCCGGCACGCATCACCTGTGCGTCCGGACCTGCTGCAACAGCGCCGCTCCCGTTGACGTAGGACAATGACGCCAGGGTCGAGCCAGCGCCACCAAGCCGCGTTGCCATCGTCGCAGCCGAAATGGGCGCCTCGACAGGCACTAGGCCCAGCGTGTCAGCGTTGCCGCCGAGATAGCTGGTGCGCTCGCGGAAACGCAATCCATCAGTCAGTTCATAGTCGAAGGTGATGCCAGTGTTGATCACCTTGGCGCCGCGCCCCTCGGCCAGGTTGAGCGTGCGACCCACGACGTTGGTCGTGACCTGCGTCTCAGGCCCATTCAACGTGCCTGTTCCGCCGTCAAAGCCGGGATAGGCGCGGACCTTGCCATTCGCATCCGACACAACCGGGATCGGCAGCAGCCACTGTCCACGATCATTGAGATAGCGGGCATAGATCTCTACTGAGCCACGACCGTCAAAGTCATGATGAATATTGGCCGTGATCTGGCCGCCCTTCTCGGCGCGGTAGCGTGGATCGCGAATGCCGTTGCCCTGCGCATAATATCCGCCAACCATGAAGCCGGTGCTGTCATCCAGGGGACCCGATATCCAGGCATCGCCGCGCACTTCGTCAAAGTCGGTGTAGGATAATTTGGCAAAGCCCTTGAGCGTGGAACCGCCGGTGCGGGGCACGACGTTGACGGTCAGGCCTGGCTGACCGGCTGAGAACAGCGAACCGGTGCCACCACGCACAGCTTCAACACGCTCAACTGTCTCGTCGAGCCGGATGAGTTGGGAGTTTTCAAGGAAGGACAATGTCGGCGGCGCAAAAATCGGCGTCCCGGCCATCTGGAAGGTCACAAACTGGGCATCGCCCCCTGACGGGTAGCCGCGCACGAAGATATTAGCGCCGTTCTGGCCGCCGGAGCTTTCTGCCATGACACCAGGCACCGTCCGGAGCAGGTCTGCGGTGCTGTTCGGCGCGGCGCGCGCAATCGCATCGCTGCTGAGCGTCGTTACGGCAAACGCGGCGTCCTGGCGACGCGTGCCGGCGCCAGCGGTGCCGACAACCACAATATCCTCGGAAGAATCGTCAGCTGCGGTTGCGGCGGTATCAGCCGTCTGCGCGAAGGCGGGCGTCGCGGCGAACAATGCGCCCGAAGCAGCGCCAACCAGATATCGGTTGCGTAGAAATTTTTGCATAATCTGTCCCCTGCATTTAGGAGCAGGCTTGGTCGATGCCGCGCCCATCTCCTGGTGAGCGGTAGCCCTTTAACCATTCTCAATTGCGATGGGAACGAAATGCAGTCTGTTTGCCGTCTATCCGTGTATATTGTGCTGACAGCGTTGTCAGAATGACACACTTTCGGGCAGCCTATGTCGATTTCATCCAGAAATATGGATTGCGCATGGCTATGAGCGTTGGCCTTAGCTTGGCGACGTTCCAGGCTTCCGCCCAGGACGTAAAGGTGCCCGCATTGACGTTGCCGCCTTCGTCGCTGCTCAGTCCCGAAGCCGTAAAAGTCATTACACGACAGCAGGCCATTCGTCCGCCGGATTTTGCTGGTGATATCGTGGCGGCACGCACGTTCTGGGGCAGCTATAATGATGCGCGCCTCGCTGAGATGCGTGCGCATTTCCGGACCGGCACACAGCGAACCATCATTGGCGGCGTATCTGTGGACTTGGTAACGCCGGCTGAGGGTATCCCAAGCCATAATGCGCACCGCATCCTCATCAATGTGCATGGCGGCGCATTTCTATGGGGTGCCGGTAGTGGCGCGCTGGTCGAGGCCATTCCTATTGCGGCCACCATGCACGTCAAAGTGGTGACCGTGGATTATAGGCTGGCGCCGGAACATCATTACCCTGCCGCTTCGCAGGACATTACAGCGGTCTATGCCGCACTGCTCAAAGACTATACGCCGGGCAATATCGGCATCTACGGATGTTCAGCGGGCGGGATCATAGCCGCCCAATCCATCGCCTGGATTAAGAAAGAGGGTTTGCCTCGCCCAGGGGCCCTTGGCACCTTTTGTGGTACAGGCTCATCCTATCAGGGCGACAGCGCCTATCTCTCGGATCCACTCACCAGTGGCGCGGCAAGGAAAGAGGCCGAACTGCCACGCACATTGGCCACATCCTATATGGAGGGGATAGCGCCGGATGATCCCGTCGCCTATCCTTTAATCTCAGACAAGCAGTTGGCGGGCTTTCCACCCGTGCTCCAAATTGCAGGAAGCCGCGATTTTGCCGCGAGCATTCTCACATGGCAGCACCGCCGCCTGTCAGGGCTCGGCGTCGCCAGTGACCTGCAGATCTTCGACGGTCTGGGCCATGCCTTTTTCATGTGGCCGGACATGCCGGAATCCCTTGAGGCTTACAGGCTCATAGCGCATTTTTTTGACAGGCATCTGGGCACAGAAGCCGCCGAACATCGATAAGGGGGTAGGATGATGATGAAGCGCCTGACGACATTTGCACGCTTTCGGCGTGGCGCGGCTCTTGCCGCGATGATCCTGTGCACGCAGTCCCTGCCCGCGCAGACATCGCCCAGTGATCTTTATGGGGATCTGTTTCGTGCGGTTCAGACGGAGCGCGTATTTCCAGATGGTAAGACCTTTGTTGACGCGGAGCCCAAACAATCGCCCGAGGCCATCATGGACGCGTACCGGCGGGCCAGGCCACAAGGGCGGGCAGCACTGCGCGCATTCGTGCTGGCCAATTTTGCGGTTCCTGGCATCAATGACCGCAACGCGGCATCGCTGCGCCGTCATATCCAGACACTCTGGCCGACACTGGTGCGGCAGCCTGAAGCCATTGCCCCTGGCAGTTCGGCCTTGCCTATGGACGCGCCGTATGTGGTTCCAGGCGGTCGGTTTCGCGAAATTTACTATTGGGACAGCTACTTCACGATGCTGGGACTGGCAGTGGATGGTCAGGAGCCCCTGATCGAGTCCATGCTCGCGGACTTTACCGCGACAATTGAGCGCTACGGCCACATTCCCAACGGCATGCGTAGCTATTATCTTGGGCGGTCACAGCCGCCTTTCTTTGCGCTGATGCTGGATTTGTCAAAAGCCGGCGATCCCGTGCTGGCGGCACGACGCTTAGGGGCCCTGCGCAGGGAATATGCCTATTGGATGAAGGGCGCGGACTGCCTTGACGCCAGTGGAGCGTGCGCCAGGGTCGTGCGAATGCCGGATGGCACCCTGCTCAACCGCTACTGGGATGACCGACCCGAGCCGCGTGACGAATCCTATGCTGAGGATGTCGCGACGGCTGCCGAAAACAAGAGCCGGCCAGCAGAAATCACTTACCGCCACCTACGCGCTGGTGCAGAGAGCGGATGGGATTTCAGCAGCAGATGGCTAGACGATCCTGAGCACCTTTCCTCGATCCGGACTACCGATATCGTACCCGTTGACTTGAACAGTCTCTTGCTGATCTTGGAAAAGTCGATTGCCCGGCGTTGCTTGGAAGCGCAGGATAAGGCTTGCGCAGAAGCGTTTACCACGCTTGCCGGAAAAAGACGCAAAGCGCTTGACCGCTATTTCTGGGTTGCGCGCGAGAAGCGTTACGCCGACTGGGACCGAATAGCTCGCAAGCCGACCTTGCGCCTCTCTGCTGCGACCCTCTATCCCCTCTTCGCCGGCGCTGCATCTCCGACACAAGCACAGGCCGTTGGTGAAACTGTTCGCCATAAACTTCTGGCGGTCGGTGGCCTCCGCACCACGCCGCTGAAGACTGGACAACAATGGGATACCCCTAACGGCTGGGCACCGCTGCAATGGATAGCGATCGACGGCCTTGAGCGCTCGGGCCAATCGGCCTTAGCGCGCGACATCGCGCAGCGTTGGCTGGGAACGGTCACGGCAGCCTATGTCGATACTGGCAAGATGCTGGAGAAATATGATGTCGAAGAACGTAAACCTGGCGGCGGCGGCGAGTATCCAACGCAGGATGGGTTCGGTTGGACGAACGGGGTGACAAGCGCAATCATCGCACGTTATGGCGATTTCAAGATAGCCCCGTGAACAATCCTTAGCGGGGGCGAGGCAGCATGGGGACAGGCTGTATTGGGCGCCCATACGCCTGCCAGCACTGGTCTTCCGTCGATAAGTTCTGCTCTGGCGCGTTGGTTTGAGCGCTACTTACCGAAGGTGCTGGACCGCAAAACCGCCGAATAACATATCTAAAGGCACCAAGGGCATCGGCTCAGGCTGCGCTTGGCTAATGAGGGATCGATCGACCAGGTCGTTGTGGGCGATGTGCACCTTCCCGGCGAGCCGTGCGTGGCGAACACTGATCGATTGTCATATAACGGTGGCGGCACCTGTCTGGCTAGCCAGATGAAAGCGCGATAGCATCTGGCCTTGCAGAAGCTGCAATCAACGGCCTTCGGGGAAGATCGCATCATATGTAGTGCGTTAACTCCGATAATGCCCTTCATGGAGCAAGAGATGCGCAAAGTTTTCCTGAAAGGCTTTAATGTCGTTAGCGGGAACCCATGATCCATAAAACTGTTGTCTCATCGAAACGATCTGGTCAAGGATCATGTGGTGAAGATGCTTTTCGACAGGAGAAAGAGACGTGCGTAGAATTTCAAATAGCTCAAGACTTCTCGCGTTGAGCTTGGTGCTCGCCGGTGCGGGATCAGGCGTTGCCATCGCGCAAGGTGCAGCTCAACCTCCGCTCGCGGTGGATGTCACCGACGATAGCCCTGCTGATAAGTCTGCAATGACTGCCGGCCCTAACATTGTGGGCATCATTTCCGCGCGCAGCGGCAGCAAAATGCAGATTACGGCGGCCGACGGCAGCAAGACAGTCGTCATGATAGACGATGCAACCCGTATCACTGCGACCAAGGGTCTATTCAGCCGTGACAAGCTCGCCGCAAATTCGCTCCTGAATGGCCTGCCGGTGACGGTCAAAACCCTGCAGGGAAGCGGCACACTTCTGGCGAGCCAGATCAAACTGACGGGAAAAGACCTTAAAACGGCGCGCATGATTCAAAGCGGCACGGATCAGGGCTTTGCCGAGCAAACCGCTGCCACAGACGCATTACGCAGTCGCATGGGCGACATCGACCAGTATAGTATCAAGAGCACGACCAATGTGAATTTCGCCACTGGCAAGGCAGTGATATCTGCTCAGGGGAAAAGCGACCTATGCGCCGCGGCGACAGCTGCAGAGAGTCAGGAGAACGCCCTATTGCTTGTTGTGGGCTATACCGATTCCACAGGGAGTGATGAGTTCAACCAAGTTCTTAGCGAGAAACGGGCGAAAAGCGTGATTAATTACCTCCAGCAAGCCTGTCATTGGAAGCCGTATCGCGTGCTCACCCCAACCGGGATGGCTGAAGCCGATCCGCTTGCCGATAATAGTACAGAAGAAGGCAAAGCGCAGAATCGTCGTGTTGCCGTGAATGTCTTGGTCAGCAAGGCGGTCGATGGCTTTTAAGAACTTGGGGCAGGCGACACGCCTGCCCCTGTTTCCCAATGTCTGTCCTTCCGACCAAACTATGGCGCCTGCTAACGCAGCCCAAGATATTTATGACCTTGCAAGGTTAACCGCCACCGCGGGCGCTCCAACACGAAATCTACAGCTGCCTGTGCGTTGGCTGAGGCATTTAAATCATCGAGCGGCTGGACAAGCAGATTGTCGAAGGCCCAATTTTCCATTTCAACAACGTCACTGCCCGGTTGCGGCCAGACCAGTTTGAGTTCATCCCCGCTGCGCTGGACAATCACGCTGCCCGCCTTTGGGCTGATGCAGACCCAGTCGACGCCAGGATGGGCTCGCACGGTGCCGTTACTCTCCATCGCAATCTCAAACCCGTGCGCATGGAGCGCATCGATGAGCGCGTCGTCGATCTGAAGCATGGGCTCGCCTCCGGTGAGCACAACATAGCGATTAATCAGTCCTTGACCCCATGTGTCCGCAGCGGCGTTCGTAAGCGCGATGGCGTCCGCGAACTTCCCGCCGCCATCTCCGTCCGTGCCGACGAAATCCGTGTCGCAGAACTGACAAATGGCGGCCGCCCGGTCTTGTTCTCTCCCGCTCCATAGGTTGCAACCGGCGAAGCGGATGAACACGGCGCGGCGACCGGCGCGGACGCCTTCGCCCTGCAGCGTTAAGAACATTTCTTTGACTGCGTAACTCACCCTGGCGCGCTCACGGTTTGACCGCATACTGAGTGGGGTCAGGCAGACCAGCCTCTTCAAAGCCTTTGGACCGCAGTCGACAGCTGTCACACAGCCCACAATGTTCACCCTGCGGCGTTGGATCATAACAGGACCAGCTCAGTCCCGGATCAATGCCAAGTCGATAGGCTTCGCGAACGATATCCGCTTTGCTCATATACTGCAGGGGCGCATTAATACGGGGGGCGAAGCCCTCTACTCCGGCCTTAGTCGCCAAAGAGGCAAGGTGCTGAAACGCAGCAATGAATTCCGGGCGGCAGTCGGGATAGCCTGAATAATCAAGCGCATTAACCCCAATGAATATGTCGCTTGCACCCGAAGCTTCGGCGAGACCGAGCGTTAAAGAGAGGAAAATGGTATTGCGTGCAGGCACATAAGTCACTGGGATATCGCTGCCCACGCCCGTCTTAGGTACGGCAATATCGGCAGTCAGAGCCGATCCGCCAAACGCTGTCAGATCAAGCGGCAGAATGATATGGGATATGGCGTTGACAGATTTAGCGATTGCCGTTGCGGCGCTGATTTCCACCCGGTGGCGCTGGTTATAGTCAATGGTCAGCGCAAAAAGACGATATCCCATCTCGCGCGCAATCGCGGCCGACACCATCGAGTCGAGACCGCCAGACAGCAGCACGACAGCAAAATTTGTATCTGAAATCATGAAGTGGGGCTAACGCCGCGCTGACAAGCGCGCAAGGGCAGTCATTCGACGCATAGTCCCACCGGGGTTAGCGATGGCGTGATTGCGTCAGCTATTGCGCCGTTATGCGCTGAAAATTCGGCCGGGTCGTTCAATTTGTGCGGTTTTGGGAACAAGCAGCTGATTGATCAGCTATCTAGCGTAACGATGCGGTGGTAAGTGCAAAAATATGGGTTTTTTTCGAATCGGCAAGAAAACGGCGCAAACAAGTCAAGGAAACCGGATCTATGCGATCGGTGATGTTCATGGCTGTTTCGACCTTCTGGCAGACCTTTTTAGACGCATTGAGCGGGATAATAAAAGCCGAGATTCTGCTGCTAAGACGAAGATCATCATTCTAGGCGACTTCATCGACCGTGGCCCCAGGTCGGCCGAGGTATGCCAGCTGCTCTACAGTTTGAAAGATTATGATGGCGTAGTCTGCCTCAAAGGCAATCATGAGGAAGCAATGCTGGAGTCTCTTGCCGGAGATTTGCGAGCGCTTCGTTTCTGGATGGAATTTGGTGGCATCGCGACGTTGCAAAGCTGGGGTGTAGATGAAAAGCTGATAAAAAGTGCGCCTTTGAGCGAGAGCCATCAGCATGCCCTGATCGCAGCTCTGAGGCGCATCGTTCCTGCAGAAATGGTCAGTTGGTTGAGAGACCTTCCCATTTCCTATCGAGATGGCGATTATTTCTTCGTGCATGCTGGCATTCGTCCGGGGGTATCTTTGGATGCGCAGAAGATGGAGGATCTGTTGTGGATCCGTGAGCCCTTCTTAAGCAGCTGGCGCAGGCACGAGGCGATCATCGTTCATGGCCATAGTGAAACCGATTTGGTGTCTTTTAACGGCAATCGGATCGGGATCGATACAGCGGCCTATCGTACGGGCTGCCTGACCGCTCTCGGTTTGGACGCCGAACAGCAATGGACGATTGAGACCGGTCTGCGCATGCCAGAGAGAGATCCTTTACCCATTGGTGCGCCAGCGAAACATATTCTGTCCCAGTAGGTGCGGACGTTGTATATCGTTGAATGGAAGAGGCGGAGTGCCGACCGCACATTCTTAATGTCGTGTTGGTAGATTTTTGAGCGCCCCCTGACTTCATGCTCGGTACCCCTTGCGCCCTCGTGAGATATGCGGCAGTCACCGTGAACCACGGGATTGCCGACAGAAGTGGTGGCATAGCCGTCGGAGCAGAATCGCATTGGACCATGGTGGTCCGGTGTTAGCGCCAGATCGTCACCTGCCCTGCATGTCATGGGCATAGGAAACATGGCGCACTTCGCCATCGACAGTGTCCGAGCACCTCGGATCTGCTGGTTGTCGGCCAGTGATAGTTTTCATGCAAAATGCTCCCCTGTTGCGGACCTATGGCAGCCCGCGTGAATTTTGGCCGCATCGATGAGCCAGTTCTCTCATCGACCAGATGAAGAGGATGGGCATTTCGACCGCGTCCAACTCGACCTGTTATATCGCATCGAGGCACCACGGCTGATGCGTTACTTTAAGGCATCCGGCTCGCACGACGAAGCACATGACCTGATTCAAGACGCTTTCCTTAACCTTGTGAGGGCAAAACCAGCGCTGACCCGCGGAAATCCAGGAGCCTATCTTCAACGCATCGCCCGGAATTTGATGTTTAATCGATGGAAGCATAACAAGCGCTGGCGCGCGCTCATCGACGAACGCGGTCTCGATGAACATCACAATCTATCGCTTCTGCCCGAACAAGGCCTTCATCTCGAGGCCCAAGATATGATGCAACAATATTGTAGTGCCGTCGAAGCATTACCCCCCAAGACGAGAGAGATATTTCTCCTCCACAGGGTGGATGACCTTAGCTATGGGGAGATTGCTCAGCGCATGAATTTGAGCCTCAAGGCCATCGAATATCACATTGCATCAGCGCTCAAGCATATCTACCGGGCATTGGATCAGGAATGACCGAACAGCAATCCGATAGCCTGGGCCCTACCGGAAATCAGCTTCATGATGAAGCTGCCGACTGGTTTGCGCTTATGAGAGGTCCTGACGCCAAAATGCATCAGCCTGGCTTTGAAGCATGGCTCTCTCGAGGTGCGTTGCATCGGGCCGCCTACAACCGAATCGCCGAAATATTCAGCATTGGTAAGGGCCTAAAGAAAGATGCCAAACCCGAGGTTAGCCAGCCACCTTCCACAGAAAGATGGAGGGGGAGAACGGTGCTGGTCGCATCACTTGCCCTATGCTTGGCGGTGCTGGGCTGGTGGGGATGGCCTGTAGCACAGAAAATTTGGTCGCATACAGAAGCGCCGTCGTCGCAACTTGCTGGATATAGCGACCAAATCGTCAAAACCTCTGTTGGGCAGATTCGATCGTTCCGACTTGCTGACGGCTCCATCATCACGCTTGATACAAATAGCGTCGCCACAGTGGCGTTCAGCCGCGCCAGTCGTTTGGTCCGCCTTGTGAAAGGCCGGGCGCGCTTCGACGTAGCACATGCGCAGCGCCCGTTTCAGGTGGCGGCCGGATTAGGCATCATCACGGCACATGGTACAGTTTTTGACGTCAGTTCGGAGCGGCACGACGTTGTCGCTGTCAGCCTTTTACGGGGGGCAATCGACGTAAGGCTGGCCCCCAGCAAGACCGGGCGGCTGGCCGTGAAACGCCTGAAGCCCGGCCAGTCGCTAAGCTTCCAGCGTGAGTTTTTTCCGTCCCCAAATGCTTCGTCGGCACTCACCGACAACTGGCCGGAAGCGCTTGTCGAATTTGATAATAGCCCCCTTGCGCTCGTCGTAGAACGGGCCAATCGCTATACCGCTGCGCCCATCATTCTTGAAGGGGACGGATTGGACGTTATCAAAATATCGGGATTGTTTCGTATCACGGATACCGAGTTGCTTGCCGCGCGAATTGCCCGTCTGCTTAACCTTGAGCTTGTTCACTATCCAGGACGCATGGTTCTTCGCCGACCTCAGAAATAACGTAGTAAAAAACTGCGAATGCGATTTAGGGGGAGCGTGCCCTCAGTTGTTGCTTCCATGAGAGCCTGCCACATTTTTTAGGCTGGCCCATAAAGGGGGCAATATGTCAGCGAAATATTCAAGCATCGCGGCGTTCGCGCTTTTTGCGTCTGCGACGGCCATTCCCACGCAATCTGTATTGGCCAGAACCCACATTCAGGCGCGCAAAACCTATGATCTCGCGCCGCAGGCTTTGAGTTCCGCCCTTCGCGCTATCGCGCGGATTTCATCCCGCGAGATCATTTTTACCGAGGCCGTGAATGGCTACAGTTTGAAAGCGAGGCTGTTGGGATATTATACGGCCGATGAAGCCATCCGAGCCGCTCTGGCGGGAACGGACCTTCGTGCCGAATTCCACGACGATGTTGTGTTGATCAAAGCGAGGATGGCCGATGGGGGCGCCGGCGTGGCGCAAATGGACAACGCTCCGGAAATCCTTGTTACTGGGTCACGCATCCGTGGCGCTCCCCCAACCTCTCCTGTCATCGTCATGGACCAGCAACGATTTCGTGACGAAGGACTTTATGATCTTGGCCAAGCCGTTCGTAGCTTGCCGCAGGCATTTGGCGGTGGCCAAAATCCTGGCGTTGGCTTGCTGCCGTTTGGCGCCGGTAGCGAGAACCTCAATTCGGCATCGACGCTAAACCTGCGCGGTCTAGGTCAGGATGCGACGCTCACTCTGTTAAACGGCCACCGGCTTGCCTATGGAGGAGCCCTTCAGGGGGTCGATATTTCTGCGATACCTCTTGCCGCCGTTGAGCGGGTTGAAATCGTGGCGGACGGCGCTTCAGCTCTTTATGGATCCGAGGCAGTCGGCGGTGTCGCCAATGTCATCCTCAAGCAGGATTATGACGGGCTTAGCGCGACAGCACGGCTGGGAACATCAACTGACGGAGGCAATGGTCAGCAGCAATATGACCTTGTTGGGGGATCGCGCTGGTCTTCCGGTGGAATATTGATGGCCTATGATTTCGCGTCAAATAGCCCTATCACTGCAGGCCAGCGCAGTTACAGCGCTGACGCCTTGTTTCGCAGCACAACGCTCCTCCGCCGGCAAAAACATCATAACGTGGCGATCAATGTTCATCAGGCGTTGCTCGATGGACTCTCGTTCAAATTCGACGGCATATTTAACAAGCGGTGGGCTGGCTATAATATTGCTAGCACGCTTTCAGATGCCTATGACGTCAATGGACTGAAAAGTGCGTCAGTAACGCAGAGTTTTTCGCTCGCGCCGACCCTCCATTTCTTAGGCCCTGACCAGTGGTCGCTATCGCTTAGCGGTGTCTATGCCCAAGATCACGTACGATATCAAAATGCATCCTATTCGAGCGGCGCCATTATCGGTCGCACCAAAGGCTGCTATTGCAACACCACCCGGATTGTTGAGATCAATGCCGACGGTCCCTTGCTTGCTATGCCCTCGGGCAATTCCGCTAAGCTAGCCATTGGTGCTGGCTTCCGAAGCAATCATCTTAATGGATATAGATCGCTAGGTAGTTCGCTTAACATCGCTAAAACACAGCAGAGCTATTATGCTTTTGGCGAAATCTTCATCCCGCTCCTTGGGCCGGCGCAAGCTCTGCCCTGGCTAGATCATCTCAATGTCAGCGCGGCAGTGCGTTATGAAAACTACCGTCAGATCGATAAAATCGCGACGCCCAAGGTCGGGATTGTCTTTGCGCCGACCGTGGATATCGAGCTAAAAGGCAGTTGGGGCAAGTCTTTCAAAGCCCCCACGCTTTATCAGCAATATTCGCCCAGTTCGACATTCCTATACCCCGCCTATGTTTTTGGCGGTGACGGCTATCCTGACAGCAGCACGGGCCTTTACCGCTATGGTGGCAATCCTGCTCTTAAACCCGAGCGTGCCACCAACTGGACGGGCACTTTGGTTCTGCACCCACGCGCCATTGCCGGGCTGCGGCTCGAACTTAGCTATTTTGACGTCAGCTATCGCAGCCGCATCGTTCAACCAATCCAGTATGCGGGAACAGCGCTTAGCAACCCGATCTACAGCGATCTCGTCACACGCAACCCGTCGCCTGCGCAAATCGCCGATGCTGTATACGGGCCAGGGGTGGAATTTTCCGACTTTGGCGACGGTACGGCGTTTGATCCCGCGTCCGTTGTGGCAATCATTGACGATCGCAGCCTTAACGCTGCCCGACAATCCATTCATGGTATTGATGTCGCTGCCCAATATGGCTTTACATATAAAGGCGCCGACATCCGCTTGAATGCTGAAGCGAGCTACTTGCACAGCGTCCAGCAGCTCAGCGCGAGACAGCCACAGCTGTCCTTATCCGGTACTATCTTCAACCCACCGCGGTTTCGCGCACATGGCGGCGGCGCATGGACGCGAGGTTCGCTCACACTTGCAACCTATCTCAGCTATATTGGCGGAGTTTCTGACATTCGCGAAACCCCCGCTGTCCATGTAAGATCAATGACCAGCTGGGACCTCAATCTCCGCTACCGCCTGGACAATGCTCCTGGCGCTATGCGAGGGGTCGAAATAGGCCTGTCGGGCCAAAATCTGTTCAATGACAAGCCTGAAACCATCGCGCTAGATGCACCGGGCTCGACCCCATTCGATTCCACCAACTATTCGGCAATCGGGCGCTTCCTGAGCATTACGGTGTCGAAGCAATGGTAATTCGCCCACACATCTTTCCCTTCGCCATCTCACTTGCGCTTGCGGCAACCCCTTGCTCGCTGCTCGCGCAAGTGGCACATGATCGAGCCGCTGATCAGCATAAGATGCCGGATTGTGACAAACTGTCGCCTCAAAACCCTGATGCTGCAGAGCCACAAGGCCTTGTCACCGCGCAGGCCCTTGTAGGACTGAGAGATATAGGCTCAATTTACAGCGATCCGCGCGCCGAGAGTTCGCTAAGCGTCTCGCCAGATGGGAAACAGGCGGCTTTTGTGATGCGCCAGGCCGATGCGACTGCGGACAGCTATTGTATAGGCCTATTCGTTTTTTCTATTGGAGGTCGGGAAAAGCCCGTTCAGCTTGACGCAGGCGGAGACCTTATTACAGCAGAGCTGCATGGGCTGCGAGGGCTCGTGTTTCCATCGGGCATTCCCGAGACTGTACCACCCAGATGGTCCCCCGATGGGCAGTGGATCGCTTATCTGAAGCGGATCGACGGCCGGACCAGACCAGTTTTGGTGCGTACTGATGGATCATCAGCACGATCGGTGGATATGCTTAAGGATGATGTAGAAGACGTCAGCTGGTCAGCTGACGGCATGGCGATCATAGTCGCCGTTCGCCCTGCAGTTCGGACCAAGCGGGAATCCATAGAGGCCGCAGGCCGCAATGGCCATCTTTACGATACCGGCGTTTGGCCGATCGCTGGGGGGAAGCCCTGGCCGGAAGGAGATACGCCGCTCACTTATGTGCGTGTTGATCTAGCGACAATGGAGATACGGGATGCAAATCCCGCTGAAGGTCCCGCGCTCCTCAACAAGAACGATAAGCGTCTTCCAGGCGACATCGATGCCGTCAGCAAAAGTGGTGCGAATATCGGCTGGCTGGCCGCCCTTGATCCTAAAGTCTATCCGAGCCCGGAACGGCTTTGGATGGCGCGCGGCGATACCAAACCGGTGATGTGCGATAGCCCCTCGTGCAGCGACCATCTTGTTGGACTATGGTGGCCCGAGGGCAGTCCCGATCTTTACTTTTTGAACAAGGAAGGGCCAGCTAATAGCCGCTTTGGCCTATACCGTTGGCGCGCTGGTAGAAAGCCGGTTCGAACCTTCTCCACTGAAGATGTCCTTGTCGGCTGCACCTTGGCTGGAACGAAACTGCTTTGCGGCCTCGAATCTTCGACACAACCCCGGCGGATCGCACTTGTCGATCCTGCCACGGGTACGATCCATATCCGTTTTGATCCCAATCCCGAATTCGCCCGGCTTAGGGTGGGCCGGGTCGAACGACTACACTGGCAAAACCCCAATGGTAGTCTGAGCTTTGGTGACCTCGTTTATCCTGTCAATTACGAACCAGGTAAACGCTATCCTCTCATTGTGGTCCAATATCGAACTCAGGGCTTTTTACGCGGTGGAATTGGAGACGAATATCCCATTCAGCTCTTTGCAGCACATGGCTATGCGGTGCTGAGCTTCGACCGTCCACCCTTCTACTATTTCTCGACGGGCAAGACCTGGCCGGATTGGCATGGCAGCGAAGCGGAGAATATTCACGGATGGGCAGATCGGCATATGGTACAAGCAAGCCTCGAAGCCGGCGTTCGCTCGTTGGTCGCGCGTGGAATTGCCGATCCCCAACGGCTCGGTATAACCGGTCTTAGTGACGGAGCCGCGACAGCTTGGTTTTCACTCATTAATTCTGATTTGTTCTCCGCGGCAGCGATTAGCTCCTGCTGTCAGGACCCAAGAACCTATACGGAACTTGCTGGGCCAGCATGGCTGAAAGACTTGCGCAGCTATGGCTTCCCCGACTTTAATGAGGACAATCCGGATTTCTGGCGCCCAATGTCCGTGTCGATGAATGCACAGAAAATAGACGTGCCAATTTTGATGCAACTCGCGGAGGATTCCTACATGCTGGGTCTTGAGGCATATAACAGCCTGCGCAGCTTTAAGAAACCGACGGAAATGTATGTGTTTCCTGATGATCATCATATTAAGTGGCAGCCCAGTCACCGCCTCGCCATTTACGAACGCAGCCTAGACTGGTTCAATTTTTGGTTGATGGGGAAAGAAAATAATGTCCCGACCAAAACGGACCAATTTACACGCTGGCGACAATTAAAAAGTGAAGCACTCATTAAATTTCCATCGGCCCAAACGCCAAAGTAAGCTTTATTGGCACGCTCTTCCGCAAATCATAAGGACCCGTTTCGAGCGCCAGAATTATCAGAACCCGCGCAGCCAGGTTTTATTGAATAATTTCTCGTATCGCTGCGACAAAGACCAGCCAGAAGATGAGGACGAAAGGTTTAGGGTATTGAAAACGGTGACAGACAGTAGCTCTATTCAATGCCTCAAAAATCTTTTTTGCCGCGACGCGATCTGACGCACCGCCGTAAGACGTTTCGTCGACCCAATGACTGCCTTACAAGGACGGTCGGCGTTCATACCAGCAACGTGCCCATGCCTCTGCATCCACGAGCGACAATATTCTGCTGTAATGCGGTCCGCTGACGCATTCAGGCCCGTCGAGCACATGATTAAGGGAGGTGAGGTCTAAAAGCTGGTGGGCCGCCAGTAATCCGCCATTGAGCATCTCACGAATCATTGGTCTGAAATACTGATAAATCTCGATGGCAAAGCTGTCCGGAGAGCCTTTCGAACGCCTGGCAATTATGTCTGCGGGAAGGCTGTCAGCGAACGCGTGGCGCGCCACCGATCGGTCCAGTCCATCGCGCCACCAACACCAACTCGGTATCCTGAGACACAGCTCAATCACCGGTTGCGACATCAGTGGAGCGATTTTTGGAGCCATCTCAGCATGACGATGGCCCTCAAGATGATTTTGAAATCGCAAAATCATTGCGATGTGCCGTGCCTTGCCTGGTAGTCCCCAATCTGGAAGGTCGAGCCAAGCATGGTTGTTTCGTTCAGGCGCATGCTCATGCGAACGAGAAAGGAACGAAGGATCGACGTTCCACCGATATGCATGATTGCGCTTCGATGCGAAACGACCTCCCTGCCCTATCGCCTCCAATATGCTGCAATCCGTAAGATCGCATAAGTTTCTCAATGATTCTCGCGCAGCCAAAAATCCTTCGGTGAGGTAATGGTCGGCAAGCGGCGCTGCGGACCTTTGCAAAGAGAAGACATTGTCTCCCCCGCCGCCTGAGAAAAACGCATCAGAGCCAACTTCGCTTGCCGCTTCCATACTGAGGGTGCCCAGGCTCTGGGCAAACACTCGCGACACGGGACGCGGGTAATTTTTCCCATCAGAGCGGGTGATATCGATGTGGGCAATGTCATACCAATGCTCAATGAGAGGTACTTCGAGGGCAGCGGCAAGAGAGCGTGCGTATGACCGTTCATCCCCGACCGGATCCCTCGTTGAAATGGTATGACATGTGAATGCTGCTCCTGCCTGGCGCAGACAGGATGCGACAATCGAGGAGTCCAGTCCGCCAGACATGCCAAGCAGGATGTGATCGAAATCGTGTGCCCACGCCGAAACGCAGAGGCGCAGTGTCGAAGCGAGGGCCTCAGTCGCATGTCGATATTCAGCGATACGATCAGACGGGACAGCGAAAGTCCATGGGGACCAAATTTGGGTGATCTGCTTGGTGTCGCTGGTTAGGGTCAGCTGATCACCCCGCAGCAATTCACGCACGCCAGTCAGGCACGTCTCCGCGCCTCGCAGTTCAGGCAGGTAGAGATGGCGGTGGAGCGCAGACCAGTCGACACCAATTTCCGCGGATTCAATCGTCGTTAGCAAGCGGACATCAGAGGCGATGGCGGTAATCCCTTGCAATTCCGTGTGGTAGCAAGGCAGGAAGCCAGATGGGTCGCGAATGATGTCACATCGATGATCAGAAGCCGCCCAGAGGATGGCGACATAACCACCCCAGTAATGTGTCGCCAGCGAGCGGCCGCCTGAAGCCACTATGCTGTCAATTGCCGGCTCTCCAGCGATTGTAGCTGACCTCGCGCACCCGTCCCTCTCGAATATCGTGCCGAGGATAGCGCCGCGATGATTGCCGAAGTTGCTGACACGCATATCGGCGTCAGCAAGCAGCAAGAAGCCGTCGTCAGCCGCAATCACCTCCAATTTGCTTAGTTGTGTCGCCCTTTTCCCTAGGGCGCTGACTCGCTCTCGGTCGTTCTGATTTCGGCCAACAAGTGCCAAATAGCGACCCGTCGTCATATCACGAGTATTTGGCTGCGCTGTGCGACATGATCCATCCGGTCGTTAAGAACCATCGAACCGTATTGGACCCAGCAATGCGCGGAAAAAGGTGCTAACGTCACCCCGAATATCAAGGAGGCCGGAATCCCTACTGCCGCGAGGTGACCCGCTAGAGCAAGAGATCGTTGAAGACAGCGATCTGTCGATGGGACGATGCGCCTGATGAGTCGGTGAGCCTGAGCGATTGAGCGGACTTTAGCCTCTGCTGAATGCACAGGCTTGGCGCGCGCCTTTCGAGCTTGAAAGCCAACAATGTTCTCGAGCAGACTGCGCTTTTTGTACTGGAGTTCTGCACTGCAGACATGGCCAAATGCTGCGAGGATTTCCTGGCTGCTGGTCCGTGACCCAGCCAGATCAGCCTCTGAATACACCGACTGCGCGGTAACCGCCGCGAGCCTCGTCTCGCCTTTGTGATATTGCAGAAGACCAGAGGCTTCGAGCCTCTCAATAACGGGTGCCATTGCGGCCGATGGCGCCGGACTCTCCACCAAGCTTTCAAACGCCATTTTCGCGGATTCACTCAGGCAGACATAACGGTCTGCCTGGAGATCGAGAAAAATCGGAATGTCCCCCACCAAGCAATAGGAAAGATGATCAGCAAGACGGTAGCCCATGTTTGCCCCCCGGTTTAGTAGGTGCGCGGCGATTGGGCCGCGCACCCGAGAGTCAAATCTTGTCGAGACCAGTGAGGAAATTGTGCATTCCCTCGGTGTCGCCATTTTTGATCTGGCCGCCTTTTGTCTGCGCCTTGGCGGAACCAAGTTCGATCAACAGCGGCTTTTCCCATGCACTTTCTTTGTTCATGTTCATATCCTCATGTTTAGGCCGCGACAATTCGCGACCGGATAAGGATAAGGTCAGCCCCAATTTATAGTTGAGCTTATAAAGATCGGATATGGGCTCTTATAAATTGCGCCCTGCTTCGCGATGCTCTCTTCAGAGCCGGCGCGGTTTCCCGGGGAACGCTGGCGCATTCTTACGTGACCATCGGGCCCAGATACGTTGGATAATAGCGATCGTCGTGATCGTCACGCCGATGGCGAGGGCGTCCGCGTACCAGTCATGTATATCGCTGTCGCGACGCAGGACCGGTATAGCCTGAACCCACTCAATCATGGCGCCATAAAAAAGCAGGCCAATTGCTATTGAGCCAAAGCGCCCCGCCCACGCGGTCAGGCCCAGGAGGCTGAGCGTGGCAAAAGCCAACATGTGCTTCACCTTGTCGCCGGTGTCGACGATCGTTGGCGGATGCGGAAGCGTCGCCATGACAAAGGTGACGAGAAAGGCTGCCCAAAAACATCCGATGGCAACCCGATTCCAGGACATGGCCGTTCTTTTGGGGGAAATGGTTCCGTGCATTACATATTGGATCATGTGCATCTGCGAAGAGCAAGGGAAAGACGCACCAAGCGCTGCAAAAAATTGAGAGCAAAGGCGCACATCAAATGGGGTTCGTGCTATGTTAGCATCCGCTGCGGATCTAATACCAAATCTCTGAGAGGGTGACTCTGGAGGGGGTTGCCAAGAGGTGCGCGGCTTGATTCACCATGGCGAACCTTTGGAGTTTTGCCATGCCGATCCCGCTTCGTCCCGATTTTGACGCCGCCGCG
>Ga0207658_10000305_pt1 | contig 50588 bp, 54 predicted proteins | sample KBSS33metaG_FD_184322 | JGI IMG/M metagenome (GOLD analysis project Ga0207658, IMG submission 184322) | Switchgrass rhizosphere microbial communities from Kellogg Biological Station, Michigan, USA - KBS S3-3 metaG (SPAdes) (version 2) | ecosystem: Host-associated > Plants > Roots > Rhizosphere...
ACCGTATATTGCCGGTCGAGGAAAGTCGCATCGTCGAAACAAATGAAAAACTGGCTGTTGGCGCTGTTCGGGTTGCTCGTGCGCGCCATTGAACATACGCCACGCACATGCGGCTCGGATGAAAATTCCGCGGGCAAGTCGGGCTTATCCGATCCGCCCATGCCGGTGCCGCTTGGATCGCCACCCTGCGCCATGAAGCCGTCGATCACGCGGTGGAAGACGACGCCGTCATAGAAACCTTCGCGCGCCAACTCCTTGATGCGGGCGACATGCTGGGGCGCGAGATCGGGGCGCAGCCGAATGACCACGTCGCCGCTTTCCACGGTAAGCAGCAGGGTGTTTTCGGGATCGTCAGCCATGAATCTACTCCTCTCGGTTGCGGCTCGCTTAGGGAACGAGCGCGGGTTCCGCCAGCCCATATTCTTCAGCCACCAGCGCATAGCTGCGAACCCTGGCTTGATGGTCGGGCAAGATGTTGACGAGCATGATCTCGTCAGCCCCGTAACGATCGCGGGCCTCGTCGAGCTGCGCCCTGACTTCAGCCGCTGTACCGATGGCACGGCGCCGGCCTGTCCTGCTGGGACGGGAGCGCTGCCACTCCAGCGCTTTCTCCACGCTGGGGACCGGAATGAGGAGTCCTTGCCGAAGATGCGCGAACATCATTGCTGAAGGCGCCGCCAGATCAAGCGCCTCCTGCCTCGTCGGCGCCGCGATCGCCCATACCGCCACGGCGACATAGGGTTGGGCAAGCCAGGCCGATGGCTTGAACTGCTGGCGGTAAGTGGCCGCCATATGTGCGCCGTCCGAATTGATGAAATCCGCGAAGCAATAAGGAAGCCCCGCCTCGGCGGCCCAAATTGCCGAGTCCATCGAGGAGCCGAGCAACCAAGGCGCAGGCGATTCGCCGCCACCCGTGGCCAGGCTTTTCGACAAGGAGGCGAATGCATGGTTCGCTGGCATCGTATCGCCGAGATAGGCAAGGAGTTCGGCAAGCTGCTCGGGAAAATCATGCGCCATGACATGGCTGCGGTCCCGCTGCAGCGCGAACGCCGTCCGGCCGTCGGTGCCAAGCGCTCGCCCGATCCCGAGATCGATCCGGCCCGGCGCTAGGGCGGCGAGGAGTCGAAATGTCTCGGCCACTTTGAACGGGGAATAGTGCGGCAGCATGATGCCACCCGAACCAACCCGAATGCGCTTCGTCTGCAGCGCTACTGGCCCGATCAGAACCTCGGGTGCAGCCCCGGCCAAGCCCGGCGATGCATGATGCTCGGCCAGCCAATAGCGATGAAAGCCCAGGGCATCGCAATGCCGGGCGAGATCGAGGGTGTTGCTTACGGCATCGGCAGGAGTCGATCCCTCGGCGATCGGGGATTGATCCAGAACGGACAAAGCGTATCGGGAGTGCATTGCCGAGCCATATAGGAGCGAGCGAAGCGATTGAAAGGCCGCGTCGCCCGCTCTAACTACAGCGATCATGGAAGCCACCATTCAGTTGCCGACCGGGCGGCGGCTTGCGCTCACGATCGTGGTGATGCTCGCCACCATGCTCCAGGTGCTCGATTCCACCATTGCCAACGTAGCGCTGCCGCACATGGCGGCCGCCCTAGGCGCCGCGCCCGACACAATCTCTTGGGTGTTGACGGCCTATATCATCGGCGCCGCCATCGCCACCCCGCTGACCGGATGGATCGAGGTGCGCATCGGCCGGCGCACGCTGATGGCAATCGCTGTGGGTGGCTTCACCTTCACCTCGGCGGTGTGCGGCATGGCCAATTCGCTTCAGATGATGGTCTTCGCGCGTTTTGCCCAAGGGTTGTTCGGCGCCTTCATCGCCCCGCTTGGCCAATCAGTTTTGCTGGACGTATACGCCGAGCGGGAACGACCCAAAGCCATGTCGATCTGGGGCATGGGGGTTATGGTCGCACCCATTCTGGGTCCGCTCATCGGCGGCGTTTTGACGGATGCCTATTCGTGGCGCTGGGTATTTTACGTAAATCTCCCTTTGGGATTGATGGCACTGTTCGGCGTCCTCGCGCTGCTGCCGCAGACGCGGTTGGCCAAGCCGAACTTTGATATTGTCGGTTTTGCCTTCCTTGCGCTGGCGCTCGGTTCGCTCCAGCTCGTGCTCGATCGGGGGACGCAGCTCGACTGGTTTTCTTCGACGGAGATCATCGTCGAGCTTTGCGTCTTCGCAGCGGCGCTGTGGATGTTCGTCACGCATACGATAACCGCGCATGATCCCCTTATTCCGGTTGCGCTTTTCCGCGACCGCAACTTCGTCATCGCCAACCTGTTCCTTCTGATCGTCATGGGCGTGGTCATGGCCGGCTCCGCACTGCTTCCGCTCATGGTTCAGTCACTGTTCGGGCACGATACGACCGGCGCTGGCTTGCTGATGGCGCCAAGAGGCATAGCGACGATGCTTTCGATGACTCTGGTTGGCAAGATCTCGGAACGCGTGGATTCGCGCCTTCTGCTCGCGCTCGGCATGATCCTGATCGGAGGTGCGCAATGGATGATGACGGGCTTCTCGTTGGAAATGGATAGCCAGCCGATCATTGTAACCGGCTTGATTCAGGGGTTTGGCTTGGGTTTTGTCATGATTCCGCTGAACCTGCTGGCGTTCGCGACGATACCGCCGAAGTTGCGGACGACGGCGGCGTCCGTTTGGAGCCTCTCCCGCAACATTGGGGGCTCCATTACCATTTCGCTTTTCTCGGCGCTGCTGGCGCACAATCTTCAAGTGGCCCACTCCGACCTGGCTGGCGAACTCAGCGTCACCCGCTTTCCGATCCTGCAGGGTGGATTCGCCGAACTCGTCGGGATGAATACGTCAACCGCGCTCCAGTTCCTCGACGCCGAAATCAACCGGCAGGCGATGATGATTTCCTATCTGGATGATTTCCTGCTGCTGGCAGCAGCGACATTCATACTTCTGCCATTCATTCTTGTGGTCAAAAAGAACGAACGAAGGCTACCCGCCGAGCATGCGATGATGATGGAATAGGCTGACAAAAGCGCCTCCGCCCGATAGGTAAAACTCCCCTTGCGGAGAGCGATCCATGAGTGAGCCCCACGACGAGACCGCCACGCTTCTTCCCGATCAGGGGCAGGGGCGCACCAGCCACGACAAGGAAGATCGGCTTACGCCCGAATTTGTGGCCGCGGTGGTCGAGCACGTCGAAGCGGGGGACATTGAGGCCGCGCGCGAACTCGTGGCGCCGCTTCACCCCGCTGACATCGCCGATCTGTTCGAGCTGGCTCCATCGGAGGCACGCAGGCCGCTGGCCAGTGCGCTCGCAGAAATGCTCGATGGCGATGTGCTCGCCGAAATGAACGAATGGGTGCGAGATGATCTGATCGATGCGCTTGCGCCGCATCAGGTCGCGGAAATTGCCACCCAGCTCGATACCGATGACGCGGTCGCGATCATCGAGGAACTCGATGCGGACGATCAGCGTGAGGTGTTGCGCGCGCTCGCGCCGGACGATCGCGCCGCCATCGAGGAAGCGCTCTCCTATCCGGAGGAATCCGCCGGCCGGCTGATGCAGCGCGACCTGATCGCGGTGCCGGAACATTGGACGGTGGGGGATGTCCTCGACTATCTGCGCCGCAACGAGGATCTGACGACCGACTTCTGGGAAATCTTCGTGGTCGATCCGGGCCACAAGCCGGTCGGCACCTGCAAGCTGAGCTGGGTGCTACGAACGCCACGATCGATTGCCATTGCCGATGTCATGCAGCGCGAGCAGATGCTCATCCCGGTCGACATGGACCAGGAAGAAGTCGCGCTGCGGTTTCAGAAATATGCGTTGATTTCGGCGGCTGTGGTCGATCAGTCGGGCCGGCTGGTCGGGATGATCACGGTCGACGACATCGTCCACATCATCCAGGAAGAGGCCGGCGAGGATATTCTGAGACTATCCGGCGCGGGTGACGGCGACATCAACGAGCCGATTGCCCTCACGGTCCGTTCCCGGCTTACATGGCTGGTCGTCAATCTGGGGACGGCGATCATCGCCGCCTCAGTGGTTGGCCTGTTCCAGGGGGAAATCGCAAAATTCGCATTGCTGGCGGTGCTGATGCCGATCGTATCGGGCATGGGCGGAAACGCCGGCACCCAGACTTTGGCTGTCGTCGTGCGCGCGCTCGCAACGAATCAGCTCACCAGTTCCAACACCGTCCGCATGATCCTGCGTGAACTGGGCATAGCGGCGGCCAACGGCGCTTCGCTCGGAGCGCTGATCGGCGGAGGCACGTGGCTCATCTACGGCAATGCCGGGCTGGCACTCGTCATCGCGATGGCAATGGTGATCAACAACCTTGTTGCAGGCCTTTCCGGCGTGATGGTGCCGATCGGGCTCGAGCGATCGGGGATCGATCCCGCGGTATCGTCGGCAGTGTTCGTGACAATGATGACCGATGTGATGGGCTTCTTTTCTTTTCTGGGTCTTGCGAGCCTCATGGGGCTGGCTGGCTGAGCCCGCCCCAACGCGAGCCCGCGATCAGCCCGATTTTTTCGGGCCGCCGAAGCCGTCGGCAAGGCTTACCGAAAAGAGCGCGACCGTGAAAAGCGCAACGGCCCCGACCACCATTTCCACATAATGCGCGCCAATGAAGCTCAGCATTTCATTCCTCCGTCCCGAACAGAGGTTGAATGCTAGGGTTGTTCGGAACGGGCGTATTTGACCAAGGTCAAACTCTCGAGTCGTCACTCTTCAACGGCAGGTGACATTGTCCCGGTCGATCGATCTGCCGAGCAGAGCGCCGGCTCCGCCGCCGAGCAGAGTGCCCAGCGTTTTCGATCCGCCTGGAGCGATCGTGTTCCCGAGCAAGCCGCCGGCGATCCCGCCAATGATCAGACCCGTCGTCCCATCGGCGCGGCGGCAATAATAACGTCCGTCACGGCCGCGATAGATTCGGTCGCCGGAACCGAGCCGGCGCGGTCTGTATGAGCGCCCGTCGCGATAGTAGCGATCGGCGTAATAGCCGCCATTGTCCCGGTCGGGCCGGTCATAATCATAGCGATGATCATCCCGCCAATCCTCCTTGGCGCGTCGGCCATGCGCGGGCGCCCAGGGCGGCGGGTCGCCGGCCGCCGGGAGAATAGGGGCAGCCACCGCGGCCAATGTCGCTGCAAGGATGAGTTTGCGCATCATTCTTCTCCTTATATTCAACACCCGCAACGGACCGAGACTGGTTTCGTTGCATTGTCGTAACGCAAAATGCCGCGGCTCAGGCTGGTTGCGGTAGTTCCGAGATGCGAACTGGCGACGCCACGACGTTCGGATCGAGCCGCCGCCAGATCATCGCGACGAGTGCGAGCGGGACGAGCGGCATCAGATTTGCCAAGGGCCAGGCGGTCCAGTTCTGAATGATATGGAAAATCATTAGCAGCCAAAGCACGACCAGCCCACCCGTAGCGTTGCGCCGTGCCGCCAGCCACAGAAAGGGCGAAATGAGGATTACGGCGTCGTAAAGAAAGAGATATGGGCTCACTAGCGGCGTGGCCGCTGCAAGCATCGCCACTTTCGCGGAAAGCTCATGGGGTCCGCGCCAGATCCGCCAGACCGCGAAAGCGGCGCCTGCGGCTGCGAGCAGCTGCAAGGCATAGGCTTCCGATCCGGAGGCGCCCCAGAAGCGTGCAGCGGCGTAGACGCTGGTCATCTTGTAGGACGCCAGCGGGCTATCGAACACCATCGCCGAATAGGCCGGCGTCGCCTCGATCATCGACAGATAAGGCAGCGACCCGAAAATAAGCCATGCGGCGATCAGCAAGGCCGCTACCGAGCAGGCCGCACCCACAAACGCACGCCATTGGCGCCCAGCCAGAAATGCAACCGGTAGCAGCAGCGCAAGCTGAGGCTTGATAATCAGACAGCCAAAGATCATCCCGGCCAGAAATGGGCGCTTTTCCAGCCGAGCCGATGCCGCGAGGAAAATAGCGCCGGTCATCAATCCAATCTGACCGACGAGCCCATTGACCACGGCAGGCGGAAAAGCGGCTGCCTGCCATCGCGATGCGGGCCAGATCTGCACGACTGTCATCATGTAAAGCAGAAAGAGACCAGTCACGCATAGGCCCACCGAAAGCGCATAAGGCAGTAAAGCCATGGGTGCCGCAAAGATGAGCATCGGGGGCGGGTAGAGGAATGCCATGATGCCGCCCGTGGCGGCGACACTTTCCTGGATCGCCTTGTGCGAGGCTATGTCGTAGGCGGCGGCGGCATGTCCTGAGAGCGCCAGCTCGCCCGCGGCCCAGAAATTGACGAAGTCCATCTGCCGCGGGTGCAGCAGATTGGAGAAGAAGGAGAGCGCGCAAAAGAAAAGAGACGCGTAAGCAAGCGCCCTGCACGTCCGCGTGAGCGGAAAAGCAGGCTGTTGCCGGAAGGGGCGCGTCATCTCAGTTTTTTCGTGCGCAGGGGAAAAGAGAAAGGCGGCGAAGCCTGGCCCCGCCGCCTTTCCTTTTTCGACCGTGGTCGCCGAACTTACTTCAGGTTCGACGAGACGCTGTTGAAGGTCGTGCCGATCTTGCCACCGAGGGTGGTCATCGCGCTGATCGCGGCGACGGCGATGAGAGCAGCGATCAGGCCATATTCGATGGCGGTCGCGCCCTTGGAATTCTTCAGAATGTTACGAACGAACTGCATGATAATCTCCTTGTTCAACGCCCAATTCATGTTCCCGGCCAACCGCGCCCCCTTTGCGAGGTTCGGCAAGCCATACGAAAATAGAGCCGAAGGAGTTTCCAAAGTTTTAACGCGGGTGGAAAAGGTGATGAGCGTGGCGTTAGGACTCTTTTTCGCTCAATATTTGGTCACTTCGGTGGCTACATTGTTCCACATGCCGATGGTGCCGTTCGCCACTTTGACGATCGCGGCCATCGTGGCGAGCACGACCAGGGCAAGGATAAGCCCATATTCGACTGCGGTTGCGCCGCTGTCGTCAGCCTTGAGCTTGCGTCCCCAATCCAACATTGTATCGGCCGTCCCACACTGCCCCACCCAAAGGCCTATCGTTTCGGGGTTAACAAAATCTATTGGAGGGCAATGGCCGATATGCCGGATTTGCTTGTGATCGTGGCAGCCGCGCTTGTCGATGCAGACGGACGGGTTCTCATCCAGCAACGTGCGGCTGGTCGCGCAATGGCCGGGCTTTGGGAGTTTCCAGGCGGGAAGATCGAACGCGGCGAGAGCGCCGAAACAGCGCTGGTGCGCGAGTTGAAGGAGGAGCTCGGCATCTCCACCGAAACCGCATGTCTTGCGCCGGCAGGGTTCGGCACCGCGCCCATGGAGGACGGGCGGCAGATCCTCCTGCTTCTATATGTTTGCCGTAAGTGGCAGGGCATACCCCAGGCGCTTGACGCGGCGGCCCTGCGGTGGGTGCGGCCGCTTCAGCTTCATGATCTGCCGATGCCGCCAGCCGACCTCCCGCTGATCGGCTTGCTCGATGCGCTTATTTGATCGAGGGGCGCAAGCTGTGTGCCAGCGATTGCCGGCCGCTTCCCCGTTTGGCTGGCTGAGGCTGGTTCGGCCCGGGCGCCCAGCCGGTGAGATAGATTAGCTCGAAGGTTTCCGTAACCTTGCCGTCGGGGTCGGCCTGATTGCCAAAAGCGTCGATGAGCGCAGCCAGCCGGCGCTTGCCGAAAGCGGGAGCACTCCGTTCGGCCAGCAGATTGGTCATCGCCATGCCGCGCAGATCGTGGATCAGGTCCAGGAGGTGGGAATAGCGCACCTTGAGCGGTTCGACGTCCGCCACTGTCAAAACGAAGCCAGCTCGACCGAGCAGGTCGCCTCCGGCGCGCACGTCGATCACGGGGTGCATATGTGAGCCGATGCCTGTGCCCAGCGCCAGGTCGGCCTCCATCAACCCTTTGCGAAGTTTCGACAGGCTGCCCGCGCCAACGAAACATCCGAGGAAAAGTCCGTCGGGCTTGAGCGCGCGCCGGATCAGCGTGAGCGCGCCAGGGAGATCGTTGACCTGATCCAGCACGCCCGCCGACATCACCAGATCGAAGCTGTGATCGGCGAAGGAAAGACGATCCTCGTCGCACTGAATTCCCCCGGCCATCGTCGCAAAGTGCAGGCCGGCATCGCATGGCACGACATTGATCGACCGCGCGGCCAGCATGCGCGTCAGCCGCCCATCATGACAGCCCAGATCCAGTGCGTGCGAAAAGGGGCGGGTCACGACATCCAGCCGATCGAGCAGGCCTTCGATCATATAATCCAGCAAAAAGGCATGATCGGCAAAGCCGCCGGCGGCGCGATCGCGCCGCGCGCGGCGCAAGCGGCGATCGAAGATTTCGGGAACGACCATGAAGGGCTTGTGCCGCGTGCCGCCGCCGTGGACAAGCGGCCATGGCTGCAATGGCTCAGACGCTGCTCAGTAGACTTCAGTGGCCTTTGCGGCGCGTGCTCGATCTCGCGCTCCCGCCGCGCTGCCCTGCTTGCGGCATCGTTACCCTCGCTGATCATCTGTTCTGCGTCGAGTGTTGGCAAAAGCTCGATTTTCTGAACGGTCCCGCATGCCGCGCATGCGGCGAGCCCTTCCTGCTCGACCCTGGCGGCGAGGCGCTGTGCGGCGCCTGCCTCGCCGATCCGCCGGCGGTGGATGGCGTGCGCGCCGCTGTCGCCTATGGCGACATCGCGCGCGCACTGGCGCTTCGCCTCAAATATGCGGGTCGACCGGGCGTCGCCATCACCTTGTCGCGGCAGATGCGCAGGCTGATCGAGGACGCAGGCGATGTCCTGCTGGTACCGGTGCCCCTGCATCGCTGGCGGTTGTGGCGGCGCGGCTATAACCAGGCGGCGCTGATCGCGCGACAGCTAGCAAAAGATAGCGGCCTCGCGTTCAGCCCGGATCTGCTCCAGCGCACCAAGGCCACGCCCCTGTTGCGCGGCTTAGGGCCGGCCGAGCGGCGCAAGGCGGTGCGCGGCGCGTTTCGTGTCGACCCCCGACAGCGCGCCAGCATCGAAGGAAGGCCGGTGATTCTGATCGATGACGTTTATACGACAGGGGCGACCGTCAACGCCTGCGCAAAAGCCTTGAAGCGCGCCGGAGCCGCGCAAGTCCGCGTCTGTTGTTGGTCGCGGGTGGTGCGCAGCATTGACAACGCCGGTTCGCGATAACAACTGAGTAGGCAGGACATGAAATGATGAGCGCGATGGCCAAGGTTGAAATCTATACGAAGATGTTCTGTCCCTATTGCACGCGCGCGAAGTCGCTGCTCGCATCGAAGGGCGCTAGCTTCGAGGAGTATGACATCAGCCTCGGCGGGCCCAAACGCGCCGAGATGCTGGAGCGCGCCAACGGCGGCTACACCGTCCCGCAGATCTTTATTGATGACCGGCATGTAGGCGGTTCCGACGAGCTCGCCGCGCTCGATCGCGCCGGCCAGCTCGATGCAATGCTGGGAGCCTGATGCGCGCAGCTCTTCTCCAATCCTGCACCGGCATCGATCCCGACGCCAGCGCCAAGGCGATTTCATCGGCGATTGCTGATGCCGCGGCGCAGGGTGCGGACATGCTGTTCACCCCCGAGATGAGCAACCTGCTCGATCGCGATCGCGCGCGGGCGGCAGAGCATCTTTCCTCGGAAGCGCAGGATCCGGTGCTCGGCGCGGCGAGGAGGGCTGCTGCCGAAGCCGGCATCTGGGTTCACCTCGGATCGCTGGCGCTGCGGGGCGAGCGTGCCGATGGCCGGTTGGTGAATCGCGGCTTCGTGATCGACGGCAACGGCGATATCCGCGCGCGCTATGACAAGATCCATCTTTTCGACGTCGATCTCCCCACCGGCGAAAGCTGGCGCGAATCCGCGGCTTATGCCCCCGGCGAGCGGGTGGTCGCAGTCGATACCCCCTGGGGAAGGCTAGGCCTGGCCATCTGCTACGACCTACGGTTTCCCGACCTGTTTCGTGCGCTCAGCGATGCCGGTGCGGCCATGCTCGCGCTGCCTGCGGCATTCACTGTTCCGACTGGCAAGGCGCATTGGCATGTCCTGTTGCGCGCGCGCGCGATCGAATCGAGTTGCTGGGTGATTGCGGCGGCCCAATCCGGCGCGCATGAGGACGGACGCGCCACCTATGGTCACTCGCTCGTGATCGATCCCTGGGGTGAAATCGCGCTCGACATGGGACAGGCGAACGGCCTCGGCTATGCCGAAATCGATGTCGCCAAGACGTCGGACGTACGCATGCGCGTGCCATCGCTCCAGCATCGTCGCCCGATCGGGCCGGTCGAGGTCGCATCATGATCGTGTTCGATCTCGGCTGCGCCAATGGCCATATATTCGAAGCCTGGTTCGGATCGAGCCAGGATTATGAGGATCAGCGTTCGCGCGGTCTGGTAACCTGCCCGCTTTGCAATTCGTCTGAGGTCGACAAGGCGGTCATGGCGCCGCGGCTGGCGCGCAAGGGCAATCAACAGCTGCCGGCGCCGGCAGCTTCCAGCAAAGCTGTGCCGATGGCGAATGAGCAGGTCATGCCCGAACAGGTGAAGGCGGCGCTTACCGCGCTCGCTCAAGCCCAGGCCGAGGCACTCAAAAGCGCCGAATGGGTCGGGCGGCGCTTTGCCGACGAAGCGCGCTCGATGCATCTTGGCGAGCTGGACCACCGCCCGATCTACGGCCAGACGACGGCCGACGAGGCCAAGAGTCTGATCGAGGATGGCATTCCCGTGGCGCCATTACCTTTCCCGATACGGCCGCCGGGAACAGATAACTGAGCAGCTGACGGGGCGGTCGGTCCGCAGCTAGACCTGCGGCGGCGATCCGTTCGTCAACAACCGCCCCTTTTACCGGTCTGTTTCGGCCATGATTGATGGTCGAGGCGTTGCGGAACCTCTCAAGCGCAAATAATTCAGATGAGGGGAGGGCAGCTGGTCACGGATATAAGAGCCCGGTGACGTGTTGATCCGCTATGTTAGAGGAACTGCCGGTGGAGACATCGATAATTTCTGCCCTGCGCCAATCCGCCAAAGCGGTGAGGGCATGACGGGACCTATCACCGTCGAGATACCCCACAAGCTCGGCCGGGCTGATGCCAAGCAGCGGCTTGAAAAGGGCGTCGGCAAGCTGACATCATTCATACCCGGATCGACTGTCACCGAACATCACTGGGATGGAGACACCTTAGCCTTCACCGTTCAGGCAATGGGTCAAAAGATGGCGGCGAAGTTGGACGTGTTCGACGATCGCGTGCGGGCCGTGCTGGACCTGCCGCCTATGCTCGCCTTGTTCGCCAGTAAGGCCAAACAGTTCTTCCTCGAAAATGGCACTAAACTGTTGCGGTGACAGCGTCAGGACATGCTGGCTTTGCCAGCTATGATTTGGGGCCGGCAAGGCTACGGAACGTAATTGACCATCGCCGCTCCGTCCCCTCAACGATGCTGTGCTCCCATTGATGCCGAACCTCTCCGGCAAGATGATAGATTGAGCGCGGCGGCAATAGCACAGTCATGCGCTTAAAACCGCCACCCACTCGCTGACGAAAGCGCAAGGGCGTTGGCGATCCCAATGATATGCCAACGACATGCTCGAACACCGGCCGGTCCCGATGCCAGCCTATGCCCGCGCCAGGGTCGTATCGGATCAGCAGGGCCTGAACGAGATCGTCGGAAGCCAGGCCCGCAAATGCAGCGGCCTCTTCGCGCACGGGCAGCAGCCAGTCAGGGATCGGATCGGCCGGGCCGAACCGTCCGTTATCGAAATCATAGCGCCAGCCGAACGAGGTTGTCAGCCGCTTGCCTGTCCAACCTTGAAAGCGGAAGGGCGAGAGGTCGGCGGCGTCGATTTTGGCAATCAATGCCTGTTCTTCGGCAGGCGTGATGAACTCCTCGGCCAAGGACAGACCCGGCAGCACCGGGGATCGATCAAAAAGGTCGGATTGAGCGGTGATCATGGTGCTCACGCCGATATGGTGACGACGGGGTCTGGTCGCCAGGCGGCTTGCTGGCAGAGGATGCTCAATGGCGGCATCGATCGCGCCAGAGCTTTGGATTCTCAGACCTTCAACATTCAACCGCAGAGATTGCCGAACTCCCCGTGCGTCGAGGTCGACCTCCTGCGGTGCAAGGATTGTTTTACTATTCAAGATTAAACAGGCCGGAAATTTCGGGTCGAGGAAAAATGACATTTGGCGAAGGTCAGGCCGAACGCAGGCGAGTTCCCCGCATCGCATTCCAGGTGCAGGCATTTCTGCGGCAGAACGGCGCGCACCGCATCCCCATCCGGGTCATCGACATTTCAACACATGGGTGCCGGATAGAACTCCCCAGTGCGCAAAGGCTTGCTCCGAGCGCATGGCTGTATCTGGGCCGTCTTGCCGCCCAACCCAGCCGCGTTGTTTGGAACCGTGACACCTTTGCAGGCCTGGAGTTCGATACGCCCCTTCATGAGGCCGTGCTGGATAGCCTGCTGAAGGCGGAAACCGAGCTAGCCGAGCCGATCACCGCAAAGCTCTATGATATCGCTTTGCGCAGCAAAAACGGCGCGGAACGTGCGGCACCCTCGCCGGTGGCCAAGGAACTGGAAAGCTTGGCGCGCGATTGTGCGTCCGCGACCTTGGAGCGGCTGCTAAACCACAAGATCGAAGATGAGCCGGCGCCACCACGCTAAAGTCCGACCTGACAACCGGAGATATTGACGCGCCAGACGGAAGAGTCGCACCCTTCTTTCGTCAACAGGCCGAGTCGAGCCGGGAGAGGTCGCATGCTCAAGAAGAAAGACGTGCCATATTATCGTCGCCGGGAAGAAGCCGAGCTTGAGCGGGCTGTGCATGCACAAAGTGATGCCGCACGAAAAGCGCATCTCCTGCTAGCGGATATGTACCATGATGAGCTCAAGCGACGCGAACGGATGCGCGGGCCAAAGGCGTAGAGTTCCTCAGGGCTAAGCTCTGGGAGGGTCGATCGAGGCGGGAGGCCCCAAAGCGACCTCCCGGCCCGAGGGCTGACGGTACACGACTGCCAACCCGCCCGCGCATATAGCCCCTGTGGTGTTTACGAATGGTGATGGCGATGTTCAGTACAGGGCTATTTTAGGCCTGTTCGCCGGATCGACGCTCGCGCCCGTGCAACTTTCGCAGTTTGCGAGCGTTGGAAAACAGCCGCTTCGTGCGCCAAGGCCAAACGGCAATTGGAGAGGATGCGTCGGGTTACCGGTACGTCCCGCCGTCGCGGTGGCCACGGCCACACCGCCTGCACCTGGGCCCCCCTGGGCAGACGGCAGCGGGTTGGTCCCCGGTGGTCGTGGCCCTTATATCCGTACGAAGACTATTTGATACCGTTTCGTCTCCGCGCTGGAAACCAGAAGGCTTCACGCGACAGCTTCTTACTTGCCCGCAATTGGCCCGTACCTAATCAGTCTGGCTGGCAAACCCGGCATCGCTTTCCGCACCTGGTTCTACGCTGGCGCGGAGATCACGGGCCGCACGAGATAGCCTTTCCAACATCCGCAAAGTAACTGCCCGCTCCCAAGCGGATTCATCATTGCGCAACCAGCGCCAGGCGACGCGGCCCGCTCGTTCCAGGCTATCTGCAAGCTCAAGGTGCTCAGCGCGCTTCTTCGCCGTCGTTTGAGTCGAGGATTGCACCTCGAGCGGATCGTGAGCGGCTTTATGAGAGGTGGAGCTTTCGTACCTCATGGTTGGCCAAATCCTATCCTTTGCAAGCTGTTATCGTCGCTCGGCATTGAACCAGCGCTTAGTGGTCGAGCCGGGAGGTCCCCCGATGCCCCCGGCTCGTGCGCCAGCAGCGTGGCGAGCTGGCTCGTCACCATGCTTACGTGGCGTGCGAGCGGCCGCCACCTTCGATCGTAGTTAACAATGTCCAAATGAGGGACGAAACGACCGCCCTTTACCTATTGATACACTCTATAGAATAACGTGAGAGTCGTAGCCTCAATTGAGTAGTTGATCCCGCGGCGGGCTCACGACCAAGATCCCCGCATCGTCGATGCGCAGTGCTTCCCGATCCGGTCGATGCCCAAGCGGCACTTTCCATTCGTCGCACGATCACGGTCCACTTTGCCCATATTATTACCGACGGGTCATTTTGCGCTTGAGATTGAAGCGAGCGGACCCGGGATCACGATCCGCTGAGCCAAAAGGCACCGGAAGGTTGCCCTGTCGAAGCTGAACAAAACGGCCCTTGCCGCCACTTGCCATGCGCGCTATGAGCGCGCACCCAATCGTTGCCGCCGTGCAGCGAAACGCCAGAGCGGGCGTAGCTCAGGGGTAGAGCACAACCTTGCCAAGGTTGGGGTCGAGGGTTCGAATCCCTTCGCCCGCTCCAGTTTCCCATAGGAAAAGCAGCAAGTTAGATGGTCTGATCGGGCTTGTGAGGCCTGAGCTGGGCCGTCGTGGGTAACTTATGGGTAACAACGGCGAAAAAATCAGAGCTGTTGAGCGCGCCTCGATTGGCAGCCTCTTCACCCTCCTCGCGGAAGTCATTAAGAGCGCCTCGGAGGCATTCAGGGGGCATAATGACGTTCATCAACACGCGAGTTCAGCACGCGGTTGGCCAAGGGTTTTTTCATACGGGGCATCTGAAAGAGGACGATCAGGTCAAGCTGCGCTACATCTACGATTGTGGAGCAATGGCGAGATACGGCAAAAGCCGCTCGGCCTGTATCGACGCCCATATAATGCAGGTCGGTCCGAACTCGGTTGTCGATGTCCTCTTCATCTCTCACGCTCATGCTGATCACATAAACGGGCTAACCCGCCTGCTGGACCGAGGGTCCGGCCTACGTGTGCGCACGATCATCTTGCCGCTCCTTGATGTTCGTGATCGACTGATGGCGTATGCGCGGACAGCAACAGAAGATCGTGCCTCTGCAGCTGATAAATTTTATCAGTCGTTCATCGTTGACCCTGCTGCAGCCCTGTCGCGCTTTGGTCCGGAACGCATAATCTTTGTTGAACGAGGTAACGGTGGCGGTGCGCCAGGAAGCGATGGTGAGCCGCCGATGCCCGTCGGCGGTGATTGGTGGCTTGATCAAACCGCTGAAACATTGCCTTGGAAGCTCGTCGGTCGGGGTCGATACCGCACTGTTGCCCCCTCTGCTGACGGCGGGCTTTCGGCAAAGGTTAACGTGATTCCCGACACAATGGCCCTGATGGCTGTATCAGGGGCGCCCTATCTAAGCTGGTTGTTGGCGCCGTTTGTTGATCCAACAGCCGCCTCGGATCGCAAGCTATTTTTCAATGCGCTCGGCGCCGAGATAGGCATGTCAAGCCGCAAGTTGGCCTCCTGGTTAAAATCAACCACCAACGTGCAAGGCTTGCTTACAAACCGAACTGCTGCATTGAGGGCAGCTTACGCGGCGGTGAACAAGGACCTCAACGTAACGTCGCTGTGCCTGTATTCTGGGCCGAGCAGCAATGCGGCGGCAGGATTACAAACGCGACTCATTGCGCGCTTTGGAAGCTGGGAGGCAGATCAGCGGTCTACCCCATTGGCGTGGCTTGCCACCGGAGATGCAGCACTGGCCTCGCCGGTCAGACGAAAAGCATTCCTGGCCCACTATGGAAGGCTGTTAAGCGAGGTCGTCACGTTGACCCTTCCACACCACGGATCAGATCACAATTTTCATGCAGATCTTGTCAATCACGTTCCGGCTAATTTTTTTATTGCTGCAGCTGATCGTTTTAGCAACTGGAGCCATCCCGGGCCGGGTGTTCAGCAGTCGATTGCGTCCAAGGGCAGATTTGTCTCGGTGGTTACATCCAACCGGAACTCGGCCGTGGCAGAATACGTTTTCGTAGCATGAAGCCCATTATCCCACTCGAAAGCCCTTGGCCAAGCTACAGACGAAAAATGGGAACAAGGTAGGCAGCATGGGGGAAGATATCGAGATCGCCCTAAAAGCCGCTCGAAGAGCTTTGTGCCCAATTGTGGTCATACGATGGCTGGCAGGAAGCTAAGAACAGCTGCTTCATTTCAGATATTAGCGGGTCTTGCCGAGCGACGGCGGTATACACTAGCCGCAGCGGGGCATACCGCATAGCCATTACAATCACCCCTTGCGTAGGGTTTCATATAGTTCACCTGGGCCGAGCAGGATTTCCTTCAAGCCCCTACGAATACTTTCACTCCGCAGAGCTTGGCTGCTCATCATCTCGTGCGCGGCGAGCGCATCCATAACCGCATTGAGGATTTCGCTCGATAATGTCGGCGATGCGGCGAACTGTGCCTTGGTGTTGTTCTGCGCCTGAACCCGCAAGACTTCGGACTCCAGCAGTTTACCTTTAATCACATTGTTCACGTAGATCAGCTGGTCGTCGTCGGTAAGTTCGCCTTCGAACAGATCGTTCACCTTAGCGATGATTTCCGCCAGTTGGGCCTTCTCCTTGTCTTGGACGCTCCCCGAGCCGATACCCGTAATCGGTGGCAACAATACGGAATCGCCTCCGATCGAAAGGTTTCGCTTGCCCTGATTTTTAAGGTTATGGTGGGTAAGCTTCACGCCGGACAAATCCACGCCTTCGCGTTCGCGACCAAATTGCAACAGCGGGATCAGGCGTTTGTAGAACAAGAAGCGCTTTTCGATTTCGGTGCTGGCATAATCAAAAATCTGTGACAAGAAGGTGTAGATACGAACGAACCCGCCCATGTCGCTGCGGAACAGGATCAGGGCGTTCATTTCGTCGCGAGCTTCATCTTTTGCTACTTTATCCCGCGCTGCCATCAATCGTTCCTGGGCATCCTTGAACAGATGCAGGAGACGCTGGGCCACAGGTTCAAGCGCCGCAATCAACTGGCTTTGTGTCGCAGCGGGATCGAGTTCTACCCTCACCAGCCGGTCAATTTCGTATTGATCGTAGTGACCGGAAGCATCAAGCTTGGCACGTAGGTCGAAAATCAGGTTAGGATCGGTTGTGGCTTCGATCTCCGCCGTCTCGTAGTATTGCCGGAAGGCCTTGAGTACCTCCTCCGAACTGTTCACGAAATCGAGGATATAGGTGGTATCCTTGCCCAGATGGGCGCGGTTGAGACGCGATAGCGTCTGCACCGCCTGAATGCCGGCCAGCCGCCGATCAACATACATGCCGCAGAGGAGCGGCTGGTCAAAGCCGGTCTGGAACTTGTTGGCCACTAGCAGGATCTTGCAATCCTCGTCGGTGAAAGCATCGCGGATGTCCCGGCCTCTCAGACCGGGATTGAGTCTGGCGCTGGTTTCCGACAGCGGCTCTCCCGTGCCCTCGGGATCGTTCACTTCCCCGGAAAAGGCCACCAGCGTGGCCATCTTGTAGCCCTGCGATTTTATGTATTTCTCGATGGCGATTTGCCAGCGCACAGCCTCCAGCCGACTGCCCAGCACGACCATCGCCTTCGCCTTGCCGTCCAGCAACGGGGCTACGTTCTCGCGGAAGTGCTCGACAACAATCTGCACTTTCTGCGCGATGTTGTAGGGGTGGAGGCGGACCCAGCGCATGATGCTCTTCATGGCCGCGCTCTTCTCCACCTCCTGGTCGTCCCATTCCTTGCCCCCGTTGGCCAGCTTGAAAGCCAGCCGATAGGGCGTGTAATTCTTCAGCACATCGAGGATGAAGCCCTCCTCGATCGCTTGCCGCATCGAATAGACATGGAACGGCGTGGGCTTGTTCGTCTCGCTGGCGGGAAGATTGGAATTGGGCCGGCGGCCGAACAGTTCCATCGTTTTCGTCTTCGGCGTCGCAGTGAACGCAACATAGGTCACACCGTCCGCAGAAGCGCGCGCGGCCATCTGTGCGGCCAGAAGATCTTCGGAGCTGATTTCCCCGCCGTCGCTGATTTCCTCGATTTCCTCTGGCGTCAACACAGCCTTGAGTTTTGCGGCGGCTTCCCCGGCCTGGCTGCTGTGGGCCTCGTCGGCGATCACGGCAAAGCGTTTGCCCTGCGTGGCCGCACGTTCCCGCACTGCTTCAAGAGCAAAGGGGAACGTCTGCATGGTGCAGACAATGATTTTCTTGCCTGCGTCCAGCGCCACTGCCAGTGCCGCGCTCTTGCTCCCGCCGTCGCTGGTGATGGTGGCAACAACGCCTTTGGTCCGTTCGAACTCGAACAAGGCTTCCTGCAACTGGGCATCAATCACATTGCGGTCGGACACAACGATGACGCTTGAGAAAATCTTATCATCCTGATCGTCGTGTAGATCGGCCAGGAAATGGGCGGCCCATGCAATGGAGTTTGTCTTCCCCGATCCGGCGCTGTGCTGAATTAGGAAACGACCGCCAGCCCCTTCCAATCTTACCTGCGCCCGCAATTGGCGCGTAGCATCAAGCTGATGGTAGCGCGGGAAGATGATCCCGCTGATCTGTTTCTTTTTGTCGCGCCGGGCGATCATGTAGCGGCCGATGATTTCGAGCCAACCATCGCGCTGCCAGACTTCCCGCCATAAATAGTCGGTCGGATGGCCAGGGCCGCCGATGGGATTGCCCGCACCGCCAAGATTGCCCCGATTGAAGGGCAGGAAGCGCGTAGCACCGCCTTCCAGCTTGGTAGTCATCATCACATCGCGATTGCTGACGGCGAAGTGGATGAGCGCGCCAGTCGAGAAGGCCAGTAGCGGCTCGCCACGAGGGGGACGGTCGAACTTGTATTGGTCGATTGCATCGCCAACCGACTGCGTGAAATCGGTTTTCAACTCGGCGGTGGCGACAGGAATCCCGTTTAAGAAAAGGCCAATGTCGATGCAGTTCTCATTGGCTTTGGAATAATGCAACTGCCGCACCACGCGCAGACGGTTGGCCTGATACCGCGCTACGATGTCCCGGTTCATGCCGGAGGCCGGAGCGAATTGCGCCAAGCTGACCAGCCCCTTTACCCCGATCAGTTCGACGCCATAGCGCAAGACGTCCAGCGTGCCGCGATCATCGAGCGATTTGCGCAGGCGGTCGCACAACACATCGAGCGCGGCCGGCCCATGCGCCTTGGTCAGTGCCTCCCACGCCTGCCGCTGGGTTGCTTGCAGCCACGCCTGCACATCTTCGGGAAAGAGCGCGCGGGTGCGATCATAACGGCCGGCAGATCTGTCTTCGTACAGCCAGCCACCCGCCGAAAGGTCCGCGCAGATTTCGTCCTCGAAGCTGACTTCCTTGTGGAGGCTCATGCGACAGTCCTACCCCAGTCGTTCCAGACGCGGTTTCAGCACTTGCTCAAGCTTCACCATCGCATCGACGAGATTGCGCTGAACCTTCGGCCAGTTCTCCCGGTCTGAGCGGTATCCGCCATCAACCAGCGCGCCAATCAGAGTGCCTTTCTGGCCTTCCTCCTTTTTCCAGATCAGTGGGCGGCCGAAATCCTGTTCGATCTGGGCCTTTTCGGCCTCAAGCTGGCGAAAAACAGTTTCGTCGTCTGCGATCCAGAGGTGAACCTGAGAGTCACGCTGACGGATGGTGTAATTAAATGTGCATCCGTGTTTTCCGGCTGACGCTGAGATCCAATTCTCTTTTGTCGGTTTGCGGCCGGCATGAAGAGGAGAGTGCTGGGCGGCCAACTCCAACAGAACCGCCCAAAACTCCATTCGCTCATCATGCCGCTCGCTGCGGTTCTTCCTCTCGGCCTGACGCTTGACGCCGATCTGGGTCTGGAAGCTGGCGGTTTCGGGCAGGGGGATCAATTGCTGCACATCGAGCAGGATGGAGCTATCGGCCATGCGATAGGGCTGTAGCCGCACACACCGAATATCGATGCCCCGATCCAGCAGCCACAGGACTGCCGTTGTCAATTCCTTGCTGAAATTGGCTGACGCCAGGATGATGCGCGTGTCTTGGCCAAACTGGTCCTCATCCGGGCTGGCCCAGCCGAGGAAATCGAGAATTGCCGCCTGCGCCCCGTCATGGTCTGGTTGGCTGGAATTACGATAGCGGGCGTGGGTTTCGATCAATTGTTCGAACGTCATGGCAGAGATCATGGCCGCGTAGCGCAGAGCCTGCAGCTCCATGTGCCCGCCATCCTCGGTGCGTTTCAGTTCGACGACCACAAGGTTGGCATCCGTGTCGATGCACAGCAGGTCGATCCGCCGGGAACTGTCCACCCATTCGCCGAACTCCTCGGCGATCACCATCAGGCCCTCGTCGAGCACTGCGATGTTGGCTTTCAGCAATTGCTGGATATGCCGCCGCTCATGGATATTCTCGGCGGTGAAGCTGGTCGCCGAAACGGGAACAAGCTGTTCGTTGGTAAGGGCATAGATCGCCATCAGGTCAGGCTCCCGCTGCTCATGCGAACAATTTTCCTTGGTTATCGGTTCGCGGTGCCGAGCCATCGGGCACGAGGTCGTTGCGGCGCATCCAATCTAGCCAATGATCCAGATCGGCGCGCTTGAACTTCTTGGCCTTTTCAGGGTGCCAGTCATTGAGAACGCCGTTGCAGATGGCGTCATCATCGGCCGCTTTTCCGGCGGCGAGCAGATCATTCCACACCGCATAAAGCGTGGCCGCCGCTTCTACACCGTCCCTGCCGATACCCTTGAGCAAGGACAGTAACGCGAGAAATCTCTCCGCCCGGTCTTCTCCAACCAATGCCGACAATGCGTCGGAGGGAGGCTGATAGCCCTTGGGAACAACATAAGTGACCGACTTGCGCTCGTCTTGGGGCTCGCTGGTTACGATGGCGCAGATTTCCCCAGCTCCACGCTCCATGGCCGCAATCAGGCTTTGGTCATATGGACCGGCGGCGTAGCGCTCATATGTCCCTTTCAGATCCTCAAATCCGGCGTGCGCTTCGGCGAGATATCCTGCCTTCATCACTGCCATGCGCCCCATCGGCCCAAGTTCGCGAATGGAGTATGCTCCTACTACGGCTCGCAGCGGCGGCAGGGATGATCGTCGGGCGCTCTCGACAGATACGACATTGCTCTGCAAAATCACGCCACGCACGTCAATCTTGCCTGTTACGGCGGCGGATATCAGCGCAGCGCGGCGCTCTTGAAGCAGGGTGATGGCAAATTGGGCTTCGCCCATCAACAACTTGAACTCACCCAGCAGTTCGGACAGCCATTCAGCTATCAATCTTTGTTCCGAAATTGGCGGAAATACTCCAATTACGCGAAGCAGATTCTGGATCGACAAGCGCGGAAGACCTGCTCCTTTCACAAAGCTCTCAACCTGAGCCGTCACGACTGAAGATTGGCAAAGGTAGTCCAAGAAATCTGCATCGAGTTCGGAGGGGCATGGCCGGATGATGATCAGCGATGATGCAACTACGAAGTCCCTTGCCTCTCGGACAACCACTGTTCGACCGATGGTTCCGTCCTTGCTAAACAAAACGTCACCTTCGACAGGCTGACAGCCTGTGCGGACGAGATACTCATAACTGCTTTCTGACGTCAGTAGGCACCCCTCAAAATTGATCCCGTCCTCCGATACGTCCTTTGTCGAGACAAAGGCTCGCGTGCCGCCTTCTGTCTCGGGCGAAATGTGCGCGCCGTCGGTAATCTTATTGCACAGGCGCTTAAGTGCAGTTGCATCCCAATGTGCAGGGATTTCGCCGAGCCATGGGATGCCGCTGTTTTTCATGATGGCGTTGGGGTTGAGGCCCTTGGTGACGGCGTGGGATATGACCGCCTGCCGCTTTTCCTTCAGCAGCGCGATCAACCGCTCCTGCTCCGTCACCAGCGCATCGATCTTCGCCGTCTCCCGGTCGAGGAAGGCGGCGATGGCGGTTTGCTCGGCAAGGGGCGGGACCGCCAGGCAGATCGCCTTCATTTCACCGTAGTTGGTGCTCCAAAGGTCGGCGACGATACCCTTGCCGTAGCGGTAATACTCTTCCTGAAACGCCACTGACCGAAACATGTGGTGGACAAAGCCCCCATCCAATCCTTCGTCGGGCCGTATTACCGTATTGATAAGGGAAACCGACCCATCAAGATCAGACAAGCCGGACGAGCCTTTGCGATCAGACCGGCTGTTAATGACGAAATCGCCCGCCAAGACGCACTTGCGATTATCATTGTCGTCTGTCTTTGCGGCGGTATCGAGTTGCGGGACGATGCCGTTCTTAGTTACAGACAGAGGAGGAAAGTCGGTGTCGCTTACCTTCTCGCGCCGCTCACAGAACCTTGCACCCACGCGGGTAAGCTCCCAGTGCCCTGGCACCTCACCCAACCAAGCAACGCCGCTATCCTTGTAATCTGGATATGCCGGAAAGCTCACGCCGCCAGATCCCGTAGCAAGGCCTGAATACGCCCCGTCACTTCGGCCAGATCGGCATCGATTTCCGCCAATGGCCGGGGCGGTTCGAACACATAGAAATGCCGGTTGAACGGGATTTCGTAGCCGATCTTGGTTTTGGCATGGTCGATCCATGCCTCGGGCGCGTGAGGCTTCACCTCACGGGCGAAATAGGCCTCCACGTCCTCGGCCAGCGGCACATTCTCGGTATCGCGCAAGCTGCTGTCCGGTTGGGGCTTGCCCTTGGCCTTGCCGCGCTGGCCCAGCACTACATTGCCCGCTTCGTCGCGCAGGGGACGTTCCACCGTGATGGTGCGATAGCCGAAGCTCTTGTTATCGAAGATGCGGGAGAGCGGGGCCAGCTTGATCTTGCCGCCTTCCGGCGCGGCTGGGGCGTCATCACCGGCAAGCACGATCTCGCGCGCCACCTCCTTGCCGTCAGCGTTCAGCCCGGTGGCCAAGTCGGCCTCGACGAAAGAGCCGAACACCCGGGTGACATCGGCGATCTGCTGTTCGCTCATCTCCTTGCGCTTGCTGCCCAGTGATTTCCGCATCTTCCGCCAGAAGGAGCTGGCGTCGATCAACTGCACCTTGCCGGCGCGTTCGGCTGGTTTTCTGTTGGACAGAATCCAGACATAAGTGGCTATGCCCGTGTTATAGAACATATCGGTGGGCAGGGAGATGATCGCCTCCACCAGATCGCTCTCCAGCACATGACGGCGGATCTCGCTTTCCCCACTTCCAGCCCCACCCGTGAATAAGGGTGATCCATTGAGGACAATGCCGAATCGGCAGCCGCCCTCGGTCCACGGCCGCATCTTGGAAAGCAGGTGCATCAGGAACAGCAGCGATCCATCCGACACGCGCGGCAGGCCGGGGCCGAAGCGGCCGGCGTGACCCAGCCGCTTGTGCTCGTCCTCCACCTCCTTTTGCACCTTTTTCCACTCGACGCCGAAGGGCGGGTTGGAAAGCATGTAGTCGAACGTCTGGCCGTGGTGGCCATCGTCGGACAGGGTGTTGCCCTGAACGATGCGGGCGATGTCCTGCCCCTTGATCAACATGTCCGCCTTGCAAATCGCGTAGGACTCGGGATTCAGTTCCTGCCCCGACATCGTAAGTTGGGCCTGCGGGTTGTGCTCGTGCAGATATTCGCCGGCGATCGACAACATCCCCCCCGTACCAGCGGTCGGATCATATATGGACCGAACGACACCGGCCTTAGACAGCACATCATCATCTTCGACGAACAGCAGGTTCACCATTAGCCGGATGACTTCACGCGGGGTGAAATGCTCACCGGCCGTTTCGTTCGAGATTTCCGCAAACTTGCGGATCAACTCCTCGAAAGCGAGACCCATCTGGTTATTGTCCACTTTGGCCGGGTGGAGATCGATCCGGGCGAAACGCTCCGTCACCTGATAAAGCAGGCCGTTCTTGGACAACCGGTCGATCTGCGCTGCGAACTCGAACTGTTCGAAAATGTCTCGTACCTCAGGCGAGAAGCCCTGAATGTAGGAGAGCAGGTTGGTGCCAATATGGTCCTGATCGCCAACCAGTTTGGCGAGATTGAGCGAGCTGCGATTGAAGAAGCTTTGCGCCGCCGCGCGTAGCAGAAACGGATCGGGACGGCCTGCCTCGGCTTCCTTGAGGACGACGGCTTTGGTCGGTTCCAGCACGCAATCCAGCCGGCGCAGGACCGTGAAGGGCAGAATTACCCGGCCATATTCCGATTGCTTGTAATCGCCGCGCAGTAAGTCGGCTACAGACCAGATGAAATTTGAAAGCGACTGGTGATTCAACTCGGTGTCCCCTGCCCGGCGCTCTGATGCACTACCAAAGTTATCGGAGCAAGGCTGAGCCGCTATATAACTGAAGATCTAAATCCAATTACGGGACGCTCCCGCATCGGCGGTCAATTGCCGTAGGGCGCATAAGGGGGCATATCGTAGGCGTTGCGAATGCTATGGAAGATCGGGACGCATCATCAGCGCTCAATATCTAACCCCAAGTCATGCAGTATCGCACGATGGCGGATCAACACATCACCCAGCCGTCATCCTACCGACTTTCGGCAATGCCTGTTTCGGATCGAAACGCTTCCGGAACACTGCGACCATCGATCACTTGCCAACGCGGATGATCGCGCCCTAAACATTGCCCGCTTCCCGTGAAAGCCGGGAGGTGGGGCGTAGTAACCTCTCTTGAAGCACCTCGGTCGCCGATTTTTCGGAGGCCGGGTGGCGCACGTGGATGTCCAGCCGGCTTGCCGGTAAAGACGTGCGCGCTCGTTGCTTCAGCGGGTTACTAACATCCGGCTTCGGCCGTCGCCCCAAGCGGACATAGGGGCGGCATCGGTCAAGCGAACACCGCCCTGTCGGATGGGGGCGAAGATGAGCAAGCAATGCCCGAAATGCGGGGCAACTGACACGGTCAAGGCCAGCCTGGCGCACGAGGCTGGTACCAGCGACATCAACGCGGTTACAGTTGGTGCCGGGCTAGACGGCGGTGGGGTGGGAGTCGGTGCGGCAAAATCAAGGGGAACGTCGCAATCACTGCTGGCGATGCGCGTAGCGCCACCGGCAGGTAAATATAACAGCGGCGTCCTCTTCCTCGTTCTGGCGGGGTTGGCAACCTATGGCTGCATATCCGTAGGCTTACCGTGGTGGGTTTGGCTCATTCTGGTGCTTGCGTCGGGCGGGCTTGTATCTCCTCTCTTCATGGCCGAAGCGCGTGAGCATCAGCAAAAGCTCAAGGAATATGAGCTGAAATGGCTGTGCCAGCGCTGTGGTGAAATCAGCAGCTTTGGTGGGCCTAAGGCAACTGCCCCAACACCAGCGCTCGACCTTCATCAGATTCAGCACAAGCTGCAGGCTTCAATATCAGAAGCGCAATGGGTTTGCTCAAGCTGCAACGGTCCGCTCAACTATCAAGCGGAACCATGCCCCACATGTGCCTTGAACGGCAAAGACGTTGGTCCAAGCACACCGGTTATCATAGCGATCTGGATCGGGTTGATCGTCACGGTCGGCCTATTCGCATTTGACCTGGCTGATTATTTCAGCTGGCGACCAAGTCAGCTCTTCCACCCGGCCGTTGAGAAGCCGGACCCGGCTACGGCGGAAATGATGGAACGTGCCGCCGAAAGCCTGGAAAGCCCAAGTGATCCACCGCCTGCACCTTCGAAAGCTAAGCGCTCCAGCGAGGAGGCGGTGGTCCATGCCACCGCCAACAAGCTGATGGAAAATCCCAACGAAAGCTTGGCACTCATGATCAACATGTCCGGTCAGCTATGCGCACGGGTCCGCAGCAGCTGGACGGAAGGCGGGGCGTTGATGGTTAAATGCACTGAATATCGCAGCGGCGCAGGCAAGGCGACTTATCGCATCGATACCAGCTCAGGCGAAGTTGAGCGGGTGGACTGATTAGCAGCCCGCCCACCTGTAAACGGCTGGGTCATTGACGGCAATCCGTAAGGGACGACTGCCGCGTGTCCGGCAATCGGGTGGAATGACGTCCAGTCGATGCCCATGGTCCCGGATCAGGCGAAAGCCGCTGGCGATCCAGTGATTACGGTTAACGTCGTTACAAGCCAAAATGACTTGCAACGTAACCTTTGCCGGGGCTCGGCAGCCCCGGCACGTGACGTTGCATATTTCCAGTATGTTATGAGTTTGACTCGTCAATGAAATAAGGCGGAGCGTAATAGTCCTTCCATTCGTAGATTTGCCCATTGCGGATGCGGAAGGCAGCCATGATCCCTATGAAGCTCACCAAGCTACCATCCTTCTCGCGGTAAGTTTGGTGATTTTGCTCTACGAAGATCCGTTCACCAGAACTATCCACCGACCGCACGATCATCTGCTCCTTGCTGAACGGGCCCATCGGCCGATGCTTGAGCCACATCTGGATGATGGCACCCCTCCCGCGTAGGATCTCCACGCCCACGCGATCATAGATCGCATCATCGGCAAACAGGTTTTCGATTTGGGAGAGCTCATCTTCCTCTGGATCCCATTCCAGAAGCTGCGCGATGATCCGCTTGTTTTGCTTTTCCCTAGGGCTTTCAGGGCGCCCCTTGCTTAGAATCCGGTGCTTTTCCTCGGCGTTCGGCGCGGAACGTCCTTCAACCGGGGACGGTTCGAGGGAATGTTGCGAATCGCCCGTCCGCTCCTCCTTGGCGAATTTGAGGACCTTAACGCGGACGGCGCTGCCAAACGCGCGGCGATAATGGTCTAACTGACTCAGATAATCGCAGTCGTGACTGCCGAACTTGATCTCACTGTATGGCGTGAACTCAACAGGATTTTCCATCAACACATCTCCTTAAGAGGTGCGCTGAATATGGGATGTATCAGATCACAAATACAGTCTTGATCGAAATAAATTTCTGGCTAACATATAGTATATGTTAACCACCGGAGGACAACATTACTTGCGGATGATATCGAACAACTGTGATAATGTCAAGAACAATTCGGGAATTAGCCGAAATTTTGGGGTGAATCGAGGCCTCGTGGCATGCCGCAATAAAACGCACCAGCCATACGCCTAAACGCAGACGCACATGAATGCGCTTGAATTGATTCGAATCGGCCCATCCGGCTGCCGCCGGCTTGAGGCACTTCAGACTGGCGACTCGATACCTTCTGGTATGTCCGCGATCACTTGCGATCTTTGCCCATCCTGCCATCGAATGTCTCCCAATATCAAGGAGATGAACGATGGATACCGTCATTGCCTCACCAAATCCAGCCGAGGCAGTTGCTGAGGCGCCAGATGAGGCAGCTGAGGCGAAACCCGCCAGGGCAGCAACTAAGACCAAGGCCAAAGGCAAGACATCGAATAATAGGAGCAAGGCGTCTCGTGTCGGCTCCGCACCCGATGCACTCGCAAAGGCCGAGGTGTACGGTCCCGACCTACCCTGGACCGAGGACGATGAAGCTGACCTGCGTGCACTTCTGGCCCGTCGCAAGGCTGCCGGCTATCGGAAGCCAAGCCGGGATGTGGGCGGGCAGGTGATCAAGCTTGGCAGAATAAGCCCCAATCCCAACACCGTCGCAGCGTCCATCGTGGCGCTGGTCGGGATGAAGGGCGAGATAACCCGCCGTGAACTGATCGCCGATATGGCAGATTGCAGCTTCCTGCACCCCAAGGCCCAGCCGAAGGACCCGCAATGGTGTACTGGCTACATCTCGGGCTGCATCCGCAATGCATTCCTTGAGGTCGTGCCGCCCGCAGCAGGCTTATCAGCAACCGGTGACTGACACCGCAGCCCAATCCCCCGTTTGGGTTGCGGTGTCTCACTTAAAGAGGGCTGAAGCCTGACATGCTGATGATCTCATATCTGCGCGTATCGACAGCCCGGCAAGGGGCGTCAGGGCTTGGCCTGGAGGCACAGCGGGCAGCAGTGGCAGCGCACATTACCAGCGGCGGTCACACGCTGGTTGCGGAATATGTCGAGGTTGAATCCGGCCGGAAAGCAGACCGACCACAGCTTGCCGCCGCGCTGGCCGCATGCAAGCTGCACCGTGCTACCCTCGTGATCGCCAAGTTGGACCGGCTGGCGCGCAATGTCGCATTTATAGCGAACTTGATGGATGGCGGCGTAGACTTCCTCGCGTGTGACATGCCGCATGCCAACCGTCTCACTTTGCATCTGCTCGCTGCCATTGCCGAACACGAACGTGAGATGATCAGCCAGCGGACGAAGGCTGCATTGCAGGCTGCTAAAGCCCGAGGGAAGCGGCTGGGCAACCCGAATGGAGCGGCGGGGCTTATCGCCTATGCTGGGCAGGCGGCTCGCCAGAGTGCATTGAACAGGGCTGAGCTGGCAACGCAACGGGCGGATGCCGTGGCGTATGTGATAAGTGAGGTTGTGGCGTCGGGGATTGAGGGTTCGCGCGCAATTGCCGTAGCGCTGAACGATCGCGGCATACCGGCACCATCGGGCGGCCGGTGGCATGGCGAGCAGGTTCGGCGCACGATGGCGAGGTTATCGCCGGCAGTTTAGTCTAGGTGTCGAATGTGACGACGCCGCAGAATTTTTTCGATGTCTGAAGGCTATCACGCAACATCGGCCGGGCAGCATGGTACCACGGCGAGGGTATGGGGAGGGCTATACTTGACGAGCATGTCACCCAGTTTTGAAGATTTTTCGAAAATTTGTGCGAAAAAAGTAACGGTGACGCCCGGAGTCCTAAAGGACGGGAATGGATGATCCGGCAACCTCCAAGGGTCAGGGTTACGAAGTGCACATTCGCTAGCGATGGATGAAGCAGCTGGCATCGACCAGAGCCCGTCGCCCATCTCTCCTCTGGTTAACCTCTCGCCCTGACGGAAGCTGCCCATCGAGGTCGCCTTTTCTTGGCAGGGCGGCTGAATTCGCGACTGCTTAGCGCTGAGCATCAATGAGAGGGTATTGACGGGGCGAAGGAAAAATTGCGCGTCTCGGAGGTAAATATTCGCATTGACGGTATCCGTGCCCCGCATCCTAAGCTCGACGATCACCTTCAACGAGTGAAATAAGTCCGCAAGCGAATCGTCGACAGAATGCTTAGCATCAAAATCATGGTTAATTTCGGCTTCCGCCGGTCTTTATTTTGTAGTATCAAAGACGAGTCTTTACAAGGGGGGAGTGATCATAATGGCCCGGTGCGGAGTTTTGGGAGGGGTTTGCCTATCGTTATTGGCATCAATACCAAAGGCGGCATCGTCACAGGTAAAGACGCTCGATGAGCAAGCTTATGATGTTGTGTGGGATAAGTTTGAAAAAGTGCTTCCCGCGAACACGTCTTTCGAACAGGTTCATGCCCTAAAGGTAATTGTACCGGCAACTTGGGCAAATCAAGACGAAGAGTCCCTGATCGAGCTCCAGAATATGGCGGGTGCGATTCCGGATGAAGTTTTCAGCATAGACCCCGGCCGAATGAAGCGGAGACTTCACAAGATATATTCGGACTATGTGCTGGATGTGAACCTGCCGGATGTGCCAGCAGACCAACAGGCGAAGTTTGATGCTGCGTCCAAAGCATATGACGACGTCTTGCAGCTTTATTGGACGCGCTTAGACACATACAACTCACGCTGGGACAAATACGCTGCTGATCTTGAGCGACGCAAGGAACCCGTCACCGCGCGGGCTAAACTCCGGTTTCGTAAGCAATACGGCAAAGACATGCTGGACGTGCAGAACCGTCTCGACACAGCCGCCCGTGAACTACAGAAATATGCGCCGGCGGCGAGTCAGTACGGGAAAGCCGTAAGGGCCATTCGCGAGGAAATCGCTGGGGCTCAAAGCGACCAAGTTGGAACTTTTGATTACGATGGCGGCTTCGCTACCTTGAAAGCCATCAAGGACGATTGCGCCGACGATGGCAAGGGCTGGGACGAAATCGCATTAAAATCGAGTATGTCGTCGCAGGAGACGCGTTCCTCCAATTGGAACGCCAATGGCTCTTGGGGCGGATCGTTCTTCTCGATCGGCGGTGGCGGTGGTTCAAGCGAATATAGCAACGTCCTCAAGACTGCGGATCAGAGCGTAACGCTGCGGTTTTGCAATCTCACCTATATTTCCCTAGGACCGGGTTCCTGGTGGGATGCCGATCTGCTGCAGGCAATTGATCGCGGTGCCCTCACACTCAAGGACACCAGCCCTATGAAGGGCAAGCGCATATTTGGCCCTGATGGCCAGATCCCGCGCTTGGTAAAGGGGGCGGTCGTTGCTCGCCGAGTCGTATTCATGGCCCAACTCGACGAAACGAACCTCAACGAGTTCCGCAAAAATTCCAGTGGAAGTGGCGGCGTGCGTATAGGTCCTTGGAGTATTGGCGGTGGCGGTGGCTCGACGCAATTTCGTCGAGAATATAACGAAGCCCAAGGCAAATACGGACGTTCGACGAATACGGATGTTCCGGTCATTCTCGCGATTATCACTGAACCAACCGTTTCCGAGGCTCCTGCGCCCACCGCACCGGCTCAATAAGGGAGAGCTGGCATGCCGAGTGTCTCGGTTCTTCGTGCATTCCCAAGATCGCTCATCGCCACGCTTTGCATCATGGCAGGGGTATTGATTTCCTTGCCCTTTTGGCAGCACTTTGGGACGCTGAGTTCCCATCTTGCCAGCGGCAATTGGGAAATCACAAGCGATAACGAAGCGGTCGAAAAGCAACTCGCCCTCAAATATGGCGCCGATCGCACAGGAATTGCCGTGCACAGGGTCGCAAGCAGCGGGCTTCTCTTGCCCGTAACGGAAGACTCCCGGGCCGCAACGATAGACCAAGTCGCGCATCTCTCGGTCGCGGAACAGCCCGCCTTGCGCTTCATCGGTATACCGCTTCAAGTGAGCTACGATCAGCTCCTCCGCACACTGGAGCAAATTTCGGCAAATGCGCCTGAAACCCTCCCAAAAGGCACTGCCGGCCTCCTCAAGGCAGCGCGGCAGGAATATGAAGGGGTACGGGAGGATCAGGGATTGGATTTCGCCCCTTTTCCCGTCACCACCACGCCTGATTTTGATGTGGAAGGCGATTGGGGGCGCAAAGCAGTCACGCTCGAACAGAACGGACGCTGCACAGGCAGCGTCTCGCAGCTCAGCGGGGCGGAAACCGTGCCTGCGGATATCAGGACATTTCCAAGGGCGCTGGAAGTGGAGCTTGAACGCCCTTGGCTTTCCAATCCGCTATTGGACGCAGCCTCGCGCCTTCCCATGCCTGCGGTGCGGAGATTTTTCGCTGGCCAGGGGCCGACCGATGGCGCCTTGCGCCTCATTCCTCAGGCAATATGGGTTCTGGAAACTGACGCGCTTTCAGCCAGCGTCGATGGCGATGCGAAGACGAAGATCACGAGCTGGGTCAAGGATAATGCGTGTTGCAGGGTCACTTGCCTTGAAAGGTCGTTCACCGTTGAACCAGGCACGGTGCGCTGGAAGGATAAGACGGTGTTCGGTGTCCTGACGTCGCCAAAGCAACAGCTTTTCGCGATTGTCAGCAAGCGGCGGGGGAACTGATATTTCCGAAGAAGCTGCCAACGCAAAAAACCCGAAAAGGCCCTGGGAGGCCTGGGTTGGATGGCTGCTGATCATCCCGCTGGCCGGACTCGCGCGTTGGCTTGCGGAACACGGACTTTTTTTCGGGGAAGTCAATCCCGTTCCGGTGAGGATCAATCCCCTTCTGTTCCTGCTTTCGGCTGGGTTGGCGATAATCACAATTGCGCTTGCATGGTTGCGCTGGCCCAAGTCGTGGGTCGATAAGCCCTTCTGGCCCTTCTTTGTTTCAGGGCTGCTTGCAGCGTCTTTTATTGGGCTGGTAAGTGCTGCCTTTCCCGGCGTCGGCAACATCGTTTCACGCGAAACGATTGCTTACGATCCGCCAGCACCGCCCCGCGGGACAGCCTTCGCGATACCGATTCTCTTCGCGAACAACTCATCGGTCATCTCCCGAGCCGAGGAGGATAGGCTGCGAGAAAACTTCGAGGTCTACAGAGGCTGCGAGGTCGGAAACCTTAAAGTGCGGGGTTTCGCAAGTTCCGCTCATTTCAAGAAATTCAGCGACTATCGCAACCTTCTCCTGGCAAATGACAGGGCCAAGGCCGTTTCGGAAGCGGTGGCTGTGATCGTGGGTGTAACACCCCAAGTGCAGCCCTGGCAATCTCATGAAGCTATGGAGAGAAACAAACGCATCCGGGATATCGACCTTGCCGGCGGCCGTGTCCTGCCAGCGGAAGCACGCAATCGCAGGGCGGAACTGTTCTGGGATGACACAACATGTTTCTCGCCCCGGCCCGCCGACGCAAACCTGCGCCCGGAGAGTGCAGCGGCACAATAGCCTGCTGAAAGCTCAAATTCGGACCGTCCTCTAGGCCCGCGAATTCATAAATCAGTGCTGGGTTGGCCGATGGTGGCAATCTGGCGCTTTCATAAGTAGGCTTCCAACGGAACCTGTCGCCGCCTCTATTGCCTCCGGCCGTAATTGCCAGCGCCAATGCTGACCATCACTCTGCCGCGCGGACCAATGGCCCTTGGACGGTTCATCTGCATCAGTGGCAAGCGCAAACGTCCAGATCGGGGTACCGTCCTCCCGCTTCTCAGGCACCCATCCAAGGTGTTCGGCGATGCGCCTGCCCAGCTTGCCGTAAAGGGAATTGGCCGACACGTAGCTATTATATCCCCCAGCCTTGGCCAGTTCCGTTGCGGTCATGATGTTGTCAGGCGCCGCCAGGTGCGCCTTCAGCATTGCGTGCTGATAGCCGGGCAAGTGACCCAGCCCAGCGAAGGCACGGCGATAAAGGTCGGCTGAGGGCGTCCAGTTGCTGGGATCAGGCCATGTGCCGAGTTCATCAATCTGCGCCTCGACCGCTTCGATAGCGGCCTCACGGCTGGCGGCGGTGATGATCTCGCCAAACACCTTGCCTTTGTAAAACGCACGCGCCTGCCAGAGCTCGCCGTTGAGCAGGGACTTGATCTTATACTTGCCATATTCATCATCACGAATATCGCTTGGCATGGTGTTGCTCTCCTCAAGCTATCTGCGAAAGCGCAGCCTTGAGCGCGCTGAAGGTGCGCGGCTCAAGTGTGCCGCGCCATTCATCCTTGCCCACCTTCGCCCATGAGATGAGCGTGGCCTGCTTGTCGCCGGTCACCGTGCGCGTGCGTTTGGTCAGCCCGGCCCACGCTGCCCGCAGTTCCCGATTGCTGGACCGCATCGCACTGGCCGCATCGGAAATGAGGAAGCTGCCATCGCCTGCCGTGATGATCCTGAGCAGTTTGATGGTTCGCTCGCTGCAATTGTTCAGGAAGCGCTGAGCCTGCGTTTCGGTCAGCACGGTGGCAGCGGCATCGCCCAAGGCGCCATCAGATCCGTCACCCACATCGGGCAAGCCCACCAGGCCCAGCACCTCGGCCCGAGCGGAAGCCGAGAGGCTGGCGAGATCGGACGCTGAAATGAACAGACCGCTTGTCATGTCGCACTCCTTTCGCGGTCTATGTAATTGCGTGAGATGGTACTATCAACTCATATCATCGTGACATGTAGACGTTCATAGTTTCACTTGTTCCGCGTTTAGAGACCGCACGTCACGTGGCGGCAAAAATTTGCAACTTTAACTGAGTTAATTGAGGTTAGCTGGCACCCAAGCAGGAGCACCCCAAGCCGTGCCGGCGGTGGCCCCATGGGGAGGGTATACCAGGGCCTATACTCAACGGTCAGGTCACCCGCGTTCTAAGATTTTTCGAAAATTTCTGCGAAATTCCCCGGCCGATAGACATTGGCTGGGATGGAAAGAGTAGGAACAGTCCGATAACTTTTCGCGATGCTTATAGTGTTCCTCATCTCGCTTCTGATGCAGCACGATTCTGATATCCGGAAGGTTACGGCTGGCGAACCAAGCTGCCCAACGGAGACCACTGCCGATGGTCCTCTCGTGGTTTGCCGAGAATCTCATTCCGACCGTTATAGTATACCTCCGTCTGAGCGCAGAGCGGTAAGGCAATCACCAAGCACTAACCCATCGCCGTATCGGGACCCTATTAGCGGTAGCGCAGCGGAAATGCTTGAACAGCACAAGCTTCCCGGAATCCTTTTCGGTCCAGCGCAGCACGCAAGCGGTTATTGGATTTGCCCGGATAGGGCTGAAGAAAAGCGGCGTCAGCAGCAGGCGTTCGATAAACGATATGGCCAGCGTGTTCTGCGATTGGCGGCGGAAATCAAAAAGCAAAGCCTAGACAGCAGCGATGGTTACATCGTTGTCAATCCATGCTTGCGATATACCCACCGGCAGAAACAGCAGTATCTTGACGAATTCGAAGCCGATCTCGCAGCGTTAGAACGTCGCTTTGGCATTCTGGCGAGATGATGCATATCTGGCCATAGCAATGCCCAACAACCTTCGCGGGCTGCCATCGCATTCGACCTGGACGCATGGCCGGAGTGGGGTGGGGTCCGGACAGTCTGCTTACAGGCAACGAAACACACATAGTTGCCGGTAAAACCAAGTTCCTCTCAGTGGGTTTGCATCGGCACCAATCGAACACCAATGCCTTCCTTTCCGCTTTGCCGGTTCACGACCATATCGAGAGGCCGCCGCGCCTAATCGGCGTTTCTAAAAGTTTCGGCTAGAAGGTCGCGCACTTCGTCTGCATCGAGGTCTGTACGAATGTCGAGATACCATGAAGATTTTCCTTCCTCGGGCCAATGTGCGAGGGCCAGCCACGCCTCAACTATACGACGATCTGTGACAAGCGCCGATCTCAGTTGCGCGATCAGAGCAGTGGGCGGATCGGCAGGCACACCCAACATGATCTGAGTGTCCTTTTGGATCGTATGCGGCACTGGCTTGCCTAGGAGCACGCTTAGTTGATCCGCCGTCCAATGGACGCTGTATGGAAAGCCCGGATTTAGCCACGCTCCTTGGCCTGCCACGATAGAAAGTAGCTCTTCGCCTCTGATTGCGACGAACCCCGTACCCATGCCAAAGACTTCAACGATGCGCTCTTGCGCTGTAAAGATCGCGGCTACGGGTATGCCGTCCGGACTTTGCACGTTCAACAGACTGATATGTTCCCCTCTGCTCACCGTGCGCTCTCCGGCAGCTTCGGGTACGTCTGGCGTCGCCGCGTATAGCTCTACGTCCAGCAAGGCTCGCTGAAAATCCATTCTGGTGTCGGCGTTTGTCGCCGCGTCCATCAACATTCGCTCAATTTTATTGTGGGGCTGGAATGCAACGAATGATGTATGCTTATGTGGCTCTACTGTGTGCTCGATATCGTCTGCGCTCCGACTGCTGTTACGGTCCAAGCCGATAAGTTTCTTCAGCCAGCTCATTCTTACATCCTTAAACCCCACATTTGCGCTTTTACCGCGTCATTGAATGTCCGCTAGTGGGCTTCATCCAACTTCCCGACGCTCGCAAAATTTGGGTCGCAACCAGTCGCCACCCTCAAATCGCCCGATCGCCCGTGACATTGCCGGGGTTGGCATAGCGGCACACCAGGACATCGAGCTGCCGCCCATGCGCGAGCGCGCAGCCGACCTTCGCGGTCGCGCGCCACACCAGCTGGGTATAGTGGCCGACCGCCTCGATATCGCCGCTGCGGCTGTTGTTGGGAAAGGTGCCGGGCTTGAAATCGCGCTTCTCGTCGATCCAGAGCTGCACCATCGATTCAAGCCCGTAATGGCCTGTCGTCCCCGCCCAGAGATTTTCGCCCTCCTGCGCGGCGGCGCCTTGGTCGGGCGCATGCGCGAGCCTGTTTCCGGCCGAAAGATGCGCGGCCCACTCCGCCGCATCGGCAGCCAGCTTCGCGTCCCAGCCCAACGCCGGCACGCCGATCGCCGCGCGCTCGCGATTGTGCGCGGCGAGCAGGCGGGCCGCGAAATTGTCGCACATCCCAACATTCGCGTTCAGCAACGGCAACATCGCCGCCGCCGCAAGACAAGTCCGGAGAGCAGAACTAAACACGCGCACGCCCCTTCGCCATGTGGTAAGCGAAGGCTAAATATTGATGGTTAACGAAGTGCTAAGCGGGCGCGGGAAGGATGTTGCGGGGATTTAGCGAGGCATTCGCACAGAAGCGGGTTCGGATGAATTTCCCGTGTTCGATCATTATGCCTTGAGAGGGCGGGGACCCGCTGTTTCGCTTCAATCCGAAGCGAAGAAGAGCTTAGGGTAAATCTTTGCTCAGTGAGCTGGGAAATTCTCTTAAGCGCGAGGATGAGATCACGCCGTTATCAAGAAAGAGAAAGGGGGTTATGTTTTTATAAACGCGCACTTTTCCACTAAAAACGGCACTGGGCGCGAACCACTTCAACCCCTTACGTTCAGTTGACGACAACTTAAATCGGCCCTTCACATCGTCGCCAATCGTTATGAGCTGATTTTCGCAACCTGGTCCTGTGACCTGTAGCATTTCAATTTCTGGCACACGGAACCCAATGAACTTGACACGTTTGCCATCATATATCGCGGGATGACGGATTATATCGCAGATATTGGTAAGTTTTTGTTCCTGCGTTGCTGACAGAGCGGCCTCGGCGGATGCGAGAGCTAACATGGTCGCTAGGATCCACACAAAGTGGATTATGCTTCTTTGCCGTAACGTCGGCAAGTAGGTCGATTCCATCCGTGCCCCACGCCCCCTCACCCCACCGAGGTCATCACATGCTCGCGTAGCGCGCGGGCGTCGTGGAGGGCGTTGTGCGGCACCTTGCTGTTGGCGGCCGGGCTGAAGCCGGGCGCGCGCAGCAGCGTGAATTCGAGCGTCGGCACCGCCGCCAACTCCCCCGGCCCCGGCATCAGCAGCGTGCAGAACAGCGCGATATCCTCCGGCCAGTCCGCCACGATCGCCGGGCGCGGATCGGGTCTAAGATAATGGGCGATCTCGTCGGCCGCCTCCATCCGCGTCATCTCGTGCAACAGCCCGTCGGGCACCATGCGCAGATAGGGCACGACATTGCGCGCCACCCAAGGATGGACGGTCTCGGGCAGCGGCAGCGTCACGTACAGCTCATGATCGCCATATTCGGGCACAAGCGCGAGGCTGATCAGCGCGCCGCCGAAGCCATTATATTCCGTGTCGAGAAAATAGCGCATCGGCCGTGCGGTAAAGCGTGCACGCGGGGGGGCGCAATACGCGCGCGGCGACCGCGTTCCGCAGCGTCCGTTCTAGCCCCTCTCCCTTCAGGAGCTGGCGACCGGCCCTGTCTCAGACGGGGCCGCAGCGCCAACTGGGGTGGGGTGGGGCCTAGCCGATGGGTGGCGTTCGTGGCGCGGCCCAACCCCAACCCCTCCCTTGAAGGAGAGGGGGGCGAAGGCGGGGTGGCTATTGGCGGCGACGGGGTGGATTCCACTCTGGCAGGTTTTGGAACCGGATGCCATTAAGCAGCCATTGCGTTCACGCAGATGGGCGACGCTGAGGGGGGGTACATGGCAAAAAAGCCTGCTTGCCTGGTATTGACGATGACTGGTCTACTGTGCAGCGCGAACGCGCCGCCTGGACCTCAAGAAAGTGCGGTTGACCGTGCCGAGCGCCGTGGCCTTGCCATGTTTATGTACGATCGAGCTGCTTGGGTCAGTAGCGACGACTTGCTTGCTCGACTGCCAGCCGACAGACGTTCTGAAGTCGGGGGCTGGATCGTTAGCCCAACGGTAGACAGGCTTCATGTTGATTTCTTTGGGAAAACGGAACCGAGGCGGGTCGTCTATTCCGTTGATGTAAGCGGGCAGAGCCTCAGCGACGCAAAAGTTCATCCGCAGAACGAGGAGCCATTGCTGCAAGAGCCAGCGTTGCGGATGGCCCATGCTTTGATCGCTGCGCGTGGAGAGTTAGCCAAACATCCCGACTGGCGTCCGTGTACGCCAGCTCCCTTCAACACGGTTGTTTTACCGCCGGAGAAGGACAACATCGTCCCTGTCTATTTTCTGACGCCGCAAACTGAGAATGGCAGTTTTCCTTTTGGTGGGCATTACGAGATTGATGTTGCAGCGGACGGCAAGATAGCCTCGGCTCGTGCATTTTCGAGGTCTTGTATCACCTTGACTAAGGCAACTCAGCCCTCTGGGACAACGCCTTCGGCTTTGGTCCTAACACACCTTCTCGATGCCCAACCGACCGAGGTTCACGTCTTTGAACAATTTAGCGTCGGTGTTCCCGTCTACGTTGGTATTACAAGCACCCATTCTATGTGGAAGGTTGAAAGCGGCCAAGTTACGCAGGTCGATCACGGAGCAAGGGCAACGGACAACTGAGCATCGTCGAAAAGGATCGAGAGCAGCCATCATATCCGATTTGGAGCAAATGGATCGGAAAAGGGAGTGGTTTCCATAATGGCGGCTATTGCTTTGGTTTGTAAAAGGCTGACGCAGGGCCGTTCATTGTCAAAAGGAGCGCTAATGTCTATTTCGGATGCTGGAACCATTGATGGGATGGGCATCGACAGGGCGTCGGGGGACCTTGTCCTGAACATTTCCGACCATCTGGACTGGGCTGATGAAAAAGGGCATCTCACGGCACTAGAAAACAAGGTGAACGCCTATCTCGACTATCTCCAAAGCGGGCAGCTTGTCGAGGATATGCCGGAGGCAAAAGGGCGGCGGCCGCGCATTGCTGTCTATCAGCAGTTCGCTGCACCTGATGGCGCTACGGAAGTTTTAGAGCGTCTCGGAGCGGCTCTACACGCGCATGGCATTGGCTTCAGCTTTGGCGAGTTGCCAGCGGGATATTAGAGTCCATCTCCATCTGGATAACGGCAGCTTGCGGATGCCGAATGCCTCTAGTTGGAAGGCAATAATTGGGTCGTGACCAGCCGGATCGCATGCGCGTGAGCCGGCCTTCTGTTGGAATGGGGCAACGGGGATGGGCCGCAGCGGGGCAGCCAAGCTATTCGACCAAGCCGTCTACTTCGATTGTCCCGGCTTCCGCCACTATCATCAGTGCTATGCCCAGCTTGCAAAGCGCGGGTCGCGTTTCCTCGATCAAGGTACGATATCGGGGGAAGTCTGGCAGAGCGATCACCGCATGTGCGTTGTCGAACATTGATTGAAGCCTGATCGCTTTCAACAGCGCATGCGCGTACCAGTGCCCTGCCTGTAAAGTCGGGTTGGTCGCCTTCGGCTGACCAGCTCTGCGTGCATCTCGATAAACCTTGGAAGGATAGCCCTTCACTTCGATCACAAGCTCGCTGTTGCACCTTGATGCATGGAGATCAACCCTTGATGCATGGAGATCAACGCCTCTCGCGCGGCTGAGCGTGTCCGCTTGTGATAATATGGCCCAGCCAGACGCCTTTAAGTAGGCCGCAACGACTTCAGCCACATTGCCTTCCCAAAACCAATCTTCGGTTGCGCTCGTATGTACAGGCGGTGGTGCGTTGGACGCGATCGCGGATTTCTTGTCGACACCTGGGGAGACAAGCACAGGGTAATTTCCGAGCTTGCCGGATTGGCACGGGCGTCGCTCGATCAGCCCCGCTGCCTGCAACTTCCGGCACTCCAGATTGACCGTTTGCCGCGGATAAATCTTCAGCGCCTTTGATATCTCGTCATCGTCCCGACCTGGGAACCGGGTGACGTATTCAGTGATACGATCTCGATGCCGCATAATCGGTCGTTGCGACAGCGGGGCGGGGTACGCAACACATATTCCGGCTGCTCGACCCGTGTGTGGCCACGATCACGGATCAAATGACAGATATACAAGGATGCCGCTAGCGGGCAGGCAGCGGTCAAGTCGGCGCGTAATCAAGGCCGGCGTTAGCCAAGCGGATGCCGTCGGTATAGCCGCACGTGCCGGCGCCATGGACAGGCGGCAAGCGGCTGTAGCGCACGTGGACGTCCTGCAGCAGCGTATAGCATTTTCGGGGCTCGTCACGCAGCGCGCCAAGCTTGCCGACCGTGAAGGGGCCGATGGGATCGGAGAGGCTGAGCGGCGTCCACGGTAGGTTTTCAGGCTGGATTATGGCGAGGTCCTACAGGCGCAGCGCCAGGGCGGCGGCGATGATCAGCAGGGCAGGCGGGGACCGGTAAGGCGGCGCATGGTCCGGATACGCGCGGCAGCGGGGGAGGTGCCTTCGTTGGCAGTGCGGCACTGCGGGACGCGGGACGTCTCGCGAACAAAATATTGATTATGTAAGATGAGCGCGCGGTGCGGGGCGCGCGCTATATTCCTTTTTCTCTTTTAAAAGAAATGCAGCCCCGCATTTGCCGCAGGGCCGCATCTTCAGGATTTCCGCCGTTTTTTGGAGCGGCACATTGCGGGGCAACCAAGCTGCCCCGCAATCTGGCCATCCTAGAACGGTATCTTTGTTGGAACACCGTTCTTGCTGCTGGCCTCGAAGCCGTCATCCCGCGTGATTCGATAGCGGCACCGGTTGATATGGCCTGCGGCATTGATGACCTCCACCTTCAAACCAAGAGCAGCAATACCTTCCGCCTCGCGCAGCAATATGCGCTTGACCTGATTGACGTGCGGCCATCCCTTGGGTGCCGGATAACAATCAGCAACTATTGTGAGCAGTTCACGCGCCGTGGCCTCCAGATCCTCCTTTTCGGAATGACGGGAGAAATAGTCATGGATGGCCAGGACGAGAGGATTGCCCATGGCAGCTTCGGCCTGCAACCGATGTTGCGCCGCGCGCTGCCGTTCCGAGAACTCGCCGGGTTTTAGTCCGAGCACCTCGGCCGCCGCTTCGATAATCGCGCCAAAGTCGGAAAGGCGAGAGCCAGGATACTTGCCGTCCTCCATTGCCTGCTCAACGGCAGGTAGATTGCGGAGGGCACACTGAATAGCCTTCAAGATGAAGCCGAACAGTTTTGGGCAGTCGTGTTCGAATGCCTGCCAGACGCGCTTCTCAGTACGATAGGCATCGACCGGCAGGGCCGTTGCATCAATCGTTCGGCTGAGGAAATCGCCTCGCTTGGTTGGCGAGCCGATCGCGGTGGCGATCACTGGCCGGCAGATATATACGGCATGCTCTTCGTCGTTGGTGTATAGCGATCTCGTCCGAAATGTGCCGCCGGTCGCAAGCCGGCAAACCCAATCGGATGCCGCCTGATCGACAATCGAGAGGTTGTCGAAAAACGGCATGACCGCATTCGAAGCCAGGATGTAGAGATCGCGCTCGTTGGTCGAGAAGGTACATCTGCCTTGCTTTCGTTCGGCCGGGGGATCGACATTGGCCACGATCATGTCGCCAAGCGTGCTTTTGCCGGTGCCATGCTGACCGTCGATGAGACAGATCGGAAAGGAATCAGCACCAAAAAGCGCCACCATCTGGACCGCGATGAGATTGATCACATGCTCCGGCGAGACATTATAATGGCGTTGAAAGTCGGCGATTGTGCCGCCCTCCTGGGGCACAGGCAAAGCGCCCATTCCCTCGCCACGATAGATGAAGCGCAGCGGCGTTTCGGTAACGATGTCGATGGTGTCAGCACTAACGCGCACGAACCGCCCTTCATCATCGCCGAGACTTATATAAAGCGTATCGTCATACTTCCCGGATCGAAGATAAGCGGGATGGCGTGGGCCATTTCGGGCGGCGCGGGACAGGAGGATGAGGGCGTTCTGGAGTTGTTCTTTGGAAAGCACCTTATCGGGTACCGCCAGCGTATATCGCTCGCAAAGCTCAGTACGGTACGCCGCACTGTCGATCCGCGCATGCAACTGGATCCGTTTGCCGCCAGGCCCTTCCGCTTCGAATGTGGCATGCGGGCGCCCCTGCATGTCCAGCCAGAGCTCGTCTGAAGCCAAAGCGATATCGCGAATGATCACGGCTGGCGCGGGGCCTGATTCCTTCTTCCCGTTTTTGCCCTTGCCCTTAGCTTTACTCGGGGCGGGAGGTGTCCAGCCAGCTTCCTGAGCCAGCGCGAAATAAGTCCCCATCGTGAGCGGTTCGCCCTCGGTCTGTCCGAAAGATGCCCATTTCGCGCGGCACGCGTCTTCGTCCACATACCCGGCACTCCCAGCTGAAAGAGCGTGCCACAGGGAGAAACCACCGTCCCCATGGGTGCTCTTCAACGCGATCGCGATGCGGTGCCAATCATGATACCCACCGAAGTCGACGTGAGCGCCTTCGATAAGGAAGCGAAGCGCCGCTTCACTTCGTGCCAAATCGGCATCATTGAGGTCGGTACGAAGGGGAGCGGCTTTCGGCGGGGCGGACGCTGGCGGAGCAGGACAATGTATTGCTTCCGCCTCTTGCAGCGCCGCCATGAACACATCGAACGCAATTGGCGGCTCCTCGCGCACTTCCACCTTCACGAGATGTTTGGCGTTCGGGTCCTTCTGATGAAGGAACCCTGGCGCGCGCATGGTTCGGGGAAGGTCGATCACCGACGGGTCCGATCCAATCAATTTGACCAGTCTCTTTTGAATAGCCGTGAACTGCGCGATCGGGATATCCAACACGCGCCAATATGCGTGGTACTTGCCGCGCGATGTTGTCACGAGCGCTGAAGGCGATAGCGTGAGGCGGCCAAGATTTTCGATGGGCGTGCCATCGAGATCCACGAAGAAGTGCGTCGCGGATGTTATATTCCCTGCCTTAAACCCCTTACCGTCGTTGGCGTTGGGCTGAAAGAACACCCCAAGGCCTCGCTTGTTGGCCTTTATGAGGATCTGACAAAGCGATGGGAAGCGACCGATCTGACGATCGAACTTCGCCCCGGTGACGGTGTCGTTATCGGCAAACAAGCGAAACTCGAGATCCCGATCACCAAAAGTTTTAAAAAATGCTTCGGCGTTCTTGAGTTCAGCCAGCCGTTCTTGGCTGTCCGGTAGAGTTGGCAGCGGAGCTGCCGGTTTATTATTAGATTCGGTATTCATAACAATAATTTCCTGTCCACGCCACACACGGTGGGCGCGCTGTTTTGTGCTTAAAGATGTGTGAGATGAGGGGCGGTGGCGCCCGTCGGAGAAGTTAGGTCAGGCGGCCTTGAACGCGTTCACGGCTGGCTATCCATTCATCCACTTCATGGAGATGGAATGCTACGCGGCGCGGCCCAATCCGCACTTGTTGCGGAAATTTGCCCGCCGCGATCAATCGATAGAGTTGAACATGGCTGAGCGTCGTGAGCTCGCATACCTGCCGAACGGAGATCATCGCGTTGGGCGGTCGGATGTTGAGGGGTTTAGGCATCGGGATTCCTTTCGTTGCTGTCCGATGCACATGTTGTAACTCAACGTAACACTCTGTAAAACATGAGATAATACTGCCAACCTGCCTGATTCTGGCAGGATGATGGGGGTCAGGATCCTTGCGGCAACATCGTAAAATCGCCCGTGACCTCTGCGAGGTCCGCGATCTGTAGCGGGCGGCCGAGGTCTTTGGCCAGCTTTCCGCAATTTCGCAGCGCCGTACGCAGCTGGGCGATGCTGGTGCGGACGTTCCAGAGTTCGAGCGCCTTTGCGGCGAGGGCAGCAGTGTCGTTTGGCATGTCCCTGCTGTCCACGATGCCATTGTTACCCTTCTCGGCACCCCTGGGGCTCCGGCAGGTGCGCGGGTCGAAATCATAATGAACCGTCAGGCCTTGCTCCGCGCGGTAAACGCAGACAGCGAGCACGATCCGATCGATCGCATCGTCCCGTCTGGTACGGCCAGGGATTCCGTGTGGCAGCGGGAGCGGAATTGGCGCGAGCTTTATGATGGCCGATTCGACCGCTTCGGTGAAGGCGTTGATCTCGTCTTCCTGCCACTCGTCACGAGGGTCTACCGCTCGTTGAACCAGAAAGCGATGCGAATTGAGACTGTCCTGAGCCTGTGCGGCCGTTGAATAGTTATTGCCCCAGGGCTCGGCCGCCAGATCGTGCCATTCACGCGCAAGCCCGATAAACTGTCCTAGCAAGCGGCGTGCCCTCCGCATTATCGCGGAGGGCACGTTAATTTCGCTAGACTGAATACCGCTGAGGCCGGTTAGCGCCTCGTCGATAAGATGAACAAGGCGATGCAGATCGCCGCCCATGGGTGAAGCCATCTTCCTCCCGACGAACTCACGTTCTGCCTTTCGCAATGTCAGGACGCGCCTTAAGCGACGTTGCTGGACGAATGACAGGCCAGCCACATATTCCGCACACGAAAGCCCTGCTGAGGTTTTCGGGCGCCCAGCGTTGCTCATTGAGCGTTACATCTGATTGTATTCTGCCGACGGGATCTTGTCGTCAGTTTCTGAACGCTCGTCCGCAGAATCGCTGAACAGGCTCCGCTTCCCATGCTTTTCGATCACGGCAAGCGACATCTCCATGAAGCTCGACAGCAGTGTTCCCATGCTGTTGTTTGGCCCGTGCATGAACGGGATCATATCTTCGCGTATGCCGATCTGGTGAATGGCCCTGTTTATCTGTGATGCGATCGCGGAAAGTTGTTCTACAGTGACATATTGCTCCTGGTAACCAAAGGTCTTCAACATTTTTCAAATCCTTTCAATGAGTTAAAAGTGCACTTCGGCGAGGATCGCGGAATACCCCCTGCGGAGTATGATCTGACCCACGCGCGGAGCGATCTGGTCAATTTTCCAGCCCCGTCGGTTTCCCGGAATAACAACGGGTGCGGGCAGCTTCCCCCGTTGCACCTCTTCGTAAAGCCCGCCAATGGACGTGCCGATGCGGTGACTCAAGGCTTCCAGCGAGATGTGGTCGTACGGCACATCCTCCTCCGACCATTCGAACTCTGTCTGCCGCGGAGCCGAATAGAAGTGCCAGTCGAACTGAGCGCACTGATCGCCAACGATGGGTATTTGCATACATTTCTCCCTCTTAATTGAGGAGCTTAGGGTTGCAGCTTCAGTGGCCCTTGCATAGCTCTAACCTTCCACCTATCTAAGTCTACATGGAGTAGTCGAGCCGTGCAGTGTTAACCAAGGGTGGTTAACATAGTAAAAAACTCCAAGGGACAGAGTATAAGAACAGTAAAAATTATATTGATATTGAATATACTTTGGTGAGAAATCTATATTTGTTAATAGGAAAAATCGAAATCGTGAAAAGTGACGTTAGATCATGGTCATATTACGTGAGGACAGATAGTCTATATTGTTGAGATGCGATCTTGGATCAAGTCTGTTTTAGCAGGTTCAGTAAATGCTCGGCCCACCGCTGCAGGGCTTCCCGCTTCTCGTTCACGAACTCGTGCCGGTTATAAATGCGATCGACCTTCGAATCCTCATGATTGACGATTTTTCTGGCGACCTCCCGCGACACGCCGAGTTCGGCCAGCTTGCTGCGCACGGTTCGGCGCAGATCATGGATAGTCCACCCCTTCACACCCGATAGCCGGTCCAGCGCCCGCTTCGTCTTAGCGAAATTGGAGCTTGGCGATTCGCCCCCATCGGTTGTGAACACGAAGGCATCTTCGCCGAAATAGGGGAGGGTCTTCAAAAGCTCAGCCATGGGCTCCGAGAGCGGCACCGCGTGTGCTCGGTCCTTCTTCACAATCTCTCTAGGGATCGTCCAGATGTCGCCCTGGATATCCCGCCAGCGCATCGTGGCAACCTCCGAGCGGCGTTGACCGGTCAGGAGAAATGACCGAAACATTGCGCCATAGGGTGGGGGAAGCTGCCCCATTGCGCGCCATACCGCGATAATTTCCGCATCGGACAGCACCCGGTCGCGTTCTGTCGTTCGTATAGGGGGCTTGATACGATCGCAGGGATTGTGCGGCACCATGTCTCGGCCAACGGCCCAATTGAACGCCATTTTCAAATTCTTCAGCAGGTTTGCAGCTCCGTGCGGCGCGCCATCAGCCACCACCTGATCAATCACGGAGATGACCTCCCGCTTCGTGATGCTGGATGCGATTCGCGTTTGCAGGGGACGTAGCGTGGCGTGTGCGAGGTTCGCCTCAATGTTGCGCCATGAGCGGATGTTCGGCTTCAGATGACGATCCACATAGGCTGAAATAAGCTCTTTCAGCCGGGGGGCTTCGGCCAAAGCAGCGGCAACTGCACGGGGGTCAACGCCAGCATCGCCGTCGTGAACCAGCTTCAAGGCTTGCTCGCGGGCTTTTGCCAACGACCATGCCGGATAGCGGCCGATTGTCCGCCTCTGTTGGCGGCCATTCACCCGGATCACAGCGGAGAATGTCTTCGTGCCGGTGTAGCTGACGCGGATTTGGAGGTTGGGACAGACCGCATCTGTAAACTCAAGCCGCCCATTCTTGGGTGGTGCAATGCTTTGTAGACGTTTATCAGTAAATCTGTACTTTGCCATTGATTTCCATAACTACCCTCGGGTAACGCTGTGGGTAACGCAAGCACCCATAGCCGTCGGGGCAAAATTGATGTAAATCAATACCTAAAGGTGAGCAATTCCTATATTATCTATATTGTAGTTATTGTTATGAATTGTGTGGAATGTTCATTACTTTACTTGCCAAGGTTGGGGTCGAGGGTTCGAATCCCTTCGCCCGCTCCAGACTTCCATAGGAAAAGCAGCAAGTTAGATGGTCTGATCGGGCTTGTGAAGTCTGAGGTAGATCGTCATGGGTAACTTGTGGGTGACAACGGCGATCGCGTATGCCTTCCTTTAGCCCCCCGCCCTCTAGGCTGCAGGCGGGAAAAGAGTCGCCAGGTCGCCGCCGCCGACATCCTGGCCACACCACGGCAACGCCTCCAGCAGCAATCTGCCAATGTGGGCTAGTGGAATCACCGCAGAACCTGCCAACCCGCCATCGCAAGGGGTTCTGCCGCGGCAGCTCGTTCGTCAGGCCCCGCCATCGCGCGATGATCTACGCGTTCTGCGTGGCCTCGGCCTGGACCGCATCAACCCCGAAGCAGCTTTGGACCAGGAAGCTGCAACTATACTCCAGAACTTCGTAGAATTTGCCATCGCGCAACTTGATGACGAGATGGTACGCATTGTTATATCTCTTGCCGTTCCGCAACATAGAGTCGGTCGCCATCTCGAGTGCTACCCTGCTTCCTTCAGCGGTCATGTCCACGATCCGCAACTGAATCGGCGAGACCAGAACCTGAGACATGGTGCTCGGCACCTTCGCGAACTCCTCCCGTCCCAGACTGTGGCGTAGCCATTCCGGCTGAACGGCCATGCAGGTAAAGCGGAAATCGTCGGTTAAAAGATCCAGGATTCGATCTTCGCGGCCTGCGTTGACCGCATCGATCCAGTCGCGCACCGCCTGCTTGTTTTCCTCAATACCCATCCGGCCTCTCCAGCATTGCGCGGCTCGATGCCTCGGCAGGCTGTGACCGCTGCATATGGATGCGAGGAAGATACGCCGGGATGTCCTACCGGAATGCAGGCAATGCGGAACGGGTGCGTCGAGCTGCCGGACTCGCCTATCATCTGGCCAGCACCCACGGGCGTGGGGCAGGTGCTGCTTTCTTCACGAAAACCATTGGCAGACGGGGCGAGCAGGGTTTGCAGGCAGCGACCCACGCATGCCACCGCCTGCTGGCGCGCGTTATCGGTACGTGTCGAGCGGCCTGGTGACTATTGCGTGCTGGTGGTCCAACCCCGCGTCGCGATGGCGGTGCATCTCGGCATAGCGCGGGTCGGTTGATGCGGCACGTAACGCTGCCAGATTAGGGAAGCGGTTGATCCATACTGCGTCCCAATCGCCTTGGCCGATCGCATAGCCTACGGTATCGCCCCAATAGATGGTGGAGCCGCCGAACTCCGCAATCAGCGCGACGAAGGCCTCGGCGTAAACCTGGTACGCCGCGCGTCCGGATCTACTAAGCGATGCCTCTGCCGCGTGCGCCGGATACTGCGCCGTGACGTGGAACTTCAGGAGATTGGCGATGGCAATCGGCCCTCCATCGTCTTCAGCGGCCAGTGCGGCGATCTGCTCGTCGCTTGCATATTTGGTGTTCACGCCCTTCAGTCTCCCTGTACGTCGCCGCTAAGCTCCCCAGAAACAGCTTCGTCGCATAAGCGGTGTCGAGATGTTCCCAAATTTCCGCAACGACAGCATTTCTCGCAACGACAGCTCATTCGTCGAGCAGTAGCCCGCGGAGATCCTCGATTTCGCTGGCGGTCAGCCCGAGTGGACCCAGCGCATAACCCTCGATGCTTCCATAGAGCTCGGCCACCCGATCCAGCGCCGCCTTGAGGTAACAGGGATCGGCGGCGAGCAGCGTCTCGCGAACCTCTGGATTCAAGCGGTCGATCGGATGCGCTGCGTCGGTGACGCCCATGGCGGCGGCGCGATGGCTCTTCGTAAACGCATATAGGTCAACGGCTTCGTCGGTGAAGGCGAACTCGGCGAGAATGGTCTGCTCCGGCACACCGAGCAGGCCGAGTAGCACGCCGGCGCAAAAGCCGGTGCGGTCCTTGCCCGCCGCGCAATGGAATAGCAGCGGCAACTCGCGTTCGAGGATGGCGTGGAAGATCGCGTACAGATGTGGTTGCAACCATTCGTGCATAGTTTCGTAGGTTTGCTTCATCCACGCGCGCGTTTCCTCGCGAGTAGTGGAACTCTCCCAGGGTGCGCCGCGCTGGGCGGGACCATGCTGCGGGTCCTCAGGGAAACTGATCGTGTTGATCGGCTTGGGCCATTGCGTCGGCTCGGCGACAATCTCGTCGGGACGGCGCAGGTCCACCACCGTCTGCAGCTTAAGCCTGGCGACGCAATTCTGGTCCGAAGGCGTGAGATAGGCGAGCACACCGGAACGGTAGAGTAGCCCGCGCACCACGTTCCGGCCATCGGCGGTGCCGTGTCCACCGAGATCGCGCAAGTTGCAGCCGCCGCTGAGTTCGAACAAAGCCGGCCGGCGGAAGGTCATAGCATTCATCCTTTCTGGATCGGCTTCATGCCGGCCCGCGCGCGGCAGGTGTACGCCGCGCATGGGAGATGCGGATTGAGCTTCATCCTAACCAACACCATGCACCGTGGCACCCGGCGCCGATTGCCACGATACGCTGCCGCGGATGACCGCTGGGACCGTTGTGCCAGTGCCAGAAGCCGGGAAACCTCACCGACGATAGGCTGCACGACCGCCGAATTTGAGACCAAGTTCCGCATCGAAGATGGAGCGACCCCATGACCCGCTCCCGCACGCTTGACCACCCGATGATGAGCTTGATTTCTTGGGGCCCCGCAGGCCTCGCCCTCATGGCGGTCGTTGGAGGGATCGTCGATCCGGTTGATATGTCCGCCGATCAAGGCCAAGTCGAGCTATTCCGCTTGCCTGTTTAGGACAGGTGGGAGCCGGTTGCCGATGCCGGGGGGCACATCCTTCAGCCGCTCGCATGTGGTCGGCGCGCGCCGCCGCGTATCACGCCGGCAGCGATCGCGCTCCTCAATCGTCAGCCGCTCAGGCGCGCTCCATTTCCTCCGCGAAGAAGGGCTGATGGCTGAGCAAGCCGCTGTCGCAGCTCACCGCCTGACCCGTCACGAACGCGGAATCGTCGGAGGCGAAGAAGGCAGCGAGCCCAGCAATGTCCTCCGGTCGCCCGTTGCGCGGGATGAGCAGACGGCGCCGGGTCATCGCCGCGAGTTCGCTGATCTTGGCCTCGAGTTCCGGATCGAGAATCAGGCCGGGGAGCATGGCGTTACAGCGGATGTTTTCGGCCGCACGACATCAGTTATGATCATCCTGACATGGTCAGCTCAGTTAGAGAAGTAGCTCGATAACGGATTGCACCGCTGTGAACATAAGCTCAGTGTTCACGCATCGCTGAAAAACTCGCGCGTGACAATGGTGCCAGCATATAACCGACTGCGGTCCGGCTGCCCGTTTCGATGAGCACTTCGGCGGGCAGTCCCGGCCGCACCAAATGTGCAGGAATCTGTTTCAAATTGGCTTCGGGGATCTCGACCACGACCTCAAAATAGCTCGCCCCCGTTCTTTGATCGGTGAGGCTGTCGGCCGAGATCTTCTGAATAACGCCCTTCGCAACAGGCGCGTAACGCGTCCCCCCAGCGTCAAGACGGATGCTGGCCGGCTGACCAATTCGGATGGCGTCGGCATCTTTTGGCTCGACCTTGGCCTTGATCACAAGCTTGTCGGCGGCCGGCACGATGTCCATCAAGGTTTCGCCGGAGCGAATGACCCCGCCGACGGTTGTGACCGTCAGCCCTACGACGATACCCGAAACGGGAGCGCGGATCTCTGTTCGAGCAAGAGTCGCCTTCGCTGCCGCCAATTTATCCAAAAGCTCGACGAGCTGCCCTTCCACCTGACGAAGCACGTCCGATGCGTCCGTATCGGACTGCCTTTCCAGCTGCATTGAGGCGATTGAAACCTCGGATTGTTGAGCCTTCAATTTTGCGACTTCCGATTCAAGAGCGCCGCGATCCCCTCGTGATTCTGCCGCCGCCCGCTCGAGCGCGAATAGCCGCGTCCTCGTCGTTAGCCCCTTGGCAAGCAGGCCCTTTACATCCCGGATTTCGCTGTCGAGCAAAAGGATCTGCTCGTTACGGGATTGTGATTGCGCGCGATTGGCCGCGATCTCTTTGTTAAGCTGGGTGAATTGTTGATCGAGCTGGGACTTTCGACCGTAAGTATTCCGGCGCCGAGCTTCGAATGCGGTCCGTTGTGTCTTCAGTATGGCTGCTACATTAGGTTCATTCTGGCGGTTTCTCAGGTCGGCTGGAAAGGTGATTTCATTAGCCCCGGCGAGTTCACCCTGACGGGCGGCCTGTTCCGCGCGCAGCGCGTCAACCTGCCCCTGCAGCACTGAGGCGGCGAGCCTGGCCTCAGTATCATCGAGACGGAGCAATATATCCCCCGCGTGGACCCGCGAGCCTTCGCGAACATCAATCTCGCGCACGATGCCGCCATCAAGATGCTGGACGGTTTTGCGCTGATTCTCAACGCCGACATGACCCTGTGCCACGACACCACTTGCGATCGGCACGAACAGGCCCCAGGCAGCAAAGAGAATGAACGCGCCGGCCATGAAGATGCCGAGGATGCGAAGAATCCTGTTGGTCGAGGCTCCAAGCTCAGCAGCGAGACTGGCCTTGTCATCCGACGTGACCGCAAAAGG
>Ga0207658_10000319_pt1 | contig 48401 bp, 39 predicted proteins | sample KBSS33metaG_FD_184322 | JGI IMG/M metagenome (GOLD analysis project Ga0207658, IMG submission 184322) | Switchgrass rhizosphere microbial communities from Kellogg Biological Station, Michigan, USA - KBS S3-3 metaG (SPAdes) (version 2) | ecosystem: Host-associated > Plants > Roots > Rhizosphere...
CGCGAACGGTCGACCAAGCGCCGCTGACCAGAATGGCGGCGGCGATGACGGCGAATCTCGAACTGGTCATGGTGTCTCCCGGGGATGACTGGGTGTGATGTCGGATCGAGCCGAGGCCGAGGCGGGCTGCGACGACAGCCCGGCAGCGGTGGTGGAGGCGGTGTTCATCTCAGTAGACCTCCGGCACGACGATGTCCCGCGGCACCGGCTGGCGCACGTAGTCCTCATGACGCTCGCGCTCGGGCAGCACGATGGGTGCGTGCTCGGTCTCCTCGTACGGCATCTGGCTGAGCAAGTGATGAATGCAATTCAGCCGCGCCTTCTTCTTGTCGACCGCCTGCACCACCCACCACGGCGCTTCGGGGATGTGGGTGCGCTCGAGCATGATCTCCTTGGCCTTGGTGTACTCCTCCCAGCGGCGCCGCGATTCGAGATCCATCGGGCTGAGCTTCCACTGCTTCAGCGGGTCGTGGATGCGGCCGAGAAAGCGCAGGTGCTGCTCTTCGTCGGAGATCGAGAACCAGTACTTGATGACCTGGATGCCGGATCGCACCAGCATCTTCTCGAACTCGGGCGCGGTGCGAAAGAACTCTTCGTACTGGGCGTCGTCGCAAAAGCCCATGACGCGCTCGACGCCGGCGCGGTTGTACCAGCTGCGGTCGAACAGCACCATTTCGCCGGCCGCCGGCAGGTGCGCCACATAGCGTTGGAAGTACCACTGCGTGCGCTCGCGGTCGTTCGGCGCCGGCAGCGCGGCGACGCGGGCGACCCGCGGGTTCAGGCGCTGCGTGATGCGCTTGATCACGCCGCCCTTGCCGGCCGCGTCGCGGCCCTCGAAGAGGATGACGACCTTGTGACGTTTGGCGACGACCCAGTCCTGCAGCTTGACGAGCTCGCCCTGCAGCCGGAACAGCTCGCGGAAGTAGTGGCGGCGGACTTCCTTGTAATCGTCGTCGGGTGCGCTCGAGATGCCCGACACGTCGTCGACCGCACGATCGTCGAGCTCGAGCTCGAGTTCCTCGTCGAAGCTGTCGGCGAGATCGGCACGGATGCGCCGGATCAGCTCTTTGTCGTTGTCGATGTTCAAACGGTTCCCCGGTGGCGCGGTCTCGCGAGACGCCACGCTACGGGGCCAATGTGGCAAGGCTGTGACAGAGGCGGCGGCAACCAGGCCGGGGCGCTCTGTCGAGCTTCGCGCGTGGCTCAGGCGATCGATGGGCCGCTTGCCGGCATCACCCGACGCGATCGGCGAACCACTGCGTCATCACGTCGACCAGCGACGCCCGAACCTGATCGTCGGTGCGACCGCTGCGCGCGCGCACGTGGAATGAGTGGTCGGCGTCGTCGAAGGATTCGAGCGTCGCACGATCGCCCAAGGGCGTGAGCGCTTCTCGCAGCAAGGCCAGGTCGGCGAGCTCATCGCGCGTCCCCTGCAGAAACAACATCGGGCAGCGCACCTCGCGCAGGTGCGCCGCGCGCTCGATCGAAGGCTTGCCGGCGGGGTGAAGAGGAAAGCCGACGAACGCGAGCCCGCGCACGCCGGCCAGCGGCAGTTCGGCCTGAGCCTGTGAGGTCATGCGCCCACCGAACGACTTTCCTCCGGCGAACAGGGGCAGCGCGGGAAGAAGCCGAGCGGCCTCGGCGACCGCGGCTCGAACCGCGAGGTGGGCGACCTTCGGAACATCCGGGCGCTTCGAGCCGCGCTCCATGTACTCGAACTGATAGCGCAAGGTGGCGACGCCGCGCTCGGCGAGCCCGCTGGCGATGGCCACCATGAACTCGTGGTTCATGCCGGCGCCGGCGCCGTGCGCGAACACATAGCAGGCCCGAGGATTCGGCGGCGCGCAAAGCAGCGCGGACACCGATTCGCCCTCTCGAACCTGGATTCTCAACGGCGTGACAGCGGGCGATGCCATGCGCGCGGCTCCAGTCGGCTACCCCAGCTGCAGGCGTCGGTAGGCGCTGTAGTGCTTCACCGCGGCCTGGGCGTGCCCGAGCATTTCGTGCAGACGGGCGGCGTTGTAGTGCGCATCCGCGAGATCGGGCGCGAGGGCGAGGCAACGTTCGTAGCTCGTCAGCGCTTCGGTCTCGCGATGCTGGTCTTCGAGCGCGATGGCGCGGTTGAAGTGCAGCAAGGGCGATCCCGCGCAGTGCCCGATGGCCGCGTCGTACAGCGCGACCGCCTCGGCACTGCGCCCGGTCTCGCAAAGCAGGGCGCCGAGGTTCACGTAGGCAAGGGCGAAGTCGGGCTCGAGCGCGATGCTGCGTCGATAGGCCGCTTCTGCGGCTGCGGGGTCCTGCGCTTCGTACATCTCGCCGCGTGCCAGCCACTCCGCGGCCGTCGTGGGCTGCGCCGCCGGCGCAGCGGGGCTGCGCTGCAGGAACGCCACGCTGCCCTGCGAAGACGACGCGACCTCGAAGTCCATCAGCAGCTGACCGCCCTGTGCCTCCCACCCGGCATCCGCGGTGCGCACCGCCACATCGTTGCCGATCGCGCGGATCCGCAGCCCGCTCAGCGGGAGTTCCTGCGGCAGCCGTTCCTTGAGTTGGCGCAGCGAGCTCAACATCTTGCGCGCCGGGATCTTGGCGGCACGCAGGTGATAGGCCGTGCGCAGCAGCACGACGTCCTGGAACGTGAACCGGTATTCGTTGCGCGCGCCGCGCGCCGGGGACACGAAGCCGGCGTCGATCAGGCCGGTGATCACGCTGCGCCCGAGGCCCAGCATCTCTTCGATGCCCCGCATGGTGTACGGGGCGCCGGATGCGGCACGCGTCACTTACGGGCTCGGGTACGCGCGGGCGCCGCTTCGGGTTCGGCCACCTTCGGGGCACGCCGGGCCGGCTTGCGTTCCTTCAACGCACCTTCGGGGATAGCCTCCGCGCTCTCGGCGGCTGTCGCCGGCGCCTTGCCACGCTGCTTGCCAAGACTGGCACGCAGGGCATCCATCAGGTCGATGACCTGGCCGCTGGTCGGCGCCTCCGCATGGGCGGACGCGACCACCTGCTTGCCCGAGATCTTCTCGTCGATCGCCGCCAGGATGCGCTGCTTCTCGTCGTCGTGGAATGCGCCGGGGTCGTAGGCGTCCTCGGAAATCTGATCGATCAGCTGCAGCGCCAGGGTCAATTCGGCGGCGGACACATCGACCTTCTCGATGTCCAGATCCTTCAGCGAGCGAACCTCTTCCGCATACAGCAGCTGTTGCAGGATCAGGCCATCGGCGACCGCACGAACCTGCGTGACGTATTGTTTGGATTTCCAGCTCCAGCGCGCGAGCGCGCAGCGGCCGCTCTTGTGCATCGCCGCCATCAGCAGCGCGTACGGCTTGCCGCCGCGCTTGTCGGGGGCGAGCAGGTAGGGCTTGTCATAGAAGATCGGGTCGACCGATTTCTCAGGAACGAAGGCGACGATCTCGATGACATGGCTGGCCGCCTCGTCGAGCGACTTGAGCTCTTCGGGCGTGAAGATCACGAAGCGATCCTTCTCGAACTCGTAGCCCTTGACCATGTCGGCGCGCTCGACGACCTTGCCGTCCTTGTCGGAGACGTACTGCTGCTTCAGCCGCGAGCCGTCCTTGGCCAGCATGTTGAACTTGACGGCGGCGGAGGACTCGGTGGCGGAGTAGAGCTTCACCGGGATGTTGACCAAGCCGAAGCTCAGCGTCAGTGAAGCAATTGAGCGTGCTGCCATGAAAGCTCCTTTCCGGGCCGGTGCGCGGTGCGTTGGCGGGAGGGGCAGGATACGGCGTTTGGGCCTGGACGCAAAGTTTTCGCGGGTCTCGCAGACCCGCGGCGTGGCACCGATCGCACGCTTTCGTGCCTGGTCGGCGCAGTCAGCCGGCCGGTTCGAAGTCCAGCAGCTTCATGGCCTGGGTGAGCGTCTGGCGGCTCTTCCAGTAGTCGGCCCAGGGGTCGACGCGCTGAAACGAGAGGTGTTCGCGCGCCGTGGCGACGGTCCATTGCGCGCCGCTCTTGAGCGTTTCGAGGGCATCCCAGGGCACGGGCATCGACACGCCCAGCCCCGGCCGCGCGCGTGCCGAGAAAGCCGATGCGGTGGTCGCGCCGTGGCCGTTGCGCAGATAGTCGACGAAGATCCTGCCCTGCCGATTGGACGGACCGCTCTTGGCGACGAAGCGCTGCGGAACGACCTGCGCAAGGTGCTGCACGACGGCCCGCGACAGCCCTTTCACGGTGGCCCAGTCGTGCCGCGGCGCCAGCGGCACGACGACGTGCAGACCCTTGCCGCCGCTCGTCTTCAACCACGCCTGCAGCCCCAGATCCTTCAACAAGGAGCGTGTCAGCGTCGCCGCCTCGACCACCTGTTTCCACGCCACGCCTTCACCCGGGTCCAGGTCGAAGATCATGCGGTCGGGCTTGTCGATGTTCCTGACCTGGGCGTTCCAGGTGTGGAATTCGATCACGTTCATCTGCGCCGCAGCGCTGATCGCCGTCGCGGTCGGGATCTCGACGAGTGGCTCATGGTCGGGCCACAGGGCCGGACTGAGTTCCTTGGCGTCCGCGATGCGCAGCTTGTCGAGGTGCTTCTGGAAGAAGAGCTGACCGCTCACCCCTTCGGGCCCGCGCACGAGCGAGCACGGCCGGCCTTTGAGATGCGGCACCATCCAGTCGGCGACGCTTTCGTAGTAGCGGACCAAATCAAGCTTCGTCAAGCCGGTGCTCGCGTCGATGACGCGTTCCGGATGCGTCACCTTGGTACTCGTTCGCAGCGGCATCGCACCTGCCGGCGTGACCGCGGCCTCGCGCGTGACTTCCTTCGGCGGCTTGTCGGCCCGAACGCCTTCGAACTTGGCGTGCCGCACGTGGCCGTCGGGTGTCCAGTCGGCGAAGCTGATCTCGACCACCAGCTGCGGCTTGACCCATCGCTCGCTTCCAGCCGGGCGCCTGGTCCAGCGGCTCTTCTTGTCGGCGGCCGCGCCCGAAAACGGCGTCGCACCGGTCTCGAGCTTCGCGAGTTGCGCCTTCAGTGCGGTGGCCGTCGCCGCGTTCCAACCCGTACCGACGCCGCCGGCAAAGCGCAGCTCGCGACCGTCGTACACGCCCAGCAGCAGGCTGCCGATCTCGGCGCCGGCAGCCTCGCCGCCGCGGTCCGTGAAACCACCGACCACGAACTCCTGGCGTTGCCGGCACTTGAGCTTGAGCCAGGTCTGCGTGCGCGCGGACAGGTAGGGTGCGTCCGCGCGCTTCGCGATCACGCCCTCCAGATTCAGCTTGCGCGCGGACTCGAGAATGCTGACCGGATCGGCATCGAAACTCGCGCTGAACCTCAGGTGCTCCGATGGCTTGTCCTCGAGCAGGGTCTGCAGGAGCTGGCGTCGCTCGCGCAACGGCACCGCGCGAAGATCGTGACCTTCGAAGAACGGCACGTCGAAGAGGAAGTAGAGGATGTCCGCGGCGGCGGATCGGTCGAACGCGTTCTGCAACGCATTGAAGTTTGGTGTGCCGTCCGCGCCGAGCACGACGATTTCACCATCGAGCCACGCGCTGTCGAGTGCGAGCGCTTCCAGCTCGGCGACGATGCGAGGCATCTTCTTCGACCAGTCGTGGCCTCCTCGCGTGATCAGCCGGGGCACGCCGGCCTCGATGCGCGTCATCAGGCGATAGCCGTCGAACTTGATCTCGAAAAGCCACACGCCGTCGCGCGCCACGCCGGTGCTCAAAGTTGCGAGTTGCGGCCCGAGCTTGGCGGGCAGGGGCGCCTTGACGGCGGCACTCAGCGCGCCGGGCCGGGGCGCGGCATGCGACGCGCTGGCGTTCGAATTCGAAGGCGGCGTTGCCCGCCCCACCACGCTGTCGGGCAGCGCCCTGACGACGTCGTACTCGGCTTTCGATCGTTCGAAGGCGTCGTGCTTCTTGAACAGCAGCCACGCCATCTGGCGATCGCCCGGCTTGCCGATGCGAACCAGCTCCCACATTCCCGACAGCTTGTGGCCATGCAGCGTGAAGACGATCTTGCCGTCCGCGAGACCCGCGTGGGGATCGCCGACCGGCGCCCAGGTTCCGCGGTCCCAGATGATCACGGTGCCCGCGCCGTACTGTCCCTTCGGGATCGTGCCCTCGAACGTGTTGTACGAGATCGGGTGGTCCTCGACCCGCACCGCCATGCGCTTTTCCTTCGGGTCGTAGCTCGGCCCTTTGGGCACGGCCCAGGACAGCATCACGCCGTCGAGCTCGAGCCGGAAGTCGTAGTGCAGGCTGGAGGCGGCATGCTTCTGGATCACGAAGGCGAGCTGGTCCGTGCTCGACTCGAGCTCGCCCTTCGGCTCGGGTGTCTTGCCGAAATTGCGCTTGGTTCGATACGGCTCGAGCGGGTCGGTCGCCGTCGGCTTGCGGTTCATGGCGGAATCCCTCAGGATTTCGCCTTCTTCAAGGGTTTCGACTTGACTGCGCTGTTGAGGGCGACCGCCTCGAGAACCAGCGCCTTGAAGGCGGACGCGTCGACGTCTTCTCCTTCGTGGAGGTCGATCGCGCGGCGGGCGTTGCCGTCGAGGCTCGCGTTGAACAGGCGGGCCGGATCCTTCAGCGACGCGCCCTTCGCGAAGGTCAACTTCACCTTGTCCTTGTAGGACTCGCCGGTGCAGAGGATGCCGGCGTGCGACCAGACCGGCGTGCCCATCCACTTCCACTCCTCGACGACGGCCGGGTCTGCTTCGTGGATGAGCTGGCGCATTCTGCGCAGGGTCTGCCCGCGCCAGTCCGCGAGCTCGGCGATTCGTTTCGAGATGAGCTCCGCCGCCGCCGACGGGCCCGGGCTCGCGTCCGATGCTTTCATGTGCTCATCCCGATCGTTTGTGCCGCAAGCGCGGTCGGATTGGGTGTGGGCTCGGCGATCTTGCGCAGCCGGTTGCCGTCGGTATGGTGGAACGGCTCGGGCTGGCCCGGGATGGTCAGCAATGTGTCCTGCTCGTACGACCACGTGCCGTCCGCGTGGAGGTCGACCTTGATCGTGTAGCGATCCGTGCGGAACGCCTGCTCGAGGAATGGATTGGAGACGATGCCGTTGGTGAGCGACCCACGCACGGCCTCGAGCGTGAAGGACGTCGCATCGGGCGCTGCCTGGCCGACGGCCATCGCGGTCTGGCCACGGGGTATCGACAGCGTCAGCAGGATCGCGTGAGTGGCGGGCTCCCACAGCCAGTAGCCGACCTGGTCGTGAAAGGTCTCCGGATCATCCGGCTTCACGATCCGTGTGTGATAGCGCAGCCCGTAGAAGAGCTGCGGCCCGTTCGTCTGCGCGTCGATCGGCTGAAGTTCGTAGCGCTCGATGAAACGCTGGCGCTCGGGGCCGTCGGGTTTCGGATTGACGTCCTGGCCGGCAGCGCCGGACCAGACGCCGGCCATGCGGGCCAGTGGCCCGAGGTTGGCCAGCGTGTCGGCGTCCGGTTCGGGTTCCGTGTAGATGTCGGTGGGGTACTGATGCATGAGGATTCCGGGCGGCGCCATCGCCGCGCTGGGCGGACTTTCTCCCGACGAGGCATTGCCCGTCAATCCCCGACCCGGCGTCGATGCGTCTGCACTTCGACCGCTCATCGCACGACCGCATTGGCGCCGCCGTACGCGGTATTCTGCGCACATGACCACGCCGAGCCCCCAGCGCCCCAGTTTGCGGATCGTCACGCAGATCGCGTTGCCACCCGGCAGCGTGGCGGCGCTCGACGCCTCGGGCTTCGGGCCCTTCGACATCCAGCTCTGCGCCGATCGCGCAGCCGTGCTCGCACAACTCGCCGCGGCAGGCGCCGATGCCGTGATCCTGCGCGACGATGCCGGGGCCGTGCGCCTCGCGGCCGAGATCGGCCCGGGCTGCGCGCTGCTCGTCGTCGCGGCGGGGTTGCGCGCGCCGGCCGTGCTCGACTGGCTGGCGTGCGGCGCGCAGGACGTGCTGCATCCCGACGAACTGGCGGCCGGCACGCTGCCGCAGCGCCTTCGCGCCGCGATCGAGCGCAAGCGGCTGGAGCGCGAGGTGCGCACCGCCTATGCGACCGACCTCGGCACGGGGTTGCCGCACCAGCAGCAACTGATCGAGCACATGAGCCAGCTGCTCGCGCTGCGCGAGCGCGAGCCCGCGCCGATGGCCCTGCTCGTGCTGCGCATCGAGGGCTTCGCCGCGACCGAAGTGCGGCTCGGCCGCGAAGCCGCCAGTGTGCTGCGCCGCAAGGTCGGTGTGCGGCTTCGCGCCGGCGTGCGCGCGAGCGATGTCGTCGCGGCCCTGGTCGACGACTGCTTTGCGGTGCTGCTCGGCTCGATCCTGACGCCGGACGACGCGCCGCGCGTCGGCGCCAAGCTGATGAAGTCGCTGCTCGAGCCCTTGCACGTCGGTGGGCACGACGTGAGCGTCGCCGCCGCACTCGGCATCGGCCAGTACCCGCAGGACGGCGCGCAGCCCGACGCGCTGCTTCGCCGAGCTATCGGCCTCGCCGCCGCCGCACAGGCGCAGGGCCGGGCCGGCTTCTCGAACTTCGGCGAAACCGGCGCGGGGCAGGTCGATGCCGCGAACGACGACTGACCGGGAGTTGCGGCGTCAGCGTCGCCCCACCCCGGGCAGCACGCAGAGCATTTCGTACAGCAGATTGGCGCCGAGCAGCGCGGTGTTGCCAGACGGGTCGTAGGGCGGCGCGACCTCGACCAGGTCAGCGCCGACGATGTTCAGCCCGCCGCAGCCGCGGATGATCTCCAGCCCCTGTGGCACGCTCAGGCCGCCGATCTCGGGCGTGCCGGTGCCGGCCGCGAAGGACGGGTCGAGGCCGTCGATGTCGAAGCTGATGTAGGTCGGGTGCGTCGGGCCGATGCGTTCGCGCACCTGCGCCATCAAGGGCGCGAGCGACTGGTACCAGACCTCGTGCGCCGTCACGATCGTGAAGCCCTGGCGCCGCGGCCAGTCGAAGTCGTCGGCCGCGTAGCCGGTGCCGCGCAGACCGATCTGCCAGACCTTGTCGCAGGCGAGCAGGCCTTCTTCGACGGCGCGCCGGAACGGCGTGCCGTGCGCGATCGGCTCGCCGAACATCTCGTCGTTGATGTCGGCGTGCGCGTCGACATGCACGAGCGCTACGGGTCCGTGCACCTTCGCCAGCGCGCGCAGGATCGGCAGCGCGATGGTGTGGTCGCCGCCCATCGTCAGCGGCTTGCAGCCGGCCGCCAGCACGCGTTCGTAGAACGCGCTGATGATGGGCATCGACTTGTCGATCGAGAAGGTGTTGATCGCCACGTCGCCGAGATCGGCGACCTGCAGGGTGTCGAACGGCGCCGCGCCAGTGGCCATGTTGTAGGGGCGGATCAGCGACGACTCGGCGCGGATCTGGCGCGGCCCGAAGCGTGCCCCGGCTCGGTTCGAGGTGCCGATGTCGAGCGGCACGCCGATGAACGCGGCATCGAGGCCCGCGGGCGAGTCGGCGAACGGCAGCCGCATCATCGTCGCGATGCCGCCGAAGCGCGGCATCGAGTTGCCCGAGAGCGGCTGGTTCTTGTCCGTCACGGCACGCCTTTCAGCGGCGCCGCCCGCGCAGCCATTCGAGCGCCAGCAGCAGGCTGGTCGTGAAGATGATCAGCAGCGTGGCAACCGCGGCGATCGTCGGCGAGATGTTCTCGCGGATGCCGTTGAACATCTGGCGCGGCAAGGTCAGCTGCTCGGGGCCGGCGAGAAACAGCACAACGACGACCTCGTCGAACGAGGTCGCGAACGCGAACAGCGCGCCCGAGACCACGCCGGGCGCGATCACCGGGAGCGTGACGCGGAAGAAGGTGCGCAGCGGGCTCTCGCCCAGGCTCAGGCTGGCGCGCACCAGGTTCTGGTTGAAGCCCTGCAGCGTGGCGAGCACCGTGGTGAGCACGAAGGGCGCGCCCAGCGCGGCGTGCACGATGATCAGCGAGAGGTAGCTGTCGGCCATGCCCAGCGGCGCGAAGAACAGGTAGGTGCTGACGCCGACGACGACGATCGGCACGACCATCGGCGCGATCAGCAGACTCATCAGCAGGTCCTTGAACGGGAAGTCGGTGCGCGCCAGGCCGACCGCGGCGAGCGTGCCCAGCGCGGTGGCGAGCACGGTGGCGGCCGGCGCGATGATGAAGCTGTTTTTCGCGGCGCGCGCCCACTCGGCCGACCCGAACAGGTTGTGATACCACTTCAGCGACCAGCCGGGGATTGGGTAGACGAGGAACGAGCTCTCGCTGAACGACAGCGGGATGATCACCAGGATCGGCAGCAGCAAGAACAGCAGCACGCCGATGCAGACGACGCGCACCGCCCACCAGCCGAGCTTGTCGAGCGGGGTCGAATAGGCCGGGAACCGCGGCAGGAGTTTGGCGATGGCGCTCATCGGGTCAGCCCAGGCTCAGTTCGGACTTGGTCACGCGCCGGTAGATCGCGTACAGCACCAGCGTGGCCGCGAGCAGCAGCGCGCCGAGCGCGCAGGCCATGCCCCAGTTGACGGTGACGTTGGTGTACTGCGCGATGTAGTAGCTCAGCATCTGGTCGGTCGGGCCGCCGAGCAGTGCGGGCGTCACGTAGTAGCCGATGCTCAGGATGAACACGAGCAAGGCGCCGGCGCCGACGCCGGGGTAGGTCTGCGGCACGTAGACGCGGAAGAACGCGGCCAGCGGCGGGCTGCCGAGCGAGACCGCGGCACGCAGGTAGGTCGGCGGCACGCTCGTCATCACGCTGTACAGCGGCAGGATCATGAACGGCAGCAGGATGTGCGTCATCGAGATGATCACGCCGGTGCGGTTGAACAGCAGCGCCAGCGGCGTCTCGATCAGGTGCAGGTTGATCAGCGCGTGGTTCACCAGGCCTTCGGATTGCAACAGTACGATCCAGGCCGCGACGCGCACCAGGATCGAGGTCCAGAACGGCACCAGCACCAGGATCATCAGCACGTTGGCCTGGCGCGCCGGCAAGGTGCTCAGCCAGTAGGCGAGCGGGTAGCCCAGCAGCAGGCACCACAGCGTGACGATGGCGCTGATCTCGAAGGTGCGCACGAGGATGCTGCCGAACACGCGCTGCTCGGGGTCGACGCGCTCGATCGAACCCTGCGCATCGCGGCGCAGATCGACCGAGGTGAGCAGGTAGTCGGGGGTCCAGCGCGAGCCGTTCTTCGCGATCGCCTGCCAGTATTTCGTCTCGCCCCAGCGCGCGTCGAGCGCGAGCAGGGCGGCCTTGATGTCGGCCGCGGGTGACGCGGCGGTCGTGCCTTCGAGCGGCAGCGCCTTGTAGGTGGTCATGATCAGCGAGCGCGCGCCCGGCGCCTCGCTGTTGAGCCGGCGCGCGAGCGCGCCGGCGTCGGAACTGTCGCCGAGTGCCCCCAGGTCTTTGGTGAGCGCGACGAAGGCTTCGGGTTCCGGCGCGGCCGCAGGCTTCCAGCCCTGCAGCGCCACCACGGTGCGCGGCAACGCGTTGGCCACCTCGGGGTTCTCGATCGCGCGCTTCAGCAGTGCGGCGATCGGCACCAGGAAGGTCAGCAGCAGGAACAGCAGCAGCGGCAGCGTGAGCGAGAACGCCCGCCACTTGCGGCGCCGTTCGGCTCGTGCCAGCTGAGCTCGCAGGCCCAAAGGGTCGGCGAGGCCGGGCAGGGGCGTGGCGATGCTGGCGCTCATGGTGCGGACGTTGCTCGACTCAGGCCGTCAGTTCGTGGCCCACGAGGCGAAGCGCTTCTCGAGGTCCTCGCCCTGGTCGGCCCAGAACTTCAGGCCGAACTGGAGCGCGTCCTTCGAGTTCGCCGGCGAGGTCGGCAGGTTCGCGAGCACCTTGGCGTCGAGCTTGGCGAGCGCCTTGTTGTTGGTCGGGCCGTAGGCGATGTTCTTCGCGTACTCGGCCTGCGCCTCGGGCGTGCTCGCGAACGCGATGAACTTCAGCGAAGCGTCCTTGTTCGGCGCGCCCTTCGGGATGACCCAGTAGTCGAGGTCGTAGATGCCGCCGGTCCAGCCGATCTTCAGGTTCTTGCCTTCGCGATTGGCGGCGTCGATGCGGCCGTTGTAGACCGTGGTCATGACCACGTCGCCGGCGACCAGGAACTGCGGCGGCTGGGCGCCCGCTTCCCACCACTGGATGCTCGACTTCAATTCGCTGAGCTTCTTGAACGCGCGCTCGGCGCCTTCCTTGGTGGCGAGCACCTTGTAGACATCGGCCGGCTTGACGCCGTCGGCCATCAGCGCGAACTCGAGGTTGTAGCGCGCGCCCTTGCGCATGCCGCGCTTGCCGGGAAACTTCTTCGTGTCCCAGAAGTCGGCCCAGGTCTTGGGGCCGTCTTTCAGCTTGTCGCCGTTGTAGGCCATCACCGTGGACCAGACGAAGATGCCGACGCCGCATTCGGTCACGGCGGCCGGGTTGAAGTCGGCCTTCGGCGCGATCTTGCTGTAGTCGAGCTTCTCGAACAGGCCCTCGTCGCAGCCGCGCGCCACGTCGGGCGATTCGACCTCGACCACGTCCCAGGTGACCTTCTTGGTCTCGACCATGACCTTGATCTTGGCCTGCTCGCCGTTGTACTCGACCGCGACGACCTTGGTGCCGGTCTTTTCGAACGGCTCGTAGTAGGCCTTCTTCTGCGCGTTGGCATTCGCGCCGCCGAAGTTCACGACGGTGAGTTGCTGTTGGGCCAGCGCCGGCAGCGCGAACGCGGCAGCCAGGGTCACGGCGAAGGTGGGCATTTTCATGGTGGCGATGTCTCCAGTGGAGTGGGGGAAAGGTGGGTGCCGAACGCGGATCCGCGCTTCACACGTACACGCGCGTCAGCGTGGGCGGCAACTCGAGCCAGAGCGCGTCGCCCGGCTTCGGCACGACCGCGGCCGACAGCGGCAGCTTCACGGTGGCGTCGTCCTGGCCGGCGCCGACGCCGCACAGCAGCCGCAGGTGGTCGCCGAAGTAGATGATGCCGCGCACCTGCGCCTGCAGCACGTTGGCGCGCTCCGGTGCGGCCTGCGTGTGCACGACGATGCGCTCGGGCCGGATGCCGGCGACGACCTCGGCACCGACGGCCGCCCCGTTGACGTTGATGCCCGCGATCACCCGGCCGTCGGCGAGCGCCATCTCGCACTGCCCGCCCGCGTGCACGGCGCGCAGCGTGCCGCGCAGCATCGTGCCGTCGCCGATGAAGCCGGCGACGAAGCGATTCGCCGGCGCCTCGTACATGCGGTCGGCCGCGTCGATCTGCTGGATCACGCCGCTGTTGAAGACCGCGACGCGGTCGCTCATCGTCAGCGCCTCGCCCTGGTCGTGCGTGACGAACACGAAGGTCACGCCGAGCTGGCGGTGCAGTTCCTTCAGCTCGATCTGCATGTGCTCGCGCAGCTGCTTGTCGAGCGCACCCAGCGGTTCGTCCATCAGCACCAGCTGCGGGCCGAAGACGAGTGCGCGCGCCAGCGCGACACGCTGCTGCTGGCCGCCCGAGAGCTGCGACGGAAAGCGCTCGGCCATGCCCTGCAGCCGCACCATGTCGAGCGCCTTCGCGACCTTGGTGGCCTGCTCGGTCGTCGAGACCTTGCGCACCGTCAGCGGATACGCCACGTTCTGCCCGACTGTGAGGTGCGGGAACAGCGCGTAGTTCTGGAACACCATGCCGAAGTTGCGCTTGTGCGGCGGCGTGCGCGTGATCGGCTTGCCGTCGAGAAAGATGTCGCCGGCGGTCGGCGACTCGAATCCGGCCAGCAGCATCAGCGCGGTCGTCTTGCCCGAACCCGACGGCCCGAGCATGGTCAGGAACTCGCCGCGCCGGATGTCGAGGTCGAGCTGGCGGATCACCAGCTGCACGCCGTCGTAGGTCTTCTGCACGCCCGCGAAGCGCACCAGCGGCTCGGTGCCTGCGGCTCGCAGCGCGGCGGGCGGCGCCGTGCTCGGGGCCTCGAGAGTGTGGGCGGATGACATGGCGATCGAATTCTCCGGACGATGGCTTCGGGTCACGCGGGTTCCGTGCCAGGCGGCGAGCGACGGTCGTCGTGCGCTCGTCGCGGCGGAACTCGGAAATGTAGGCACTGCGGCCACAACGCGCCATGCACATCGATAAATAATTCACCGTGTACTGTGCAGGTCCACAGACCTGTACACGAAAGCCCTGATACGGTGCAGCTGGCCGCCGCGAAAGTCTTCCAACCCCGCATGATCACCCTCAATCCCGAATCGCCGGTGCCACTGGTCGGCCAGATCGTCGATGGATTTCGCCAGCTCATCGCCGACCAGTCGTTGCGGCCGGGCACCAAGCTGCCATCGATCCGCGCGCTGGCGGCGTCGCACGCGGTGAGCGTCTTCACGGTCGTGGAAGCCTATGACCGGCTGGTGGCGCAGGGCTGGGTCGCCTCGCGCGCGAATGCCGGCTTCTTCGTCAAGCGCCGTGCCGACGCCGCGCCGGCCGCGGGCGAAGCGCCGGCCGGCGATCTGCGCTTCGACGCGCGCTGGTACCTGCGCCAGATCTTCGAGAACCGCAACCTGCTGCTCAAGCCGGGCTGCGGCTGGATGCCCAACGACTGGCTGTTCGAAGACGGCGTGCGCCGCAGCCTGCGCCAGCTGGCCGGCGACGGCGCCGAACTCGGCGGCTACGGCGCGCCGCACGGCCACATGGCGTTGCGCTTGCTGATCGCCGAATCGCTCACCGAGAGCGGCATCGGCGTCGGCGCCGACAACGTGTTGCTGACCCAGGGGTCGAGCCAGGCGCTCGACCTCGTCGCGCGCCGGCTCGTGAAGCCCGGCGACACGGTGCTGGTCGACGACCCCGGCTACCCGAACCTGATGTTCATGCTGCGCTTTCTGGGCGCGCGGCTGGTCGGCGTGCCGCGCGTGCGCGCAGGCTACGACCTGGCGGCGCTGGAGGCGCTGCTCGTCGAACACCGCCCCCGGGTGTTCTTCACGCAGCCCCGGCTGCAAAGCCCGACCAATTCGGTCACGCCGCTGGCGCAGCTCTACCGCGTGCTGCAACTGGCCGAGAAGCACGACGTGACGCTGGTCGAGAACGATATCTACGCCGACCTCGACCCCGAGCCGCGGCCGTCGCTCGCCAGCCTCGACCAGCTGGGCCGCGTCGTCTACGTCGGCAGCTTCTCGAAGACGATCTCGCCCAACATCCGGGTCGGCCACGTCGTCGCGCGGCCGGAGCTGCTCGACGAACTGGCACAGCTGAAGATGGTGTCGGGCCTGACCTCGTCCGACATCACCGAACGGCTGGCCTTCGGTGCGCTCTCGGAAGGGCGCTGGCGCAAGCACCTGAAGTCGCTGCGCGAGCGGCTCGCGCAGGCGCACGGCGCGGTGGCGCGCCGGCTGACCGATCTGGGCTTCGAGCTGTTCAGCGAACCCAAGGCCGGCATGTACCTGTGGGCGCGCCACCCGGACCTGACCGACAGCGCCGAACTGTCGCAGCAGGCGGTCGCGTCGAGCATCATGCTCGGGCCCGGGCAGTTGTTCCTGACCGAGCCGCGGCCGACAGGCTGGCTGCGTTTCAACGTCGCGTTCAGCGACGACGAACGGCTCTATCGCTTTCTCGCCGACCACACGCTTTCGCACGAGCGGGGCGCCTTTCTATAATTGAAAGTTTGCCAAGCCGGCATTTGCGCGCTGTACCACCGAGAGCCCCGGATGAAAGCCTCCGAAATCCGCCAGACCTTCCTGAAGTTCTTTGAAGCGAAGGGCCACACGATCGTCGCCTCGAGCCCGGTCGTGCCGGGCGACGACCCGACGCTCCTGTTCACGAACGCCGGCATGAACCAGTTCAAGGACGTGTTCCTCGGCTTCGACAAGCGCCCGTACACGCGCGCGACCACGGCGCAGAAGTGCATCCGCGCCGGTGGCAAGCACAACGACCTCGAGAACGTCGGCTACACCGCGCGCCACCACACCTTCTTCGAGATGCTGGGCAACTTCAGCTTCGGCGACTACTTCAAGAAGGACGCGATCCGCTACGCTTGGGAACTGCTGACCGAGGTCTACCAACTGCCGAAAGAGAAACTCTGGGTCACCGTCTACGCCGAAGACGACGAGGCCTACGAGATCTGGAACAAGGTGGTCGGCGTGCCGGCCGAGCGCATCGTGCGCATCGGCGACAACAAGGGCGCGCGCTATGCGTCCGACAACTTCTGGATGATGGGCGACACCGGCCCCTGCGGCCCGTGCACCGAGATCTTCTACGACCACGGCCCCGAGATCGCCGGCGGCCCGCCGGGTTCGCCCGACGAGGACGGCGACCGCTACATCGAGATCTGGAACAACGTCTTCATGCAGTTCAACCGCGACGAGGCGGGGGTGATGCACAAGCTGCCCAAGCCCAGCGTGGACACGGGCATGGGCCTGGAGCGGCTGACCGCGGTGCTTCAGCACGTGCACAGCAACTACGAGATCGACACCTTCGTCAACCTGTTGGCGGCAGCCAAGCGTGCGGTCGACGCGGCCGGCGCCAGTGACTGCGACATCGAGTCGCCGTCGCTGAAGGTGATCGCCGACCACATCCGCGCCTGCACCTTCACGGTCGTCGACGGCGTGATCCCGAGCAACGCCGGTCGCGGCTACGTGTTGCGCCGCATCGCGCGGCGCGCGATCCGCCACGGCTACAAGCTGGGTGCACGCCAGCCGTTCTTCCACGCGCTGGTGCCGGCGCTCGCCGCCGAGATGGGCGACGCCTACCCCGAACTGCGACGCGACGAGAAGCGCGCGCTCGAGGTGCTGAAGCAGGAAGAGGAGGGCTTCTTCCGCACCATCGCGAACGGCATGGAGATCCTCGAGAAGGCACTGGCCACGTTGGACAAGGCGGGCACCAAGCAGATCGACGGCGACACCGCGTTCAGGCTGCACGACACCTTCGGCTTCCCGGTCGACCTGACCGCCGACGTCTGCCGCGAGCGCGGCGTCACCGTCGACGAAACGCGCTTCAACGTGCTGCTGGACGAGCAGAAGAAGCGTGCCCGCGAGGCCGGCAAGTTCAAGATGGCGCAAGGCCTGGAGTACGGCGGCGCGGCCACCCAGTTCCACGGTTACGACGAGCTCGTGCGCGAGGGTGTCAAGGTCAGCGCGGTGTACGTCGACGGCAGCGCGGTCGCGAGCGCGAAGGCCGGCGACGACGCGGTCATCGTGCTCGACCACACGCCGTTCTACGCCGAGTCGGGCGGCCAGGTCGGCGACACCGGCGAACTGCGCAACGCGAGCTCGCGCGTGATCGTCGACGACACGATCAAGGTCCAGGCGGCGGTGTTCGGCCATCACGGCCGCGTCGTCGAGGGCACGGTCTCGGTCGGCGACGTGTTCAGCGCGCGCGTCGATGCCGAGAAGCGCGCAAAGACCGTGCGCAACCATTCGGCCACGCACCTGATGCACAAGGCGCTGCGCGAGGTGCTCGGCGCGCACGTGCAGCAGAAGGGCTCGCTCGTGAACGCCGAGCGCACACGCTTCGACTTCGCGCACAACGCCCCGATGACCGAGGCGCAGATCGCCCAGGTCGAGGCGCTGGTGAACGCCGAGGTGCTCGCGAATGCCGCGACCCAGGCGCGCGTGATGCCGATCGACGCGGCGCAAAAGTCGGGCGCGATGATGCTGTTCGGCGAGAAGTACGGCGACGAGGTGCGCGTGCTCGACATCGGCAGCAGCCGCGAACTGTGCGGCGGCACGCACGTGCAGCGCACCGGCGACATCGGACTGTTCAAGATCGTCGGCGAGAGCGGCGTGGCGGCCGGGGTGCGGCGGGTCGAGGCGATCACCGGCGACAACGCGCTGGCCTATCTGCAGTCGCTCGAAGGCACGGTGCAGCAGCTCGCCGGCGCGCTGAAGGCGGCGCCGGCTGAGGTGCCGGCGCGGCTGGGCCAGGTGCTGGACCAGTTGCGCGCGCTCGAGAAGGAACTCGCCGCACTGAAGGGGCGGCTGGCGTCGTCGCAGGGCGACGACCTGGTGGCCTCGGCCGTCGACGTGAACGGCATCAAGGTGCTGGCCGCGATGCTGCCCGGTGCCGACGCGAAAGCCTTGCGCGAGACGATGGACAAGTTGAAGGACAAGCTCAAGACCGCGGCAATCGTGCTCGCCAGCGTCGACGGCGCCAAGGTGCAGATCGCGGCCGGCATCACCAACGACAGCCTGGGCAAACTGAAGGCCGGCGAGCTCGTCAACTTCGTCGCCCAGCAGGTCGGCGGCAAGGGCGGCGGCAAGGCCGACATGGCGATGGCCGGCGGCACCGAGCCGGGCAAGCTCGACGCCGCGCTCGCGTCGGTGCGCGGCTGGGTTGCCGAGCGCGTCTGATGGTGAGCACCCGCGCATGACGCTCGTGATCCGCCGCGCCACGACCCGCGATGCCGCCGCACTGGCGCAGCACATGAGCGACCCGGCGGTGTTCGGCGGGCTGTTGCAGCTGCCTTACCCGAGCGAAGAGGCGTGGCTCAAGCGCCTGACCGACGGCGCCGCGGCGAGCAACGCCGACGTGCTGCTGGTGGCCGAGCGCGACGCCGCGATCGTCGGCGCCGCGGGCCTGCTGGCGCCCGGCACGCACGCGCGGCGTCGCCACGTGATGGGCCTGGGCATCTCGGTCGCACCATCGGCGCAGCGGCAGGGCGTGGGCGCGGCGCTGATGGCGGCACTGTGCGACTACGCCGATCGCTGGGCCGGCGTGCTGCGCATCGAGCTGACGGTCTACACCGACAACGCCGTCGCGATCCGGCTGTACCGCAAGTTCGGCTTCGAGCTCGAAGGGACCGCGAAGGGCTATGCGCTGCGCGACGGCGCCTATGTCGACGCGCATGCGATGGCGCGTCTGCACCCGAACCCGCCGCGCCTCGGCGCAGGCTGATCACGACCCCCAATGTCGCTTCGCTCCTGCCCCCTTCGGGCGGCCCGGCCGCGGCTGACACCACTCAGTCGGTCGGCGCCCAAAACACGCCGAACCAGCCGCGCCCGTCGGTCCAGTGCACGGGCGACGCGAAGCCGGCCTCCTGAAGCAGTGCACTGAATCGATCGATCGTGTACTTGCACGAGTTCTCGGTGTGCAGACGCTCGCCGGCGCGGAACGCGCGCTGCGCGCCGGGCCAGCGCACCCGCACGTCGTGGCGTGCCTCGAGGTGCATCTCGACGCGCGATGCGGCCTCGTTGTACAGCCCGACATGGCGCCAGTCCGCGGGCCGGAAGTCGCTGCCGATCAGCCGGTTCAGCTGGCGCAGCAGGTTCAGGTTGAACGCGGCCGTGACGCCCAGCGCGTCGTCGTAGGCGGCCTGCAAGGTCGCACTGTCCTTGACCAGGTCGACGCCGATCAGCAACCCGCCGCCGTCGGCCTGCGCGCGGATGCGGCGCAGGAACGCGAGCGCGTCGTTCGGCGCGAAGTTGCCGATGCTGGAGCCAGGGTAGAAGAACACCGCGCGGCCGTCGATCAGGTCGTCGGGCAATGCGAGCGCGGTCGAGAAGTCCTGCCCGAGGCCGACCACGTCGAGCGCCGGGTGCTCGCGCTGCACGCGCTTCAGTGCGTCGTGCAGGAAGTCGACCGAGATGTCCACCGCCACGTAGCGCTTCGGCTCGAGCAGCGGGAACAGCCTGGAAGCCTTCGCGCAATTGCCGGCGCCCAGATCGATCAGCGCCGCGCCGGCACCGATCCGGCTCGCGATGGCGGCGCCATGCGTGGCGAAGATCGCGGCCTCGGTGCGCGTCGGGTAGTACTCGGGCAACTCGGTGATGGCCTCGAACAGGTGCGAGCCGAGCCGGTCGTAGAAGTACTTGGGGGCCGCGCGTGCGGGCTCGGCGAGCAGGCCGGCCTCGATGTCGGCGCGCTCGGTGGCCGCGTTGGCCAGATGGAACTGGATGAATCGGGGCGTGCGCAATGGGGTCATGGCAGCTTGTGGTGCAATCGTGGCCGACCAGGTCCGAGGGTGTCGATGAACGCTGCCCGACCTTACACCGGCTGGACTCCGAATGCAGAGCTCGCTCGCCCACTGCTCGGGTAGGACAACGCGCCGTCAGGCGCTCGTGGCCTCGCTGGCTGCTGCGGCGGCATTTGCGTGGCCGGTCGCGGCGCGCGCCGCGCACACGGTGCGGCCCTGGCCGACCGGTCGGCCGACGCCGGCCCTGGCCCTGACGGACATGGACGGCAAGGCCTGGACGCTGGCCGCACTCAAGGGCCATCCGGTGCTGCTGAACTTCTGGGCCAGTTGGTGCGAACCGTGCCGCGCCGAGATGCCGTCGCTCGAACTGCTCGCCACGCGCCACGAGCGCGCCGGGCTGGTGATCCTCGCGGTCAACTACCAGGAGGCGGCGCCGACGATCAAGCGATTCCTCGAGACGCTGCCGTTCTCGCTGCCGATCCTGCTCGATCGCGACGGCGACGCCGCGAGCGCCTGGACGCCGCGCGTGTTCCCGACCACGGTGCTGATCGACCGAGACGGCAGCGTGCGCAGCTCGGTGATCGGCGAGCTCGACTGGATGGGCGAGACGGCGCGGGCGCTGGTCGAGCCGCTGCTCGCGCACCCGAAAGCGGCCTGACGGCAGCGCTGGATCGCTGCTGCACACCGCCCCGATAATCACCGATCTGATGTCGATGGAGTTGAGAGCATGTCCACACTGAGTGACAGAGCGTGGGAGTCGGCAGCATGAGCGTGCAGCTGGGCTTTTCGATCAACGAGATTCTCGCACTCGCCACGCTCGCGACCGGCACCTGCTGGGTCGCGTGGAAGCTGCGCAAGCGCCGTCTCGGCCGCGAGCCCGAGAAGAAGCCGCTGTGGGTCAGCTTCGGGGCCGAGCTGTTCATCGTCGTCGCGCTGATGTTCACCTGCCGCATCGCCGTGGCCGACTGGCCCAAGGTGCCATCGGGCTCGATGGAGCCGACGCTGCGCGTCGGCGACTACCTGCTCGTCAACCACCTCGCCTATGGGCCGCGGCTGCCGTTCACGAACACCGCGATCGAATTCGGCCAGCCCAAGCGCGGCGACGTGGTCGTGTTCCGCTACCCGGTCGACGTGTCGGAGTTCTACGTCAAGCGCCTGATCGGCCTGCCCGGCGACGTGGTGCGCTTCGACGGCGGCGTGGTCAGCGTCAACGGCGCGCCGTTCGATGCCAAGGTCGTCAGCGAAGGCGTCGGCGCGAACGTCGCGCCCGAAGACCGTGGCCAGTGGCTGATGCACGAGACCAGCGGCGGCAGCAGCCGCACCGTCAAGGTCAACCCCTTCGTGATGGGGCGGCTCGCGCCGGACGGCATGGGCAGCGCCTGCGCCGTCGAGAGCCCGACCGCGTGGCAGTGCACCGTGCCGCCCGGCGAGTACCTGATGATGGGTGACAACCGCGACAACTCCGCCGATTCGCGCGTCTGGGGGTTCCTGCCGCACGAAGAGGTCTACGGCAAGGCGGTGCGGGTGCTGTTCAACCTGCACGACATGTCGCGCGTCTGGACCGCGCTGTGACCGTGTCGACGAGCCCGGCGCTCGAGCTCGCGGGCAGGCACATCGTGCTCGGCCTGTCCGGCGGCATCGCCTGCTACAAGGCTGCGGACTTCGCGCGCGAGCTGGTGAAGGCGGGCGCGACCGCGCAGGTCGTGATGACCGAGGCCGCCGAACAATTCATCACGCCGGTGACCTTGCAGGCGCTGTCGAATCGCCCCGTGTTCACGAGCCAGTGGGACGCGCGCGCAGCGAACAGCATGGCGCACATCAACCTGACGCGCGGGGCCGACGCGATCGTGGTCGCACCCGCCAGCGCCGACCTGATGGCCAAGCTCGCGCAGGGCCGGGCCGACGACCTGCTGAGCCTGATGTGCCTGGCGCGGCCGATCGAGCGCTGCCCGCTGCTGCTCGCGCCGGCGATGAACCGCGAGATGTGGGCGCACCCGGCGACGCAGCGCAATCTCGCGCAGCTGCGCGCCGACGGCACGGCGATCCTCGGCCCCGGCAGCGGCGACCAGGCCTGCGGCGAAATCGGCGACGGCCGCATGCTCGAACCGGTCGAGCTGCTCGCCGAGCTGGTCGCGTTCTTCCAGCCCAAGCTGCTGGCGGGCAAGCGCGTGCTGATCACCGCCGGCCCGACCTTCGAGCCGATCGACCCGGTGCGCGGGCTGACGAACCGATCGAGCGGCAAGATGGGTTTCGCGGTCGCACGCGCGGCCGCCGAGGCGGGCGCCGCGGTGACGCTGGTCGCCGGCCCGGTGCATCTGCCGACGCCGCGCGGCGTGATGCGCATCGACGTGATCACCGCGCGCCAGATGTTCGATACGGCGACGGGCGCGGCCGCGTCCAACGACGTGTTCGTCGCCACCGCCGCGGTGGCCGACTGGCGGCCCGCCGCGTTCAACGACCACAAGATCAAGAAGCGGCCCGGCGCGAAGGCGCCGCCGAACTTCGAGCTGACCGAGAACCCGGACATCCTCGCGACGATTGCGCGGCTCGAGAACGCGCCGTACTGCGTCGGCTTCGCCGCCGAAAGCCACGACCTGCTGCAGCACGCGCGCGAGAAGCTCGAGCGCAAGGGCGTGCCGCTGATCGTCGCGAACCTCGGCCCGGCGACCTTCGGGCAGGACGACAACCTGCTGACCCTGATCGACGCGAGCGGTGAGCGCGAGCTGCCCCGCGCCGACAAGCTCGCACTGGCGCGCACGCTGGTCGCCGAGATCGCGCGCCGGCTCGGAGCACGCGCATGACGGTGGTCGACCTGAAACTGCTCGACCCGCGCCTGGCCGAGCAGCTGCCGGCCTATGCGACGCCGGGCAGCGCGGGGCTGGACCTGCGCGCCTGCCTCGATGCGCCACTCGTCATCGAACCCGGCCAGACCGTGCTGATCCCGACCGGGCTGGCGATTCACATCGGCGATCCGGGCCTGGCCGCGATGATCCTGCCGCGCTCGGGCCTGGGCCACAAGCACGGCATTGTGCTCGGCAACCTGGTCGGGCTGATCGACTCCGACTACCAGGGCCCGCTGATGGTGAGCTGCTGGAACCGCGGCGCGGCCGCGTTCACGGTGCAGCCGCTGGACCGCATCGCGCAGCTCGTGATCGTGCCGGTGGTGCAGGCCGCGTTCCGGGTCGTGCCGGAGTTCGACGCGTCGGACCGCGGCGCCGGCGGCTTCGGCTCGACGGGCCGCGCCTGAGCGTCTCGCAGTCAGCCAACAAGCCCCCGCGGGAGTGGGGTCGTTCCGCGTTGAACCGCGCGTGCCGATTGGCGAGAATCACAGGCAGTAACGAAACTTTGCAGTCCGCAAGGGAGTACGTTCACCTGGGATTCAAATGAGCAGAGCGTTGACGGGTTGGGCGATGGCCGTCGCGGCTGCGATCGGCGCGGCGGGATGCGGCAAGGGGCCGGCAGCCGATCCAGCGTCGGGCGCGGCGGCACCGGCCTCGGCCGCCGCCTCGGCTGCGCCGGTCAGCATCAGCAGCGTGCGTGCAGTGACGAAGGACGTCGGCGTGGTGCTCGAGGCCACCGGCACGATCAGCGCGCTGAACAGCGTCGACATCCGGCCGCAGGTCAGCAGCGTGATCACGCAGGTCAACATCCGCGAGGGCCAGTTCGTCAAGGCCGGCCAACTGCTGTTCACGCTCGATGCGCGCAACGACGAAGTCAACCTCGCCAAGGCCCGCGCCCAGCTCGCGCGCGACCTGGCCGCGCTGGCGGATGCGCAGCGCCAGCTGCAGCGCAGCCGCGACCTGCTGGCGCAGAACTTCATCTCGCAGGGCGCCGTCGACACGAACCAGACGCTGGTCGACACGCAGCAGGCGGTCGTGACCGCTGACCGCGCCGCGATCGATGCGGCGCAGGTCGGCCTGTCGTACAACCGCATCGTCGCGCCGGCCGCGGGCCGGGCCGGCGCGATCAACGTGTTCGCCGGCAGTACCGTGCAGCCCGGCGGCGCGGCGCTGGTGACGATCACGCAGCTCGATCCGATCGCGGTCAGCTTCGGCCTGCCGCAGCGCCACCTGAACGAAGCACTGCAGACTCTGCGCGGCGGTGGCGGCAAGGTCTTCGCGGTGCTGCCCGAGGGGCGCGGCGAGGTCGTGGGCAAGCTGCAATTTGTCGACAACGTCGTCGATCCGAACTCCGGCACGGTCAAGGTCAAGGCGGTGTTCGACAACGCCCACGAGTTGCTGTGGCCCGGTGCGTTCGTCAACGTGCGTCTGGCCACCAGCACGCTGAAGGGCGCGGTCGTCGTGCCGCAGGCGGCGGTGATCCGCGGGCCGCGCGGCACGCTGGTCTACACCGTCGATGCGAACAGCCGGGCGGTGGCGCGGCCGGTCGAGCTGCTTCATGCCGCCGGGCTGGAGGCGGCGATCCGCGGCATCCAGCCCGGCGAGCGCGTCGTCCTCGACGGCCGGCAGAACCTGCGCGCCGGCGTGCCGGTCGTCGAGCGCGCGGCCAGCGGCGCGGGCAACGGGCGCGCGAACGGTGCTGCAAGCGGCAGCGGCAACGGGGCCGTGCCTTGAACCTGTCCGAGCTGTTCATCCGCCGGCCGGTGCTGACCGTGCTGCTGAACGCGGCGATCGTCGTCGCTGGCGTGATCGCCTACGGCAAGATCCCGATCGCCGCGCTGCCGAGCTACAACACGCCGGTCATCAACGTCTATGCGGCGCTGCCCGGTGCGAGCCCCGAGACGATGGCGACCTCGGTGGCGCTGCCGCTGGAGAAGCAGTTCGCGACCATCCCGGGGCTGAACGTGATCAGCTCCAGCAACACGCTGGGCGCGAGTTCGCTGACGCTGGAGTTCGACGAAGGTCGCAACATCGACGCCGCCTCGGTCGACGTGCAGGCGGCGCTGCTGCGGGCGCAGCGCGCGCTGCCGCAGGACATGACGACGCCGCCCTCGTACCGCAAGGTCAACCCGGCGGATGCGCCGGTGCTGTTCATGGCGCTGACCTCGCCGTCACTGAACCTGGCCGAGCTGAACGACTTTGCCGAGCACCTGATTTCGCCGACGCTGGCGACGCTGGACGGCGTGGCACAGGTGACGATCTTCGGCGCGAAGCGCTTCGCGGTGCGGGTGCGGGTGCAGCCGCAGGCGCTCGCGGCGCGCAACATCGGCCTGGACGAGCTCAGCGCCGCACTCACCGCAGCCAACGTCAACACGCCGGTCGGCACGCTCGAAGGGCCGCAGCAGACGCTGACGCTGCAGGCGAACCGGCAGCTGCGCAATGCCGCCGAGTTCGCCGAGCTGATCGTCAGCAACCGCGGCGGCGGCCCGGTGCGGCTGCGCGACGTGGCGTCGGTCGAAGACAGCTACGAATCGGTCAAGACCTTCGCCAGCTTCGACGGCGAGCACTCGATCTCGCTCGCGGTGTTCCGCCAGCCCGATGCGAACACGGTGAAGGTCGTCGACGCGGTGCGCGCGGCACTGCCGGGGTTCCAGTCGCAGCTGCCGCACTCGGTGCGCGTGTCGCTGGTCAACGACCGCTCGGTGTCGGTGCGTGCCGCGCTGCACGACGTGACCCTGACGATGTTCGGCACGATCGTGCTGGTGGTGCTGGTGATCTTCCTGTTCCTGCGCCGCTTCATGGCGACAGTGATCCCGACCTTGTCGCTGCCGGTGTCGCTGCTCGGCGCGATCGCGCTGCTCGGCGGCTTCGGCTACACGCTGGACAACATCTCGCTGCTGGGGATCACGCTGGCGGTCGGGCTGGTCGTCGACGACGCGATCGTGATGCTCGAGAACATCATGCGCCACGTCGAGAACGGTGTGCCGCCGTTCCAGGCCGCGCTGCGCGGCTCGCGCGAGGTCGGCTTCACGATCCTGTCGATCTCGACTTCGCTGATCGCAGTGTTCATCCCGATCTTCTTCATGCCCGGCGTGATCGGGCTGCTGTTCCACGAATTCGCGGTCGTCGTGTCGCTGGCGATCATCGCGTCGGCCTTCGTCTCGCTGACGCTGGTGCCGATGATGGCGGCGCGCTTCCTGAGCGACCAGGCGCACCGCAAGCCGCCGGGTTTGGTGGTGCGCGCGTTCGAGCGCGGCTTCGACGCACTGCTGGCCGGCTACACGCGCTCGCTCGACGCGGCCTTGCGGCACCGCGTGTTCGTCGGCTGCGTCGCGCTGCTCACGCTGGCGGCGACCGCGTGGCTGTTCGTGACGATCCCGAAGGGCTTCTTCCCGGAAGAGGACATCGGGCAGCTGCGCGTCACGACCGAGGCCGCCGAGGACACCTCGTTCCCGGCGATGGTGCAGCTGCAGGAGCGCATCGCCGACATCTTCCGCGCCGACCCGAACGTGGCGAGCGTCAACTCGTTCAACGGCGGCGATGGCGCGCAGAACACCGGGCGCCTGTTCCTGAATCTGAAGCCGCGCGCCGAGCGCGCGCCGATGAAGGAGGTCGTCGAGGGCCTGCGCCGCAAGCTGCGCGACGTGCCGGGCATCACGGTCTTCATGCGGCCGATCCAGAACCTGCAGCTCGGCGGGCGCCAGAGCAAGGCGCAGTACCAGTACATCCTGCAGAGCGTGACGGCCGCCGAGCTCAGCGACTGGGCCGGGCGGCTGCAGGACGCGATGCGCGGGGATCCGCTGTTCCGCGACGTCACCAGTGATTCGCAGCTCAAGGGCCTGCAGGCCTCGCTGAAGATCGACCGCGAACGCGCCAACACGCTGGGCGTGTCGATCGACGCGGTGCGCAATGCGCTGTACAGCGCGTTCGGCGAGCGCCAGGTTTCGACGATCTACACCAGCGTCGACAGCTACCAGGTGATCATGGAGGTCGCGCCCGAGGCGAAGCAGGACGAGAGCGCGTTCAGCGCGATCTTCGTGCGCTCGAGCAACGGCACGCTGGTGCCGCTGTCGGCGTTCACGGCGGTCGAGCGCACGATCGGGCCGACCTCGGTGAACCATGCCGGGCAGCTGCAGGCAGTGACGGTGTCGTTCAACCTCGCGCCCGGCGCCGCGCTCGGCGACGCGACCGCAAGGCTCGAGCGCTACCGCGACCAGATCCGCATGCCGGCGTCGATCATCACCAGCTACGGCGGCGACGCGGCAGTGTTCAAGAGCTCGCAGGGCAGCCAGGTGGTTCTGATCGTCGGCGCGCTGCTCGTGATCTACGTGTTGCTCGGCGTGCTGTACGAGAGCTACGTGCACCCGCTGACGATCCTCGCCGGGTTGCCGTCGGCGGCGGTCGGCGCGCTGCTGATGCTGCGCCTGTTCGACATGGACCTGACGCTGATCGCGACCATCGGCATCCTGCTGCTGATCGGCATCGTCAAGAAGAACGCGATCATGATGATCGACTTCGCGCTCGACGCGCAGCGCACGCGCGGCGCGGCGCCGGCCGCGGCGATCCGTGAGGCCTGCGTGCTGCGCTTCCGGCCGATCATGATGACGACGCTGGCCGCGCTGATGGGCGCGCTGCCGATCGCGCTCGGCCTGGGGGCGGGCGCCGAGCTGCGTCAGCCGCTCGGGTTGGCGGTGGTCGGCGGCCTGGTGTTCTCGCAGGCGATCACGCTGTACATCACGCCGGTGATCTACCTCGCGCTGGACCGCTTCAGCGGCAAGGGGCCGGTGACGACGCCGGAGCGGCCGGCCACTGTCGAAGAACCGGGCTGACGAAGTGGTGCACCCGGCGGCGGATACGCCGCCACCCGCCGAGCGGGTGCTCAGGCCGCTTGGGAGCGGCCCGGCGCTGGCCTGAGCGTGCCGCGGCGCCGTCGCGTTAGTGCAGTGCCGAGCCGCTCGGCACCGTGTTCATCACGGTGAACACGGGCTGGCCGACGCTGCCGGCCTCGACCTCTTCGTCGGTCGCGGCGCGCACGTCGCGCACCGTGAGGTCCAGACGCAGCGCGATCCCGGCCAGCGGGTGGTTTCCGTCGAGCACGACGTGGGCCGGGTAGACCTCGGTGACGGTGTAGATCGCGTCGGCCGGCATGCCCTGCGTGGTGGCGCCCGGCGGCAGGCCGTCGAACTGCATGCCGACCTCGATGGCCTCGGAAAACACCGAACGCGCCTCGAAGAACACCAGCGCCGGGTCGTAGTCGCCGAAGGCGTGCTCGGGTTCCAGGTGCAGCGTGGTCGTGAAGCCGGTGGTCTGGTCGGCAAGCGCCTCCTCGACCTTGGCGAGCAGGTCGTCGCCGCCGTAGAAGAACTCGACCGGGTCTTGCAATTCGTCGATCAGGCTGCCCTGGGTGTCCTGCAGTTTCCAGGTCAGGCTGACGACGCACGGGGTGGTGATGAGCATCGTCAGATGATCGCACAATCGACCATGGACACCATGCTTGCGAGCCCCTTGCTGGGCGGCCTGTCGCCGCAGCTTTTCATGCGCCGGCACTGGCAGAAGAAACCGCTGCTGGTGCGCCAGGCGGTGCCCGGTGGCATCGCGCTGGTCGAGCGCCGGCGGCTGTTCGAACTGGCCGGGCACGATGAGGTCGAATCGCGCCTGGTGCGGCGCGCCGACGCGCGCTGGACGTTGCGGCAAGGGCCGCTGAAGCGCGCGTCGCTGCCGCCGCTGAAGCAGCGCGAATGGACGCTGCTGGTGCAGGGTCTGGACCTGCACGTGCCGGCGGCGCGCGCACTGCTCGATCGTTTCCGCTTCGTGCCCGATGCGCGTCTCGACGACCTGATGCTGTCATATGCGAGCGACGGCGGCGGTGTCGGCCCGCACGTCGATTCCTACGACGTGTTTCTGCTGCAGGCGCAGGGCCGCCGGCGTTGGCAGATCGGCCGCGTGCGCACGCCGGAGCTCGTGGCTGGCGCGCCGCTCAAGATCCTCGCGAACTTCGAGCCGGAACAGTCGTTCCTGCTCGAGCCCGGCGACATGCTGTACCTGCCTCCGGGCTGGGCCCACGACGGCGTTGCCGACGGCGAGTGCATGACCTGCTCGATCGGGTTTCGCGCCGGTGGTCGTGACGAACTCGGTCGCGAGGTTCTGCAGCGCCTGCTCGACGCCGCCGAGGTGGACATGCCAGGCCCGCTGTACCGCGACCCGGGGCAGCCGGCGACCGATGCGCCGGGGCGCATTCCCGAGGCCTTGCAGACCTTCGCCTCCGATGCCGTCGCGCGCCTGCTGGCCGACCCGGCCGCGCTGGCCTGCGCGCTCGGCGAGGTCCTGAGCGAACCCAAGCGCGGCGTCTGGTTCGATACCGCGCCGGCCGCCGAAGCGGCACAATCGCTGCGCGTCGCGCTCGATCAGCGCACTCGGATGTTGTACGACGCACGCCACGTGTTCATCAACGGCGAGTCGTTCCGCGCCGCCGGACGCGACGCGCGGCTGATGCGCCGGCTCGCCGATCTGCGCCGGCTCGAGCCCGACGAGTACGAGCAGCTGAGCGCCGAAGCGAAGGCGTTGCTCGATGACTGGCTGGACGCAGGCTGGCTGCGCCGCGGCGAATCACGATGAAGGAGAGTTGGCGATGACCACCGAACCCGCGACCCTGATCACGAGCCGCAGCGAGTTCCACACCGCACTGCGCGAGGCGCTTGCCGAAGCGGCGCAGCTCGGCTCCCCGGAGATCTGGCTGTGCGACAACGACTTCGGCGACTGGCCACTGGGCGAGCGTGCGGTCATCGCGAACTTCGAGCAATGGGCCCTGTCGCGGCGCAAGCTGGTGCTGGTGGCGCGCCACTTCGACGAGGTGGTTCGGCGCCATCCTCGCTGGGTCGAGTGGCGGCGAACCTGGTCGCACATCGTCAGTTGCCGCGCCAACACGGAAATCGAAACAGGGGGCTTCCCATGCATCCTGCTGGCCACCGATCGCGTCAGCGTGCACCTGTCGAATCCGGAGCACTACCGTGGCCGGATGTCGCACGACAAGGCCGACGAGATTCGATGCAAGGAATTGATTGATGCGGTTTTGCAACGCTCCGAGGAGACCTTCCCGGCAACCACCACCGGCCTCTAGGGAATCTCCCTAGAGCTGCTTATAATCGTCGGCTAGGCATTGGAAGGGCGTGAGCTTGTCTGTGCCTGAGAACGTTGGGGCTCTGCAGTAGCCGCAAGAGTTTCCACAAAGATCGGTAATGTTCGACCCTAATCAGATTCTGAGGACACCTATGACCAAGTCGCTTTTGCTCGCTTCCATCGTTGCCGCCCTTGCCCTCACCGCCTGCGGCAAGAAGGAAGAAGTGCCCGCTGCTGCTGCTTCGGCTGCTGCGGCCCCGGCCGTCGCCGAAGCCGCTTCGGCTGCCGCCAGCGCCGTTGACACCGCCGCTTCGGCTGCTGCCACCGCGACGAAGGACGCCGCCAGTGGCGCGATGGCCGCTGCTTCGGCCGGCGGCGCGATGGCCGCCGATGCGGTGAAGGACGCCGCGGGCAAGGCTGCCGATGCCGCCAAGGACGCTGCTGGCAAGGCCGCCGATGCCGCCAAGGACGCTGCGGGCAAGGCTGCCGACGCGGTCAAGAAGTAAATCGGTTCTCGCCGGTTCTCAGAGAGGCCGCCTTCGGGCGGCTTTTTTGTGCCCGGCTCGCGCCCCGGCGGTCAGTTCAGGTCGAGCCAGCCGAAGCCATGCAGAGGGTCGGCGACGACGATGTCGTCGGGCGCGCCGCCGCCTGCCTGCGCCAGCGCCGCGCGGGCCAGTGCCGGCGTGTTGTTGCGCTCGCTCAGATGGGCGGCGACAAGATGGCGCAGACCGCCGTGGACGCATGCCGCCAGGATCTGCGCGGTGGTGTCGTTCGCGAGGTGCCCGAGACGACCACCGATGCGCGACTTCAGCGACGCGGGATAGCTCGACGCCGCCAGCAGGTCACGGTCGTGGTTGCATTCGAGCAGCAGCGCGTCGCAGTGCTGCAGGTTCGCGAGCAGGTGTGGCGTGATCGAGCCGACGTCGGTCAGCACGCCGAGGTGGCGCGCGCCGTCCGACAGCCGCAGCTGCAGCGGCTCGAGCGCATCGTGCGCGACCGTGTAGGGCGTGAGCTCGAGTTCGCCGATCGAGATCGCCTGGCCGTCGCGCGCGAACTGCAGGGCGCCGGGCGGCAGCTCGGGTTGGCCGATCGCGCGCCAGGTGCCGCGGCTCATCCACAATGGCAGGCCGAAGCGCCGCGCCAGCGTCACGGCGCAGCCGATGTGGTCGCCGTGTTCATGGGTGACGAACACCGCGTCGAGCTCGTCGCAGACCAGCCCGATGCGACCGAGTCGCAGCTCGAGCTCGCGCAGCGAGAACCCGCAATCGATCAGGAGCCGGCTCGTGCGCGTGGTCCCGCGCGCCTCGACCAACGTGGCGTTGCCCGCGCTGCCGCTGCCCAGGCTGCAAAAACGCATGTGCCGTCGCGCGGCGGGCTACTTCAGATCGTCGAGCAGCAGGCTCGTGATGCGCTTGCCGACGTCGCCATTCTCGGGCGCGCCCTGGTTGTTCAGGATCGTCACGGTGCTGCGTTCGCCGTCGCTCTTCACGACCACGCGGTAACGCGTCGGGTTGCCGGCGTCGTCCTTCTTGCCGAAGCTGAACAGCTTGGAGAACAGGTTGGGCTCGTCCTTGCCGGCAAACTTCGGATCGATGTAGCGCACGAAGTAAACGCCTTGCGTGCGGTCGCGGTCTTCGACGGTGAAGCCGCTGCGGTCGAGCGCCACGCCGACGCGCCGCCAGGCGCGATCGAAACCGTCGTCGACCTGCAGGGTCGCTGCCGGCTGGCCCGCGACGATGCGGGCGCGCGCCGGCGTTGCGCTGCCGCCCACGGTGGCAGGGCTCGTCGCGGCGACCGCGGTCTTCGCGACTTCCTCGCTCGCCCCGAGCTTGAGCATCAGGCGCGACAGAAACTCGCCTTCGAGTTGCGGGTCGGGCTGGCGCGGCTGCCAGATCGTGCTCTCGCGGCGCTCGCCGGTGTAGGTCTCGACCATGCCGCGGTGCGTGATGTAGACCTCGGTGCCGCCGGACGCGCGTTCGACGCGGGTGCGGAACTTGTCGAGTTCGCCGGTCGAGTACAGGCCGTCCAGAACCCTGCCGATCGACCCGCGCACGATGTCCTGCGGCAGCTTCGCCCGGTTCTCGGCCCAATCCGTTTCCATCACGCCGGCGGCGGCATCGTCCTGCGTGAGCACGAAGCCGCGCTCCTTCCAGAAGGCCTGCAGCTGCGGCCAGAGTTGCTCGGGCTTCAGGTTGGTGCGCAGCCAGCGTTCGTTGCCGAGCCGCTCGATGCGCATCTCGCCGGCCGCCTGCACTGCGACCGTGCTGACCACCGCCGGTGCCACGGCGCTGGCAGGAGTGGCCGCCTGGAACGCCGCCGCGCTGACCGCGCCACCTTGCGTTTGCTGGTAGCGCGAATCGCGCGTCAGCTGCGTCAGGTCGGGCGGCACTTCGAGGCCGGCGGAGCGCGTCGCGCCGCTGCTGGTGCGGTAGTCGATCTTGTCGCCCGACATCATGCTGTCGATCGAGGAGCAGGCCCCGAGGGACAGGGCGGCCGTCGCCGCGAGCGCCGGAAGGGTGAGGGAACGGGTCACGGGGTGCATCTCCAATGGGGCTGTTTGCGTGCAGCGGAATGCCGCGCCGGCCCCGATGATCGGGAAAGAAGAGAGGACGAGCCGGCGCAGCCGGTCAAAGCAGACCCGACTCGCGCATCGCCTGCCCGAGCGCGACCTGGCCGGCTTCGGTCAATGGCGTGATCGGCAGGCGCAGCGCCGCGCCGCACAGGCCCAGCTGGGCCATTGCCCACTTGGTCGGTGCGGGGCTGGGTTCGGCGAACAGGAACTTGTGCATCGGCAGGAGTTTCAGGTGGATGGCCGCAGCCGTTCTCGCATCGCCGGCCATCGCCGCCGCGCACAGCTCGTGCATCGCGCGCGGTGCGACATTGGCGGTGACGCTGACATTGCCGTGCCCGCCGAGCAGCATCAGCGCGACCGCGGTGCCGTCGTCGCCGGAGTAGATCGAGAAGCCCTTCGGCGCCTGCTTGATCAGCCAGGCCGCGCGGTCGATCTCGCCTGTCGCTTCCTTGATGCCGACGATGCCGGGCACCTGGGCCAGCCGCAGCACGGTCTCGACCTGCATGTCCGCCACCGTGCGGCCGGGCACGTTGTACAGCACCATCGGAATGTCGACCGCCTCGGCGATGGCCTTGAAGTGGCGGTAGATGCCTTCCTGCGACGGCTTGTTGTAATAGGGCACGACCGACAGCGAGGAATCCGCGCCGACCTGATGCGCGAAGCGCGCAAGTTCGATCGCCTCGGCGGTCGAGTTGCCGCCGGTCCCGGCCATGATCGGCACGCGGCCCTTCGCGTGCTCGACCGAGACGCGGATGATTTCGCAGTGCTCTTCGACCGACACCGTCGGCGACTCGCCGGTCGTGCCGACCACGCCGATGCAGTCGGTGCCTTCGGCGATGTGCCAGTCGATCAGGCGACGCAGTGCTTCGTAGTCGACGCTGCCGTCGTCGCGCATCGGCGTGACCAGCGCGACGATGCTGCCAGCTATGGGTTTCATGCGGGATCCTCTGAATCCGAAGATTTTACCTGCCCGGGCGAATCGCCCGGCACGAGCACGAAGCACCGCGGCACCGGGGTTTGCGAGGGGTCGTCGCGGAACGCAACGATTCTTTGCACGAAGCGCGGCGGGTCGGGCTCGAAGCCGTCCTCGAACGCGACGACGCGCAGACCCGCGGCGGCCTGCAGAAGTTCACCCGGGCGCAGCAGGAACTTCGGGTTCGACGGCTTGCCGACGCCCTCGTTGCCCGCCGCGAAAGTCTCGTAGATCAGCACGCCGCCCGGCGCGACGCTGGCGATCACGTCGGGCAGGCGTTCGCGCCACAGGTAGTTGGTGACGACGACCGCGTCGAAACGACGGTTGGCGAAAGGCCACGGGCCGGCTTCGATGTCGGCCACGACGATCTCGGCCGCATTGGCCAACGGTGCCAGCGCGGCCGCGTCGCGGTCGACGCCGGTGACGCGCGCGCCGCGCTGCGCGAACCAGCGCACATGGCGCCCGCTGCCGCAGGCGACGTCGAGCACCGTCGCTCCGTTCGCCACCAGGTGAGACCAGCGCCGCACCCACGCGGACGGCACGGACGACGCGTGGGCGGCGGTCATTCAGGCGCTCGCCGCATCGATGCTGCGAATCGCCTCGGTGTCCAAGGTCAGGCGGGCCGCGGCGATCAGATCGTCCAACTGCGCCAGCGAGGTGGCGCTGGCGATCGGCGCGGTGATGCTGGGCCGCGCGATCTGCCAGGCAAGCGCCACCTGCGCCGGCGTCGCGCCCAGGCGCTGCGCCGCTGCGTCGAGCGCTGCCAGCACGCCCAGCCCGTGTCCGTTCAGATAGGGCTTCACGCCCGCGCCGCGCGGGCTCTTGCCGAGGTCGTCCTCGCTGCGGTACTTGCCCGACAGGAAGCCGCGCGCCAGCGCGAAGAAATTGATCACACCCAGCCCGTGCTGCGCGCACACTGCCTCGAGCTCGGCTTCGTACGCCGGACGCTCGACGAGGTTGTAGAGCGGCTGCAGGCATTCGTAGCGCGGCAGGCCGAGCCGTGCGCTGACCGCGAGCGCTTCGCTCAGGCGCGCCGCGCCGAAGTTGGACGCACCGATCGCGCGCACCTTGCCGGCGCGGATCAGCTCGGCGTAGGTGCCCAGCGTGTCTTCCAGCGGCGTGGCGGGGTCGTCGTCGTGCGACTGGTACAGGTCGATCACGTCGGTCTGCAGGCGCTGCAGCGAGGCCTCGACGGCGCTGCGGATGTAGGCCGGCGCGAGCCCGACCTTGCCATCGCCCATGTCCTTGCCGACCTTGGTCGCGATCACGACGCGGTCGCGCCTGCGGCTCTTCTTCAGCCAGCGGCCGATCACCGCTTCGGACTCGCCGCCGTGGTGGCCGGGCACCCAGCGGGAGTACACGTCGGCGGTGTCGATGAAGTTCATGCCGGCGTCGACCCAGGCGTCGAGCAGCCGGAACGAGGTGGCCTCGTCGGCGGTCCAGCCGAACACGTTGCCACCGAGGCACAGCGGCGAAACCTGCAGGCCGGAGCGGCCGAGCGGGCGGTGGTTCATCGCGATCTCCAGTGCGTTCGTACCGCCCGATTCTTGCAGGCTCCTAGAATCCGCGCCCATGGCAAGCAAGCAGAGCAGAGGGTCCGACAGCAGCAGTTACGGCGAGGCATCGATCCGCGTCCTGAAGGGGCTGGAGCCGGTCAAGCAGCGCCCGGGCATGTACACCCGCACCGACAACCCGCTGCACATCATCCAGGAGGTGATCGACAACGCGGCGGACGAGGCCCTCGCCGGCTTCGGTGTGCACATCGACGTGACGGTTCATGCCGATGGCTCGGTCAGCGTCGCCGACGACGGCCGCGGCATTCCGTTCGGTCTGCACCCCGAAGAGCGCGTGCCGGTGATCGAGATCGTGTACACGCGGCTGCACGCCGGCGGCAAGTTCGACAAGGGAGCGGGCGGCGCCTACAGCTTCTCGGGCGGGCTGCACGGCGTCGGTGTCAGCGTGACGAACGCGCTGTCGCGCCGGCTGGAGGTCAGCGTCTGGCGCGACGGACAAGCGGCGAAGCTCGCGTTCGCCGGCGGCGACGTGGCCGAACCGCTGGTGCTGCGCAAAAGCGCGCCCGGCGAGCGCAAGAGCGGCACGGCCGTGCGCGCCTGGCCCGATCCGAAATACTTCGAGAGTGCCGAACTGCCGCGCGCCGAACTGATGCACCTGCTGCGCAGCAAGGCGGTGCTGATGCCGGGCGTGACGGTCACGCTCACCTACGAGAAAAGCGGCGAGACGACCACCTGGCTCTATCAGGGCGGTCTGCGCGACTACCTGATGCAGTCGCTCGCCGCCGACCCGGTGATCCCGTTGTTCGAAGGCGCGCACTACGCCGATGGCGGGGAGACCGAGAACTTCGCCGAAGGCGAGGGCGCCGCGTGGTGTGTGGCCTTCACCGAAGACGGCGTGACCCTGCGCGAGAGCTATGTGAACCTGATCCCGACGGTCGCAGGCGGCACGCACGAAAGTGGCTTGAAGGACGGCCTGTTCCAGGCCGTCAAAGGCTTTGTCGACATGCATTCGCTGCTGCCCAAGGGCGTGAAGCTGATGCCCGAGGACGTGTTCTCGCGCGCCAGCTTCGTGCTCTCGGCGAAGGTGCTCGACCCGCAGTTCCAGGGCCAGATCAAGGAGCGGCTGAACTCGCGCGACGCGCTGCGGCTGGTCTCGACCTACGTCAGGCCTTCGCTCGAACTCTGGCTGAGCCAGCACGTCGAGTTCGGCAAGAAGCTGGCCGACCTGGTGATTCGCCAGGCCCAGACACGCCAGCGCGCGAGCCAGAAGGTCGAGAAGCGCAAGGGCTCCGGCGTGGCGGTGCTGCCCGGCAAGCTGACCGACTGCGAGAGCCGCGACCTGAACCTGAACGAACTCTTCCTCGTCGAGGGCGACTCGGCCGGCGGCAGCGCGAAGATGGGTCGCGACAAGGAGACGCAAGCGATCCTGCCGTTGCGCGGCAAGGTGCTCAACGCCTGGGAGGTCGAGCGCGACCGGCTGTTCGCGAACAACGAGATCCACGACATCGCGGTCGCGATCGGCGTCGACCCGCATGGCGCGACCGATTCGCCGGACCTGAGCGGCCTGCGCTACGGCAAGATCTGCATCCTCAGCGACGCCGACGTCGACGGCTCGCACATTCAGGTGTTGCTGCTGACGCTGTTCTTCCGGCACTTCCCGAAGCTGATCGAAACGGGTCACATCCACATCGCCAAGCCGCCGCTGTTTCGCGTCGACGCGCCGGCGCGTGGCAAGAAGCCGGCCGCGAAGATCTACGCGTTGGACGAGGGTGAGCTGAACGCCACGCTCGACAAGCTGCGCAAGGAAGGCGCGCGCGAGAACTCCTGGAGCATCAGCCGCTTCAAGGGTCTGGGCGAGATGAACGCCGAGCAGCTCTGGGACACGACGCTGAACCCCGAGACGCGCCGGCTGCTGCAGGTCGAGTTTGCGGTGCTGGGCTTCGAGCGGACGGTGTCCTCGCTGACACAACTGATGGGCAAGGGCGAGGCGCAGGCGCGCCGCGACCTGATGGAACGGCACGGCGATGCCGTCGAGGTCGACATCTGACCCAGCGTTCGCGCTGATTCAAGGCTGGGAGCGTCAAGCGCGGCGGCGCTTGTGAGCGCGAGGATCCGCCCCTCCCCCGCGCCGGCACGGTCTACCCGAATCCGAGGATAGACAAATCTTCACATCTGTGATCGACTGGGATACCGACTTGAATTCCGAGCACGGCGACGCAGGTCGCCTCGTACGCCGTCGCTCCAGCCGCGCGTCGATGCGCCGCGATCGGGCCGTCACATTTCCAATGAACAGGGAGGATGAACGATGACCAAGCAGTTGTTGATTTACGAGAGTGCCATTCCCGTCTCCAGCGCTCGCCACCGCACCGCGTCGGTCGAGGCGAACAAGGGCTACGGTTTCAGCGCTGGCATCAACGCCGTGCCGCTGATGGCGGTCGAGTTCCTGCGCGCCGCATCGGAATACGCGATCGTCTTCACCGCCGCCGGTGACGAGGTGGTACCGGCCGTGGTGCTGGGCATTCGCAGCGATCAGAACCTGTACCTGACGCAGGACGCGCAGTGGCAGGCGAAGTACATCCCGGCGTTCATCCGCCGCTATCCCTTCGTCTTCTCGACCAGCGCCGACGGAAAGACGCTGACGCTGTGCATCGACGAGTCCTTTCCAGGGCTGAACCGCGACGGCCTTGGCCAGCGCCTGTTCGGTGACGACGGGCAGCCGGCGCCGTACGTCGATGCGGTGCTGAAGTTCCTGCAGGAGTACCAGGCCCAGTTCGAGCGCACCCGCCAGTTCGGCAAGCGCATCAAGGAGCTCGGGTTGCTCGAGCCGATGCAGGCACAGGTGGTCACGCCCAAGGGCGGCAAGTTCTCGCTCAACGGCTTCCTCGGCGTGAACCGCGCCAAGCTGCGCGCGCTCGACGCCGAGGCGCTCGCGTCGCTGGCTAAGACCGACGAGCTCGAACTGCTGTACCTGCACCTGTACTCGATGCGCAATTTCGACGACGTCAAGGACCGCCTGTTCGGCGCCCTGGCCGCGGGCGACGAGGCCAGCGCAGCCGCTGCACCAGCGGGCTCGACGGCAGAGCCATCACCGTCCACCGAGGCGACCACCTGAGCGCAGGTGCGTGGCACGGCGGCGCAGCGCGCCGCCGTGCCGACGCGACCGGAACGAGGCTTTGACCATGGCGGCAAGCGCGCCCGTCTATTCGATCGCCGAAGAGCACCGCGCCCGCGCGGAGTCCGCGGCGTGGTCGCGCTTCACCGCGCCCAACGACAGCGCCGAGTTCTGCGGCGCGTGGCTGGCGTTGCTGTGCACGCATGTCGCCCGCGCCCGGGCCGCGCTCGTACTCACCGGCGAAGAAGGCGCGGGCGCATTCACAGTGGCGGCGGCCTGGCCCGACGGGCAGCGTGACCTGCAGTACCTCGGGCCGACCGCGCAGCTCGCGCTGTCCGAACGGCGCGGCGTCGTGATCGGCGCGGACGGTGCGGCGCCGAGTCACGACAGTCCGGCGCAGATCGCCTACCCGGTGGAGGTCGAGGGGCAGCTGTTCGGCGCAGTCGTGCTCGATGTGGGCGCCGGCGCCTTGGCCGACCTGCAGGGCGCGCTGCGGCAGGTTCACTGGGCCAGCGCCTGGCTCGTCGATCACTTCCGGCAGCGCCTGCTGCAGCGGCGCGAGATCGAACTCGCCCGCGTCGCGACGCTCAACGAGCTGATGGCCACGGCGCTGCAGTTCCGCGAGTTGCAGCCCTCGGCTCTCGCGGTTGCCAACGAGTTGGTGCGGCGGCTGCAGTGCGACCGGGTCAGCATCGGCTTCGATCAGGCCGGCCAGATCGTGCCGCTGGTGCTGTCGCACACGGCGACCTTCGACAAGCGCTCCGATCTCGTGCGCACGCTCGGCGAGGCGATGGACGAGGTGCTGGACCTCGGCGTCGCGGTCGCCCACCCGGGCGCAGACGGCGACGAGCTCGGCGCGCTGGCGCACGCCGAGGCGGCGCGTGCCCTGCGCGTCGAGGCGATCCTGTCGGTGCCGCTGGTGCACGAGGGCACGACCATCGGCGTGATCACGCTCGAGCGCCATGCGGCCACGCCCTTCGACGCCGCCGAGCAGCGGCTCGTGCAGGCGCTCGGCGTCACGCTCGGGCCGGTCTGGGCGCTTCAGCGAGCCAGCGAGCGCAGCTGGTGGCAGCGCGCGACCGACAGTTCGCGCTCGGCGCTGCAGGCGACGCTCGGCCCGCGGCACCCCGGGCTTAAGCTGATCGGCGTCGTGCTGGCGGCGGCGCTGTTGATCGTGACGCTGGTCCATGCCGACCATCGTGTCGCGGCGCGCACCGTGATCGAAGGCGCGACCCAGCTGGCCGCGGTGGCGCCGTTCGAAGGCTACCTCGCGGCCGGCCTGGTGCGCGCCGGCGACACCGTCAAGCGCGGTCAGCCGCTGGCCCAGCTCGACGATCGCGACCTCAAGCTCGAACGCGCGCGCTGGGCCTCCGAGCGCGAGCAGGCCGCGCGCAAGTACCAGGTCGCGATGGCCGGGGCCGATCGCAGCGCGATGGCCGTGCTGTCGGCACAGGTGAACCAGGCCGAGGCGCAGCTGGCCCTGGCCGAAGAGAAGCTCGCACGGGCCACGCTGGTGGCGCCGTTCGACGGCATCGTCGTGTCGGGCGATCTGAGCCAGTTGATCGGCACGCCGGTCGAGCAGGGCAAGCTGCTGTTCGAGATCGCGCCCCTGTCCGACTACCGCGTGGTGCTGCAGGTCGACGACCGCGACATGGCGCACCTGGCCAAAGCGCAGCGCGGCGAACTCGTGCTGTCGAGCCTGCCCGACCTGAACCTGCCGATCACCGTCACTGCCATCACGCCGGTGGCCACGCAACGCGACGGGCGCAACGTGTTCCGCGTCGAGGCCCAGATCGACAGCGGCGATGCGGCGCGCTTGCGCCCCGGCATGGAAGGCGTCGGCAAGGTCGTGGTCGGCCAGCGCAGCCTGCTCTGGATCTGGACCCACGGCTTCACCGAGTGGCTGCGGCTGACGGTCTGGAACTGGGTGCCCTGACGGGGCCCGACGATGAGCGCCGACGCTCCGCTGCAAAGCAGCTCCTGGTACCGCGTATCGGCGTTGCGGCCGCGGCTGCTGGCGCGCGCACGGCTGCACCGCCACCGCTATCGCGGCGAACTCTGGTACCTGCTGCAAGACCCGGCTTCGGGCAAGGTGCACCGGTTCACGCCGGCCGCGCGCCTGATCCTCGCGGCGATGGACGGCCGGCGCAGCGTGCACGACCTGTGGCAGCTCGCTCAACGTCGCCTCGGTGACGACGCACCCACGCAGGACGAGATCCTGCAGCTGCTCGGTCAACTGCACGGTGCCGACCTGCTGCAGACCGATGTGCCGCCCGACGCGCTGGAGGTCTTCGAGCGCGGGCAGCGCGAGTCGCGTTCCAAGAGCCGTCGCGCCTGGGCGAACCCGATGGCCGTGCGCATTCCGCTGGTCGACCCGGGCGCGTTCCTCGATCGGCTGGCTGCGTGGTGGCCGCGCCTGTGGGGTGTTCCCGGTGCACTGCTGTGGCTGACGGTGGTGGTGCCGGCGCTGGTGCTGTTGCCGCAGCACTGGCCGGAACTCACCCACAACCTGTCGGACCGCGTGCTCGAGGCCGACAACCTGCTGCTGCTCGGGCTGGTCTTCCCGTTGATCAAGGCCCTGCACGAACTCGGTCACGCCACCGCGACGCGCGCCGGCGGCGGTGAGGTGCACGACATGGGGATCATGCTGCTGGTGCTGATGCCGGTGCCGTACGTGGACGCGTCGGCCGCCACGGTGCTGCGTTCGCGCTGGTCGCGCGCGCTCGTCGGCGCGGCCGGCATGCTGGTCGAGCTGTTCGTGGCCGCGCTCGCCTTTTACCTTTGGATGTCGGCCGAGCCCGGGCTGGTGCGCGCGCTGTGCTTCAACGTCATGCTGGTGGCCGGCGTGTCGACGCTGGTCTTCAACGGCAACCCGCTGCTGCGCTACGACGCGTACTACATCCTCGCGGACCTGATCGAGGTGCCGAACCTGTCGCAGCAGTCGGCCCGCTACTGGGGCTATCTGGCTGAGCGCTATGTGCTGCGTGTGGACGACGCGGTGTCGCCGGCCGGCAGCCGATCCGAGGCCCTGTGGTTCCTGTTCTACGGCCTGGCGTCGACGATCTATCGGCTGCTGGTGACGATCGCGATCGCGCTGTTCATCGGCACGCGCTTCTTCTTCGTCGGCGTCGTGCTCGCGCTGTGGGCCGGCACGATGATGGCGGTGATGCCGTTGGTGCGGGTGCTGCGCATGCTTCAGGCCCGGCCGTCGCTGCGCGAGCGGCGCGGCCGCGTGACGCTGATCGGCAGCGCGCTTGCCGTCGTGATGCTGCTGTTCATCGTGCTGGTGCCGGTGCCGATGCGCGTGCAGGCCGAGGGTGTGGTTTGGCTGCCGGAGCAGGCCACGCTGCGCGCCGGTGCGAACGGCTTCTTCAGCCGCTTCGAGGCCGAGCCGGGCCGGGCCGTGAAGACCGGCCAGGTGCTGCTGGCGAGCTTCGATCCCGCGCTCGACGCGCGGCTGCGCGGCCTGGAGGCGCGCGTGGCCGAACTCGAGGCCAACTACCAGATCGAGTTCGTCAACGATCGTTCGCGCGCCGACATCGCACGCGACCAGCTCGACCTGGAACGCGAGGCGCTCGCACGCGACCAGCTGCACGCCCGCGGCCTGAACGTGGCGGCGGCGAGCGACGGCGTCTTCACCGTGTTGCAGGCCGCCGACATGCCCGGCCGCTACTACCGCCAGGGCGAGATCCTCGGCTACGTGCTCGGTGTCGCCAAGCCGGTGGTGCGCGTGCTGGTCGAGCAGGCGGTCGTCGACGGTATCGCCAGCGGCACGCGCTCGATCGAGATGCGCGTGGCGGGGGACGCCGAGCGCATCGTGACCGGCCGCATCCTGCGCCAGGTTCCGGCAGGGGGCGACGAAACCCCGAGCCGCGCGCTGCTGTCGCAAAGCGGCGGCCGCATCGCCGCCGATCCGCGCGACCCACAAGGGCGGCGCACGCTCGAGCGCGTGTTCCAGCTCGACGTCGAACCCGATACGCCGATCGGCCCAGCCGGCCTCTACGGCCAGCGCGTCTTCGTGCGCTTCGACCTGGCCCGCGAACCGCTGGCCCGCCAGTGGTTCGGCAGCCTGCGCCGTTTGTTCCTCTCCCACTTCAGCGTCTGAACGACATGTCGACGCAAACCCTGCTCGGCTTGCTGCCCGGTGACCTGGCGTCGGGCCGGCCCTATGCGGAGCGCGATGAGCGCGAGCCGCCCTGGCACGACAAGCTGGCGCTGCGTCTGTGGCACGGCGCGGCCATGCCGCTGCTGCGCGAGGCGCGTGCCCGCGAACGCCGCGGCCCGGCCTTCGTGGCGCGCGTGAACAGTCACGCCGACGAGTTCGCGCGCGCCGACGATGCGCAGCTTCGGCTCGAGGCCCGGCACCTGCGCGCCCGGCTGCGCCGCGAGGGCTTCGCGGCCGCGGCGAGCGCGCGCTGCTTTGCGCTGGTGCGCGAGGCGGCGACGCGCGTGCTCGGCCAGCGCCACTACGACACGCAATTGGTCGCCGGCTGGTGGCTGCTGCGCGGCATGCTGGTCGAGATGGCCACTGGCGAGGGCAAGACCTTCGCGGCGACCCTGCCGGCGTGCACCGCCGCGCTCGCCGGGCTGCCGGTGCACGTGATCACGGTCAACGACTACCTGGCCACGCGCGACGCCGAGACGATGGGCGTGTTGTACCGCTTCTTCGGCCTGCGCTGCGCCGCGGTCGTGCACGGCATGCCCAAGCCGGAGCGGCGCGCCGCCTACGCCGGCGACATCGCCTACTGCAGCAACAAGGAGCTGGCGTTCGACTACCTGCGCGACCGTGCCGCGCTCGGCGACCAGGCGAGCCCGCTGCACTTGGCGGTCGAGGGCCTGCGAGACGCGCGCGCACGCGCCGACGCGACGGTGCTGCGCGGCCTGAGCTTTGCGATCGTCGACGAGGCCGACAGCGTCTTCATCGACGAGGCGCGCACGCCGCTGATCCTCTCGGCGACGTCGGACGCCAGCGCCGATCGCGACCCTTGTGAGCGCGCGCTGGCGATCGCGCGGCGGCTGCAGATGCCGGCCCATTTCGAGGTCGAGCGCAACCACCTGCGGGTGCGTCTGACGGAGCCCGGGCGCGACGAAATCGAGCGCCTCGATGAAGTGGATCCGCAGGCTGCGTGGCCGTCGCCGCGCGAACGCGACGAGAACGTGCAGCGCGCGCTCGCGGCGCTGCACCTGTATGCGCGCGATCGCCAGTACGTGATCGTCGACAACAAGGTGCAGATCGTCGACGAATCGACCGGCCGCGTCATGCCCGACCGCGCCTGGGAGCGCGGCCTGCACCAGATGATCGAGGCCAAGGAAGGCGTGGCGCTGACCGGTCGGCGCGACACGCTCGCGCGCATCACCTATCAGCGCCTGTTCCGCCGTTACTTGCGGCTGTGCGGCATGACCGGCACGGCCACCGAGGTGGCCGGCGAGATCGGCCGCACCTACGGCCTGTCGGTGGCACGTGTGCCGCTGCACCGGCCCTCGCGGCGCGAAGTTGCCGGTGCGCGCTGCCTGCCCGACGCCGCCGCGAAGTGGCAGGCGGTGGCCGAGGCCGTGCGCCGCATCGCCGTGGGCCAACAGCGTCCGGTGCTGATCGGCACGCGCACGGTGGCGGCCTCCGAGGCGGTGAGCGCAGTGCTGCACGAGCATGGCCTCGCCCACGTGGTGCTGAACGCCAAGCAGGATCGCGAAGAGGCGCAGATCGTCGCCGCGGCCGGCGAGGCCGGGCGCGTGACGGTGGCCACCAACATGGCGGGCCGCGGCACCGACATCGCGCTGGCGGCAGGGGTCGCTCGCTCCGGCGGGTTGCACGTGATCCTGACCGAGTACCACGACTCCAAGCGCATCGATCGCCAACTGATGGGGCGCTGCGCGCGCCAGGGCGATCCGGGCAGTGGCGAGGTGATCGTCGCACTCGACGATGAGCTGTTCGTCACGCAGGCAGCGTGGCTGACGCGGCGCCTGCGCGACTGGTCCGCGGCGCGCGGCACCGGGCTGTCGAGTCGGGCCATCGAGTGGCTGCGACGGATCGCGCAAGGCGCGGCCGAAGCGCGCTACCGCGACGCTCGGACGCAGACCCTTCGACACGATCGCCAGCTGTCGCGCATGCTGGCATTCACGGGGAGAGGCGAATGAACACGACAATCGGATGGACGATGCGCGCGGCGCTGGCTGCGTCGCTGGCCGCGGGCGCGGGCAGCGCGTCGGCGGGCAGCTTCGAGTGCCTGATGGAAGCGTGGCAGGTCGTCGAGATCCGCAGCCCGGCCGAGGGCCTGATCGACAAGGTGCTCGTGCAGCGCGGCGACACGGTCAAGAAGGGCCAGCCGGTGGTCGAGCTGCTGTCGGCGGCGGAGCGCTCGGCGGTCGAGTCGGCGCGCTACCGCGCGCAGATGGAAGGGCCGGTCGCGCAGTCGCGCAACCGCCTCGAATACGCCACGAAGAAGCTTGCGCGGGCCAACGAGCTGGCGCAGCAGAACTTCACCTCTGCCGAGGCGCGCGACCAGGCCGATGCCGAGCGCCGCATCGCCGAGAGCGAATTGCAGGCGGCCCGGGAGAACCGCGAACTCGCGAAGATCGAACACCGCCACGCGCTGGACCTGCTGAACCTGCGGACGATGGTCAGCCCGTTCAACGGCGTCGTCGTCGACCGGTTGCTCAACCCGGGCGACCTCGCCGAGGCCGGCACCGGGCGCAAGCCGGTGCTCAAGATCGCGCAGATCGACCCGCTGCGGGTGGATGTCGTGTTCCCGGCGAGCCTGTTCGGGCAGCTCAAGCCGGGCATGAAGGCTACCGTGGTGCCGCAGAGCATCGGCGGGCGCCACCTCGCGACCGTGAAGATCGTCGACAAGGTGATCGACGCCGCCAGCGGCACCTTTGTCGCTCGTCTCGAGCTCCCCAACCCGACGAACGCGCTGCCGGGAGGCCTGCGCTGCCAGGCCGAGTTCGAGTCGCTGGCCGCGCCAGCGGCACCGGCACGCGGCGCGACACGCTCGCTGCCCTGATATAGGGTTTTCGAGGGGGGATCGACGCCCGGTGGGCGCTGCCGCGGCGTGACCTCAGAAAAAAATATTAATTAAGTGTCGATTTGTCACGCAAAGGTATACCAGATTGCGTACAGTTACCTGAAATCGAGAGAGGACCGGGCGGATTGCCGCGCAGCACAGACCGCGCGAACCGACCCGTGCCCCGGCAGAAGAAGCAAAAGCGAATTGGGGCAGGGTCGGCGCGCGCCTGAAGCCGACTCCACGACGACCGCGCATCGCGCAGTCGATTTCAGGTCAGCCGGCTTTTGAAGGACTGCGCCATGCAGTGGATGCGTCATCTGGGTGCTCGTCTGTCCCAATCCCGCCGCGCGCGCGCCGCCCATACCGGTCGAACGTCCCGCCGCACGAGTGTGCTGCTCGACGCGATGGAGCCGCGGATTCTGTTGTCGGGCGACCCGGTCACGTCGAGCGCCGCGGGTGTCTACACCGTCACGTTCGCCGGCTCCGACGACACGGTGGGCATCCACCTGGTGTCCGATACGTCGACCAATGGCGGTGCCATCGTCGACCTCACCTACCTCGACGACACCTCGGCCCTGAGGAAGATCACGCTCGGCGATACGACCAACGGCGTCCTCGGCCTGGTCGTGGACGGCGGCGCCGGCAACGACAGCTTCACGACCGATGCACTGGGCGTGCCGCTGACGATCCATGGCGGCATCGGCACCGACACCCTGAACGGGCCGAATGTCGACACGAGCTGGACGATCAGCGGCCTCAACGCAGGCTTCGCGGGAAGCACCAATCCGTTCGATGGCGTCGAGAAGCTGGTGGCCGGCAACAAGATCGACACCCTCGACTACTCGGCCTACGCGAGCGGCATCAGCGTCAGCCTGGCTGCGGGCACGGCGAGCGGCTTCGACAGCGCCAAGGGCTTCGAGAATGTGGTCGGCTCGGCCCTCGCCGACACCATCACAGGCGATGGGAACGCCAACGTGCTGACCGGCGGCGGCGGCGCGAACACCTTGACCGGCAACGGCGGGACCGACACGGTGATCGAGTCGGGTGACGTCAATTTCACCCTGATTGGCTCGACGCTGACCTTCGGGTTGGCCAGCGACACGCTCGCATCGGTCGAGAATGCCATCCTCACCGGCGGCAGCGGCGCCAATATCTTCGACGTCAAGGCGTCCACCCTCAGCGGCTCCGTGAGCCTGACCGGCGCCGACGGTGACGACACCTACAAGTTCATCGACAGCCAGACTGGCAACTTCTTCCTGGATGAAACGGCTGGCGGCGTCGACACGCTGGACCTCTCCGCGAGCACCGCGAAGGTCGAGATCGATCTTTCGAAGGTCGATGCCCAGGCCGTCAGCGGGACGCTCACGGTCACGCTGTCGGCAGTCAACGTTTTCGAGAACGTCAAGACCGGTTCAGGCAACGACAAGATCACCGGCAACGAACTCGACAACGTCATCAGCGGCGGCCTCGGCAACGATGCGACGGACGGCGGGATCGGCAACGACACCTACGTGCTCGGCAACAACTGGGGCCTGGATACCGTCACCGAAGCCTCGGGTGGCAATGACGGCGAAGGCATCGACACGATCGACTTCACCGCCGTGACGTCGGACGTCGCGGTTGTCCAGCAGGCCGGCGGTGGCTTCAAGATGGACAGCGGTGCGGCCAACAGCTTGACCTTCGACGCGATCGAGATCCTGAAGGGCGGCACGGGGGTCAATTCGCTGGACTTCGGTGCGGCCGGCGACGCAGTGGTCGTGAACCTGGCCGGCGGGTTGTCGACCGACTTCAGCGAACTCTCAGGCTTCAGCAACGTGACCGGCTCGCCATTTGCCGACACGATCATCGGCAACGCGTTGGCCAACGTGCTGATCGGCGGCGCGGGCGACGACATGATCTCCGGCGGCGGCGGCGCGGACATCATCGATGGCGGACTGGGGCGTGACACGCTGAACGAATCGCGCGACGTGAGTTTCGAACTCACCAATTCGCAGTTGAAGGAAACGGGAACAGGCATCGTCGGCAGCGAGATCGATACGTTGTCGGGCCTCGAGTTCGCGTGGCTCGTCGGCGGCGCCAGCGCCAATGTCATGAACGCCAGCGGCTTCAACGCGCTGGCGCCGAGCACCGCGCTTTCGGCGTTGAACCACGGTGCCGGCGTCAACGTGGGCGCCAACGACCTGACGGTTCGGCTCACGGACGGCAGCGTGGCCAACGTGGGTCTGGCGGGCGCGACGACGGTCCAGGATGTGCTCACCGCGATTCACACCGCGAACTCGCGCCTCACCGCGACGATCAATGTCGATGGCAACGGCATTGATATCGTGGATTCGACGGCGTCCGGCGTGGCCGACATTCAGGCCTCCTCGGTCTCCTCGCTGGCAGCAGACCTGGGCCTGGCCGTGACGGGCATCGCCACCCAGTTGCACGGAACCGCCGTGCCGGGAGGCGGGGCGACGCTCGACGGCGGCGCCAACATCCTGCTGTCGCTGCTCAACGGTGGCACCGGCCTGCGGCGAACCGACCTGCAGCAGTTCGATCTTCTGGGCACCACTCCGCTCGGCAGCCTCAACCAGGGCGAGGGCGTGCGGCGCGTGGCCGGAGCGGACTTCCGCATTACGCTGACAGACGGCAAGACGGTCGATGTCGACCTGAGCGGTTCGCTGACGACGGTTCAGCAAGTCATCGATGCCATCGAAAGCGCTGCCGCGGCAACCGTGGGCGTAGGCGCGGGACGCCTGTCGGCCACGATCGACCCGGAAAGTGGCGACTCGTTGCTGCTGACCGATTCGCAGAAGCTCGGTGGCGACCTTACCGTGACCGCCCTCAACGGTTCGTTCGCCGCGGCCGACCTCGGCATCCTGCGCGAAGGCAGCGACGCCGTATTGACCGGCTTCGGCCTCACCGACATCTCCAGCGACCTGCGTGTGACGCTGGCCGACGGGACGCGGCTCGAGTTCAACCTGAGTGGCCTCACGACGCTGGACGACGTGCTGCAGCTGCTGAATGGCGAAGACGAGCGCTTCTCCGCGGGCATCGACGCCAGCGGAACCGGGTTGGATCTTTTCGACGCCTCCGGTGGTGCCGGGCCGTTCACCGCAGCCTCGCTGAACGGCTCCTTCGCGGCCGCCGACCTCGGCCTGCTGGCCGCCGGCGTGGCCGGAAAGATCACCGGGTCTTCGATCGTGACCGGCAACCTGCGCCTGGACGGGCGCCTGGACGTCGACACGCTGATCGGTGGCAGCGGCGAGGACATGCTGATCGGCGGCGGCGGGGCCGACCTGATCACCGGCGGGTTGGGCGTCGACACGGTCTATGCGAACCGCGATGCCAACCTCACCTTGACCGACACCACGCTGACCTACAGGCCGGGCGAAGTGGCATCGATCAGCGGCATCGAGAAACTCGTCCTCGTCCGCTTTGGCGACACCCCCGCCTGAGCCTTCGCGCTCAAGCGGCGAGGGTTGCGCGTAGCTCGTCGAGGAGTTGGCGCGGCGCGCCCGTCACCT
>Ga0207658_10000336_pt1 | contig 47108 bp, 47 predicted proteins | sample KBSS33metaG_FD_184322 | JGI IMG/M metagenome (GOLD analysis project Ga0207658, IMG submission 184322) | Switchgrass rhizosphere microbial communities from Kellogg Biological Station, Michigan, USA - KBS S3-3 metaG (SPAdes) (version 2) | ecosystem: Host-associated > Plants > Roots > Rhizosphere...
GCACGGCGGTCGTCGACGTGCGCGTAGATCGAGTCGCGAACGCGCTGACGCAACCGCTCGACCGGATGCCCGGCGCTCGCGTCGAGGAGCGTCGCCGGCGCGTCGCGCACGTAGCCGGTGGCGCGAACGCCCTGCTCGAGCAACGCCAGCTCGTAGTCGAAGCCGTGCGGATTGAGGTTGCCGTGCGGCTGGCGCAGGCGCACGGTGAAGCGCCAGCGCTGGCCGGCGCGTAGCGCGAGGCGCGGCTGCACCAGCGCTGCGTCCTCGTGGAAGCCCGCGTACCAGCCCAGCGCGATGACGCGCGGCACGCCTGCAGGGGCGCCGCCCGGGTCGACCTCGAAGCGAAAGCGCAGCCCGCTCGGCCCCTGTTGCGGCAGGTTGGCGACGACGCCGGTGACGACGACGTCGCGGCCCTCGAGCGCGGGGGGCAGGGTCTCGGCGAGACGCGCCGACGCCTGGATCCCGGTCAGCGCGAAGCCGGTGGCCAGCGCGGCGGCAACGAGCAGCGCGAACGCACGCCGGGAGCGTGCGCTGATCAGCGCGACCGCGACGGCGATGATCGTGACCGCGAGATAGCTTTCGAACCGCCAGAGTTCGCGCTGCTGCAGCTGCACGGCGACGCCGGCGAGCCACGCCAGCGGCAGCGCCACCAGCCGTCCGCCGCTGCCGGGTGCTGCCATCGCGGAAGTGTAGGATTTGCCCTCGATCCCTGCGAAACGCGCCATGTCCTCGATCTACGACCGCCTCACCGACCTCGACATCTCGCTGCCGCCGCTGGCCATTCCGGCCGGCGCCTATGTTCCGTTCGTGCGCACCGGCAAGCTCGTCTTCATCTCGGGCCACATCGCCAAGCGCGACGGCAAGGCCTGGGTCGGACAGCTCGGCCGCGACATGACGACGGCCACCGGCAAGAAGGCCGCGCGCGCGGTCGCCATCGACCTGCTCGGCACGCTGCACGCCGCTGTCGGCGACCTCGACAAGGTCGAGCGGATCGTCCGCATCACCAGCCTCGTCAACAGCGCGCCCGATTTCATCGAGCACCACCTGGTGACCAACGGCTGCTCGGAGCTGTTCGGCGAAGTCTTCGCCGAGAAGGGCGCGCACGCGCGCAGCGCCTACGGCGTCGCCCAGCTGCCGCTCGGCGCCTGCGTCGAGATCGAGCTGATCGCCCAGGCCGCCGAATGACGGCGCCGCGGTCGCGGCCGGCGCGCCGCGGCGGCGCCTCGAACGCGGCGCTGTTCGCCTTCGTCGCCGTCGCCTCGTTCGGCGCCGTCATCGCCGCCCTCTTCTCGCAGCACAGGTACGCGATGGAGCCCTGCCCCTGGTGCGTGCTGCAGCGGCTGATCTTCGTCGCGATCGGCGCCTTCGCTGTGCTCGGCCTGGTCTGGCGTGGAGCGGCCGGAAGCCGCGTCGCCGGAACGTTCGCGCTGCTTCTCGCCGTCGCTGGCGTATCGGCCGCGCTGTGGCAGCAGTTCGTCGCAGCGAAGTCGGCATCGTGCAATCTCACCCTCGCCGACCGCATCATGAGCGCGACCCAGCTCGATCGCTTGTTGCCCGATGTGTTCGAGGCGCGCGCGAGCTGCGCCGATGCCGCCGTCAGCCTGCTCGGCGTTCCTTACGCGATCTGGGCCGCACTCGCCTTCGTCGTCTGCGCGATCGTCCTGCTCGGCATCCTGCGCAGGAGCGCCTGAGGTCGCGAACGAGCTCGCCGTGTCCGTCGACGCCGACGCCGCGCCCGCCGACATCGCCGCGACCGTGGCGGCGCTCTTCCGGCGCGACTCGCGCAAGGTCCTGGCGACGCTGATCCGCCTGCTCGGCGACTTCGACCTCGCCGAAGAAGCGATGCAGGATGCGTTCAGGGCGGCGGTCGAGCAATGGCCGCGCGACGGCATTCCCGCCAACCCGGTGCCGTGGCTCGTCTCGGCGGGCCGCTTCAAGGCGATCGACGGCATCCGCCGGCGCGCCCGCTTCGACGCCATCGACGAAGCGGGCGACGTCGCCACCGCGGTCGAGGCCATCCCCGACAGCGCCGCGCGCTGGGACGAAGGCGAGGAGATCGCCGACGACCCGCTGCGCCTGATCTTCACGTGCTGTCATCCGTCGCTGTCGGCCGATGCGCAGGTCGCCCTGACCCTGCGCGAGATCTCGGGCCTGACCACGGAGGAAATCGCGCGCGCCTTCCTCGCGCCGCCGGCGACGCTCGCCCAGCGCATCGTGCGGGCGAAGGCGAAGATCCGCGCCGCCCGAATTCCCTACAAGGTTCCGGAAGCGCGCGAGCTCGGCGAGCGACTGGCCAGCGTGCTGCGCGTGATCTACCTGGTCTTCAACGAAGGCTATTCGGCCTCCGCCGGAGCGTCGTTGACGCGCGCCGACCTGTCGGCCGAAGCGATCCGCCTCGGCCGTCTCGTCGTCGAGCTGCTTCCCGAGCGCGAGGCGATGGGGTTGCTGGCGCTGATGCTGCTGCAGGAATCGCGTCGTGCCGCGCGCACCGGGCCGAACGGCGAGCTCGTCACCCTCGAGGCGCAGGACCGGACGCTGTGGAACCGGGCGCAGATCGACGAAGGCGTGGCCTGGGTCGAGCGCGCGCTCGCGGCGGAGCCGACGCCGACGAGTCGCGGCGCAGCAGCGCCAGCGCGGCGCGATTCGCCCGCGGTGCGCTTCGGTCCCTACGCGTTGCAGGCGGCGATCGCCGCCGTGCACGCCAGCGCAGCAAGTGCCGAGGCGACCGACTGGGCCGAGATCGTCGGCCTCTACGACGTCCTCGTCCGACTGCAGCCGACTGCCGTCGTCGCGCTCAACCGGGCCGTCGCGGTCGCGATGCGCGACGGCCCCGCAGCGGGCCTGCCGCTGATCGAGACGCTGCTCGCCGACGGCCAGCTGCAGGACTATCACCTCGCCCATGCCGCGCGCGCCGACATCTGCCGCCGCCTCGGCCGCCATGCCGACGCGCGCGCCTCGTATCAGCGAGCACTCTCCCTCGTTCGCCAGGAGCCCGAGCGCGAGTTCCTGGCCGCGCGGCTGCGCGACCTGCCGCCTGATGTCGATCCGGTCCGGCGCCGTTCGACCAGTCCGGTGATTCTTTTCAAGGACGACCGATGAAGTACCTCTGCCTGGTCTATCTCGAACCCGACAAGCTGCACGCCGTTCCCGACAGCGAGTGCCTCGCGGCGAGCGAGCGCCTGCGCGCCGAAGGCCGCGTCGTTGCCGCCGAAGCATTGCATCCGGTCCACACCGCGACGACGCTGCGCCTTCGCGACGGCGCGCTGACGATGACCGACGGCCCGTTTGCGGAAACCAAGGAGCAGCTCGCCGGCTTCTACCTGTTCGACGCGGCCGACCTCGACGAGGCGGTGGCGCTGGCGGCGCGAATCCCGCCGGTGCGCACCGGCAGCATCGAGGTCCGGCCGGTGCGCGATCTCGACCCGACGCCCTGAGATCGGCTGACTCGCGTGCGCCGTCGCTGCGGCGCGCGCCTTCGCCTCAGCCGGCGTCGGCGGCGACGACGCGGGTCGCCTTCGGGATCGCGTCCTGGCGCCGCCCCTTGCGCGCGCGCCGGCCGCTGTAGGGCTCGAGCGCGGCGCCGCGCAGGATCTCGTCGCGTGGCTTGCCGCCGCGGCCGCTTCCTTCGACGCGCAGCGCCGATGCGAACACGGCGACGCTGACGACCGCGTCCTTCTCGTCGAGATCGACCAGCGTCAGGCCGCGGCCGCCGTTGCCTTGCAGCTTGAGCTCGTCGAGCGCGAAGACGAGGAGACGTCCCGTGAGCGTCAGGCAGGCGACGCGCGCCGCGCTGGCGTGAACGACCGCCGGCGGCAGCGGCTTCTCCTCGCCCTCGAGGGCGAGGAACGACTTGCCGCCGCGCTGGCGCGACAGCAGGTCGGAGGCGCGAGCGAGCAGGCCGAAACCGGCGGTGCCGGCGAGCAACAGCACCTCGCTCGCGGCGCCGGCGAAGTAGTGCGCCGGCAGCGTGCCGACCTCGAGGTCGATCAGCGAGGTGATCGGCTGGCCGTCGCCGCGCCCGCTCGGCAGGCTCGCGACGGCGACCGAATAGACGCGCCCGTTGCTGCCGAAGACGAGCAGCGTGTCGACGCTGCGGCAGCCGAAGGTGCCGTAGAGCGCATCGCCGGCCTTGAACGCGAGCTGGCCCGGCTCGACCTCGTGGCCCTTGAGCGCGCGCACCCAGCCTTTCATGCTGACGACGACGGTGACCGGCTCGTCGACGACGCGCACCTCGGCGACCGCGCGCTTGCCGACCTCGATCAGCGTGCGCCGCTCGTCGCCGTGCACCTTCGCGTCGACCTCGACCTCGCGGATCACGGTGCGCTTCAAGGCGGCCGGGCTGGCGAGGATCTCGTTGAGCTTCGCCTCCTCGCCGCGCAGCTCCTTCAGCTCCTGCTCGATCTTGATCGCCTCGAGCCGCGCCAGCTGACGCAAACGGATGTCGAGGATGTCGTCGGCCTGGCGCTCGCTCAGCGCGAAGCGCTCGATGAGCGCCGGCTTCGGCTCGTCGGCGGCGCGGATGATCGCGATCACCTCGTCAATGCGCAGCAGGACGAGCCGGCGCCCCTCGAGGATGTGGATGCGGTCTGCCACCTTGCCGAGGCGATGGCGCGATCGCTTCTCGACCGTCTGCACACGAAAGCGCACCCACTCGCCGAGCAGCTGCACGAGGCTCTTCTGCGTCGGCCGGCCGTCTGCTCCGACCATCGTCAGGTTGATCGGCGTCGAGCTCTCGAGGCTGGTGTGGGCGAGCAGCGCGTTGACGAGGTCGGCCTGTGGCACGGTGCGCGACTTCGGCTCGAAGACGAGACGAACGGCCGCCTCCTTGCTCGACTCGTCGCGCACCGCGTCGAGCACGGCGAGCAGGCTCGCCTTCAGCTGCAGCTGCTCGGCGCCGAGCGTCTTCTTGCCGGCGCGCACCTTCGGGTTGGTGAGCTCCTCGATCTCCTCGAGCACCTTCTGCGCGCTCGTCCCGGGTGGCAGCTCGGTGACGACGAGCTGCCACTGGCCGCGCGCGAGGTCCTCGATCTTCCAGCGCGCGCGCACCTTGAGCGAGCCGCGACCGGTCGAGTAGGCGGCGCGAATGTCCTCGGGCGGGCTGATGATCTGGCCGCCGCCGGGATAGTCGGGGCCGGGCAGCAGCGCGGCGAGGTCGTCGCCGCCGAGCTTGTCGTTCTTCAGCAGCGCGATCGCCGCCGCCGCGACCTCGCGCAGGTTGTGGCTCGGGATCTCGGTCGCCAGGCCGACGGCGATCCCGCTCGCGCCGTTGAGCAGCACGAACGGCAGGCGCGCAGGCAGGAGGCGCGGCTCCTCGGTCGAGCCGTCGTAGTTGGGGACGAAGTCGACCGTGCCCTCGTCGATCTCGTCGAGCAGCAGGCGCGCGATCGGCGCCAGGCGCGCTTCGGTGTAACGCATCGCCGCCGCGCCGTCGCCGTCGCGCGAGCCGAAGTTGCCCTGGCCGTCGATCAGCGGATACCGCAGCGCGAAGTCCTGCGCCATGCGGACGAGCGCGTCGTACGCCGCCTGGTCGCTGTGCGGATGGAAGCGCCCGAGGACATCGCCGACGACGCGCGCGCTCTTGACCGCCTTCGGCCCGGCGCCGGTGCTGAACACGAGGCCCATTCGCGCCATCGCGTACAGGATGCGGCGCTGCACCGGCTTCTGGCCGTCGGCGACGTCGGGAAGGGCGCGCCCCTTGACCACCGAGAGCGCGTATTCGAGATAGGCGCGCTCGGCGTATTCGGCCAGCGCGACGACGCCGTCGGCGGGCGCCGCGGGCAAGGGATCGAAGAGGTCGGGAGTCACCGGGGACAAGAGGCGAAAGGGGCCGCCGGCGTGGCGGCGGCGAAAGAGGGCGGCGGCGAAATTCTCGCCGATGGGCGTTGCCGCCTTCGGGCCACAATCCCGGCGCCACGCCGAGCGCCGCGCTTCGCGGCGGGCGCGCCAGAAGGACTGTCTCCATGAAATGTGCTCTCGTCGGCTCCCGCTACTTCGGCGCCACGGTGTTCGACGCCCTGCGCAGGGAAGCAGGCGTCGAGTTCACGACGATCGTCGTTCCCGCCCTCGACGACCGGCTCGCCCTCGCGGCGCAGACGGCCGGCGTGCCGGTGCACGTGCTCGTCGACAAGAAGATCGTTCCGGGAGATGCGATTCCCGAAGGCACCGACCTCATCGTCGCCGCCCACACGCATGCGCGCGTCAGCAACGAGGCGCTCGCGCGCTCGCGCCTCGGCGGCATCGGCTACCACCCGTCGCTGCTGCCGCGTCACCGCGGCATCGCCGCGGTCGAATGGACGATCCTCGAGGGCGACGCCATTGCCGGCGGCTCGGTCTATCACCTCGCCGACGGCTGGGACGCGGGCGCGATCGCGGCGCAGGACTGGTGCTTCGTCGGGCGCGGCGAAACGGCGCGCGAGCTGTGGGAGCGCGCCCTGGCGCCGATGGGGCTCGACCTGCTCGCGCGCGTCGTCCGCCATGCGCGCGATCACGGCGCGCTGCCGGCGCACGCCCAGGATCCGCGCTTCGCGACGCGCGCGCCGATGATCCGCCGCCCGGTCGTCGTTGCCGACTCCGCGGAAGCGTCGCCGACCACGCCGCTGATCGTCACGATCATCGGCCCGGACCGGCCGGGGATCGTGCGACTGCTGTCCGACCGCGCGCATCGGCACGGCGCCAGCTGGACGACGGGCCAGATGTCGCGTCTCGCCGGCGAATTCGCCGGCATGGTCCATTTCGAGGTGCCGCCGGAAAACGTCAACGCCCTCGCCGACGCGCTGCGCGGCCTCGAGTCGTCGGGTTTGCACGTCGCCATTGCCAAGAGCGAGAACGGCCAGCCGCCCGCGGGCCTGCGCGGCGTCTCGCTCGAGCTCTCGGGCGACGACCGGATCGGCATCGTCAGCAAGCTCAGCCACATCCTGGCGCAACGCGGCGCCAGCATCGAGCACATCCAGACCGATCTCGGGTCCGCCGATGCCGCCGGCAGGCGAACCTTCCGCATCTCGGCGCACGTGCTCGTACCGAACGCGCTGAGCAACGACGAGCTGCAGCAATCTCTCGGCGCGCTCGCGCAGGAAATGCTGGTCGACATCGCGATCGACGATCGCCGCGCGTCGCCGCGGCCGGCGCCCGAGCGCTCGGCGCGCGCCTAGCGCGGGAAGCGTTCGCGCAGCTTCAGCTTCCAGAACTTGCCGGTCGAGGTGCGCGGCACGCCGTCGATCACCTCGTAGCGATCGGGCAGCTGCCACTTCGCGAAGCCGTGCCCGAGCAGGTGCTTGCCGAGCACGTCGGCCGTTTCGGCGGGCGCGACGGCAGCGCCCTGCTTCCAGACGATGCACGCCAGCGGCCGCTCGCTCCACTTCGGGTCGGGGATCGCGATCACCGCCGCCTCGGCGACTTGCGGGTGCGCCATCAACGCGTTCTCGAGGTCGACCGACGAGATCCATTCGCCGCCCGACTTGATCAGGTCCTTGGTGCGGTCGGTGATGCGGACGAAGCCGAGCTCGTCCATCGCCGCGACGTCGCCGGTGCGCAGCCACCCGTCGTCGGTGAACTTGTCGTCGCTCGGCGCGACGCGGTGGTACGAGCCGGTGATGAAGGGCCCGCGAACCTGGATCTCGCCGACGCTCTTGCCGTCCCACGGCGCGTCGTTGCCGTCGTCGGCGCGGATCCTGACATCGACCAACGGCACCGGCACGCCGGCCATCGCGGCGCGGCGGAAGCGCTCGGCCTCGGGCAGGCTGTCGTTGCGCACCGCCGTCGTCGCCAAGGGCGAGGTCTCGGTCATCCCCCAGCCCTGAACGATCCAGATGCCGTGGCTGGCGAAGGTTCGGATGAGCGCCTCCGGCACCGCGGCGCCGCCGACCATCGAGCGCATTCCCTCCGGCAAGCGCCAGCGGCCGGGCTCTTCGGTCTGGGCGCGCTCGAAGCGCTGGATCAGGCCGAGCCAGATCGTCGGCACGCCGAGCGAGAGCGTCGGCGGCTCGACCTGCATCAGGTCGAGCAGGTCGTCGGGATGCAGGTGCGGGCCGGGAAAGACGATCCGGGTTCCGGTCATCACCGCGCCGTACGGCACGCCCCAGCAATTGGCGTGGAACATCGGCGTGACCGGCAACAGCACATCGCTCGCCTTCAGCGACCAGTTCTCGCCGAGGCAGCCGACCAGCGTGTGCAGCACCGTCGAGCGATGCGAGTAGACGACCCCCTTCGGCCGCCCCGTCGTTCCCGACGTGTAGCACATGGCGACCGGGTCGTTCTCGTCGTGCGGCGCCGCCACGAAGGACTCGCCGTCGGCATCGGCGAGCAGGGCCTCGTAGTCGATCAGGCCGGCGGCGGTGTCGACCGGCGCGCCCGAGAACGGGAAGACGATGACCTTCTCGAACGCATGCCTGTCGGCGAACTGGCGGTAGAGCGGCAGCAGGATATCGTCGACGACGAGGAAGCGATCCTCGGCATCGCTGGCGATCCAGCCGATCTCGTCGGGCGCGAGGCGCAGGTTGAGCGTGTGCATGACGCCGCCCGCGGCCGGAATGCCGAAATAGCACTCGAGGTGGGCGTGATGGTTCCATGCAAGCGTCGCGACACGGTCGCCCTTCTTCAGGCCCAGCTTCTGCAGCGCCGCCGCGAGACGGCGCGTGCGGTCATGGAACTCCGCGTAGCGGTGCGTGCGCAGCGACTTGTCGGGCAGGCGCGAGACGATCTCCTGCCGCGCGAACAGCCTGCCGGCGCGATCGAGCAGGTGATTGAGCGACAGCGGCACGTCCATCATCGTCGACTGCATGCGGGTCTCCTCGGGTCAGGCCGGGTGGGCGTTGCGGCTCTCGCGCGCCTCGACGAGCGCCCGGTATTCGGGCTCGAGCAGCGACATCACGATCAGCGTGTCCCAGCCGGCGCCGCTGCGAACGCTTTCGCGCAGGCGCCCTTCCTCGACGAAGCCTTCGCTGCGATAGAGCGCGAGCGCGCGCGTGTTCGCGCTTTTGACGTCGAGCCAGAAGCGATGCGCGCCGAGGTCGCGAAAGGCCATCTGCGCCAGCAAACGAACGCAGGTGCGACCGTAGCCCTGCCCCTTCGGCTGCAGGACGATCCGCTTCAGCTCGACCGAGCCGTGCGGATTGCGGCAGCCCTGCAGGATGACGAAGCCGGCCGACGGGTACGCCTCGCCGGCCTCGATGATGAAATGGCGGAAGTCGGGAAAACGCACCGCGCCTTCGTGCTGCACGCGCTCCCACGGGATGATGAACGGCCGGTTGGCGGGATCGTTCTCGACCGAGCCGACGAAGTCCAGGTCGGAGAGCATCGTCGGCCGCAGCCGGATCGTCGCGCCGCTCGCGCCGCTCATCGCGATCGCCTTCGCGCGGCGCCGCGGGCGGCTCCGCGCGGCGCCTTGGTGCGCACACGCACAGGCTCTCGGGCACGCGTCGCCGGCTTGTCGATGAAGGCGCGCATCCTGGCCGCGAGCTCACGTGGCGCGATCGCGAGCAGACGTACCGGGATCGCGATCGTGTCGCGCGATCCGAACAGGCCGGCGACCGGACCGAAGAGGTAGCGCTCGTAATGGCGCAGCCTCGAGCCGGAATACCCCGGCTCGACCCTGACGACGATCTGGCGCAGGCGCTTGCCGCCGCTCTCGCCGACGAGCCGCGCGTCGCGAACCGCGCTCCACGGCACGATCTCGAGCCCGGGAATGTGCAAGCCCGCGCCGTCGAGCGAAAGCGCATGGCCGGCGCGAAGGTTGCGCATAAGGCTGCCGAGCGCGATCGCGAAGATCCAGAAGCAGAGCGCGAGCACGACGGCGAGCGACACGTCGTCGTCGAAGTCGAGGTCGTTCGTTCGCAGCATCGCCATCACCACGACCATCGCCAGCAGCACCACCACGAACGCCGCGTGGACGAGCCAGCGCGGCTGCACGTCGAGCGGCTCGGGCTTCACACGTCGACCTCGACCGCGTCGCCGCGCAGCTCCATCAGCTCGCGCCGCGCCTGCGCCTCGCCCTTGCCCATCAGCTTGGTGAGCGACAGGGCGGTGGCGGCGAATCCTGCGGCAGCGAAGCCGATCGGCAGCAGGCGCCGCGTCTCGGGGTTGAGCGTCGTGTCCCAGAGCTGCTCGGCGTTCATCTCGCCGAGGCCCTTGAAGCGGCTCACGCTCCAGCTGCCTTCGCGTGCGCCTTCCTTGCGAAGGCGGTCGAGCGTCGCACGCAGCTCGTCGTCGTCGAGCGCATAGATCTTGGCCGCCGGCTTCTTGCCGCGCGCCGGCGCGTCGACGCGAAAGAGCGGCGGCTTGGCGACGTAGACATGGCCGCGCTCGATCAGCTTCGGGAAGTGGCGGAAGAAGAGCGTCAGCAGCAGCACCTGGATGTGCGAGCCGTCGACGTCGGCGTCCGAGAGGATGCAGATCTTGCCGTAGCGCAGGCCCGAGAAGTCGGGGGCGTCGTCGGCGCCGTGCGGGTCGACGCCGACGGCGACCGCGATGTCGTGGATCTCGTTGTTCGCGAACAGGCGGTCGCGCTCGACCTCCCACGCGTTCAGCACCTTGCCGCGCAGCGGCAGGATCGCCTGCGTTTCCTTGTCGCGGCCCATCTTGGCGCTGCCGCCGGCGGAATCGCCCTCGACCAGGAAGAGCTCGTTGAGGGCGAGGTCGCGGCTCTCGCAGTCGGTCAGCTTGCCCGGCAGCACGGCGACGCCCGAGCCCTTCTTCTTCTCGACCTTCTGGCTCGCGCGCTGGCGCGTCTGCGCCTGGCGGATGACGAGGTCGGCGAGCTTCCTGCCGTGCTCGACGTGCTGGTTGAGCCAGAGCTCGAACGCAGGTCGAACGCAGTTGGAGACCAGCCGCAATGCCTCGCGGCTGTTCAGGCGCTCCTTGATCTGGCCCTGGAACTGCGGATCGAGCACCTTCGCCGAGACGACGAAGCTGGCGCGCGAGAAGACGTCTTCCGGCATCACCTTGACGCCCTTCGGCAGCAGGCTGTGCATGTCGATGAAGCCCTTCACCGCCGTGAACAGGCCGTCCTTCAGGCCCGACTCGTGAGTGCCGCCGGCCACCGTCGGGATCAGGTTGACGTAGCTCTCGCGCACCGCGTTGCCGTCTTCGGTGAAGGCGACGCACCAGGTCGCGCCTTCGCCGACGGCGACGTCCTCGCTCTCGCGGCCGTCGGCGTGGTGGCTGCCTTCGAAGAGCGGGATGACGGGATCGGCCTGCAGCGTCTGCGTGAGGTAGTCGGCGAGTCCCGCGGCATACAGCCAGTCCTGCCGCTCCGGCTCGCCGCGCCCGGGCTTCTCGACCGTCAGCGAGACCTTGACGCCGGGCATCAGCACCGCCTTGCTGCGCAGCACGTGGGTCAGCTCGGCGCGCGGCAGCTCGGCGCTTTCGAAGTAGCGCGGATCGGGCCAGACGCGAACGCGCGTGCCGCTCTTGCGCTCGCCGCCGCCGGCCTTGCGCACCGCGAGCGGCTCGACGACGTCGCCCCCCGAGAATGCGATCGTCGCCGCCTTGCCGTCGCGCCAGACCGTCACCTCGAGCCGCTTGGCGAGCGCGTTGGTGACGCTGACGCCGACGCCGTGCAGGCCGCCGGAAAAGCTGTACGCGGCGTTGCCGCCCTTGTCGAACTTGCCGCCCGCATGCAGGCGCGTGAAGACGATCTCGATGACGCTGACGCGCTCGTCGGGATGCAGGCCGACCGGTATGCCGCGGCCGTCGTCGTCGACGCTGATCGAGCCGTCGGCATGGAGAGTGACGTCGATCGCGGTCGCGACGCCGGCGAGCGCTTCGTCGGCGGCGTTGTCGATGACCTCCTGGACGACGTGCAGCGGGCTTTCGGTGCGCGTGTACATGCCGGGCCGCTGCTTCACCGGCTCGAGGCCCTTGAGGACGCGGATCGACGCTTCGCCGTACTGCGGTTGCCCTGCCTTGGTTGCCATGGCGAGGGATTCTAGGCAGCGCGGTTGCGACGCCTTGGTCGCGAACGGGGCGCGTCGCGCGCGGCCGGCGCGCGCGCTGGCGCGCCGGCCGCAAGCCCGCCCGCTGCCAGCAGCGCATCGATGCCGAGTAGCCAGGTGGCATCCCACTGCGACGCCTGAAAGTAGGGCGCCGCGGCGACCAGGCGCGGGCACTCGCGCGCGATGAACGCGTCGTCGACCGGCTCGGCCGCCGACGGGCCGCGCGCGTAGCCCGCCGTCTCCTCAAGGCAGGCGCCGACCAGGTAGTAGCCCATGGCGCGGAAGTGGCGCGCGGTGAGCTCGTCGTCGCCGGTCGACGCGTGAACGAGGCGAAGCACCGACTCGATGAAGCGCACCCCGCTCGGCGTGTTGAGGCGGTGCACGGCGACGAGCGGAAAGAGCGCCGGCCAGCGGTGCGCCATCGCCCGGTACGACTCGAGCGATTCGCGCACGCGCGCCTCGAGATCGGGCCCCGGCTCGGGAACGACGACGCTGGCGATCGCGCGTTCGACGAGCGCGTCGAGGAGGTGGCGCTTGCTCGGGAAGTGGTGGTAGATGCTCATCGCCTCGCAGCCGAGGCGCTCGCCGAGGCGGCGTGTCGTCAGCCCGGCGAGCGACGCCTCTTCGACCAGGGCCATCGCGGCGTCGACGATGCGCTCGGCCGTCAGCGGCTCGCCGTTGCGCGCCGCGCGCTTGCGCGCCGGCCGCGCCTTCTTCGCCGGGGAGGTCGCCATGGTTGACATCTTACAGCGTAAGAATTTATCCTCCGGTAGCGACTTACACCGTAAGACTGAGTCGCTGCAAGGAGAGTGTCATGAAGCCCCTCGATCTCGTCGGACCGCTGGTTCCGCTCACCTATTTCGTCATGCTCGCCGTCGAGGCCCGCTGGCCGGCGCGATCGTTCCCGGCGCGACGCGGCTGGCGCTGGCTCGGCATCGCCTTCCTCGTCCTGCTCGGCACCCTGTCGACCGTCGTGCCGCTGTTGCTGCCGCTGCCCTGGCTCGAGGCGCACCGCTGGATCGACGGCACGCCGCTCGGCGTCGTCGGCGGCACGATCGTCGGCTTCGTCGTCCTCTCGGGGCTCGCCTACGGCTGGCACCGGCTGTCGCACGCGTGGACGCCGCTCTGGCGCGCCAGCCACCAGATCCACCACAGCCCGCAGCGCATCGACATCAGCGGGTCGACTCTCTTCCATCCGGTCGAGATCGTCGTGCAGACGCTGATGCAGCTGTTCGCGACCGTGATCGTCCTCGGCCTCGACCCCCTCGCCGCCGCGCTGGTCGGCTACGTCGCGGCGTTCTACGGCATGTTCCAGCACTGGAACGTCCGCACGCCGCGCTGGCTCGGCTACGTGATCCAGCGCCCCGAGGCGCATTGCGAGCACCACCGTCTCGGCGTGCACGCCGACAACTACGGCGACCTTCCGGTCTGGGACGTCATGTTCGGAACGTTCCGCAATCCCGACCGCTTCGAGGGGCGTTGCGGCTTCGAGAGCCCGGCCGACCGGCGCGTGTGGTCGATGCTCGCCTGGCGCGACGTCAACGCGCCGGTCTACGGCAACGACAGCCGCGGCGCGCAGCCCCGAACCGGCTGAAGGCCGGCGCGGGGAAGCAGGGAGCGCGCCGACGCGATCGGCGTGCCCCTGCAACAATCGGCGCATGCCCTCCCCCTCCCTTCGCGCGCTGGGCCGCTCGGGCCTCGAGGTCTCGCCGATCTGCCTCGGCGGCAACGTCTTCGGCTGGACCGTCGACGAGTCGATGTCGTTCCGGCTGCTCGACGCCTGGGTCGACGCCGGCATGAACTTCGTCGACACCGCCGACGTGTACTCGCGCTGGGTGCCGGGCCACGCCGGCGGCGAGTCGGAGACGATCCTCGGCAAGTGGTTCCGCCAGAGCGGCAAGCGCAACCGTGTCGTCCTCGCCACCAAGGTCGGCAAGCCGATGGGCGACAACGACAAGGGCTTGTCGAAGGCCTACATCCGGCGCGCCGTCGAGGCGTCGCTGCGCCGCCTCAAGACCGAGGTGATCGACCTCTACCAGTCGCACGACGACGACGCCGCGACGCCCCTCGAGGAAACGCTCGCGGCGTACGCCGAGCTGATCAAGGAAGGCAAGGTGCGCGCGATCGGCGCGTCGAACTACACCGGCCCGCGTCTCGCGCTCGCGCTCGAGACGAGCCGGCGCCTCGGCGTGCCGCGCTACGAGTCGCTGCAGCCGCTCTACAACCTGGTCGAGCGCGAACCGTACGAGAGCGAGCTCGAGCCGGTCTGCCGCGAGCACGGCGTCGGCGTCATCAACTTCTACGCGCTGGCGAGCGGCTTTCTGACCGGCAAGTACCGCAGCACCGCCGATCTCGGCAAGAGCGTTCGCGGCAGCGGCGCCGGCAAGTACCTGAACGAGCGCGGCCTCGCGATCCTGGGCGCGCTCGACGCGGTCGCGGCGACGGTCGGCGCGACGCCGGCGCAGGTCGCGCTCGCCTGGCAGATCGCTCGTCCCGGCATCACCGCGCCGATCGCCAGCGCGACCGGCCCGGCACAGCTCGCCGAGCTCGTCGGCGCCGCCGCACTGACGCTCGACACGCCGTCGATCGGCCTCATCGATCGCGTCAGCCGCACGACCGCAGCTTCGTGACCGCAACATGAGCACGACGACGAAGCCGCTGTCGATGACGCAGATCCTGGTCTGCGGCGCCGCCATCGTGACGATGTCGATGGGCATTCGCCACGGCTTCGGGCTCTGGCTGCAGCCGGTCACGATCGAGCGCGGCTGGAATCGCGAGACCTTCGCGTTCGCGCTCGCGGTGCAGAACCTCGCCTGGGGACTCGCCGGTCCGTTGGCCGGCGCGATCGCCGATCGCTGGGGCGCTTTCCGCGTCCTCGTCGTCGGCAGCCTGCTCTACGCCGCCGGCCTAGTGACCATGGGCCTGGCGACCACCGGAGCCGGATTCCTGGGCAGCGCCGGGCTGCTGATCGGCATGGCGCAGGCCGGAACGACGTACGCCATCGTCTACGGCGTCATCGGCCGCAACGTCGCGCCGGAGAAGCGAAGCTGGGCGATGGGAATCACCGCCGCCGCCGGCTCGTTCGGGCAGTTCCTGATGGTTCCCGTCGAGGGCGGGCTGATCGCCGGCATCGGCTGGCAGAACGCGCTCTTCGTTCTCGCCCTGACCGCGATCCTGATCGTGCCGCTCGCGTTCGGATTGCGCGAGGTGAAGCATGTCGACTCTGCAGTGCAACAGCAAAGCATGGGCGCAGCGCTGCGCGAGGCCCTCGGCGACCGCAACTTCAAGCTGCTCACCGCCGGCTATTTCGTGTGCGGCTTCCAACTCGCCTTCATCGGCGTCCACATGCCGAGCTACCTGAAGGACCGCGGGCTCACCCCCGGGGTGGCGACGACGGCGCTGGCGCTGATCGGCCTCTTCAACGTCTTCGGCTCGTATGCCGCCGGCTCGCTCGGCAGCCGCCTGCCGAAGAAGTACGTGCTGTCGGCGATCTACACGCTGCGCTCGCTCGCCATCGTCGCGTTCGTCGTCGCGCCGCTGACGCCGTGGAGCGTCTACCTGTTCGCGTCGGCGATGGGATTCCTGTGGCTGTCGACGGTGCCGCTCACCAACGGCATCGTCGCCGAGATCTTCGGCGTCCGCTACCTGTCGATGCTCGGCGGCTTCGTCTTCCTCAGCCACCAGGTCGGCAGCTTCCTCGGCGTCTGGCTGGGCGGCCGTCTGTACGACGCGACCGGCAGCTACGACGTCGTCTGGTGGATCGCGATCGGCCTCGGCCTCTTCGCGGCCGCCGTCAACCTGCCGATCCGCGAGCGGGCGATCCTGCGCCCGGCGCTGGCATGAAGCCGGCGCGCATCGTCGGCTGGTCGGCGGCCGCGCTCGCGTTGGCGGCGGTGTTCGTCGCCTATCAGCGGCCCGACCTCGCCGTCGACCTCGCCAACCGGATCTGGGCCTGCTTCTGACCCGCCGTCGGCCGGAGCGATGACGCCTCTGCCGCCGTCGCCGTGGATCGAGCGCTGGGCGCACCTGATCGCGCCGGGCGGAAGCGTCCTCGACGTCGCCGCCGGCAACGGTCGGCACACGACCTGGCTGGCGGCGCGCGGCCACGTCGTCACCGCGGTCGACCGCGACAGCGCGGCGACGGCCGCGCTGCACGGCATCGCGCAGGTGGTCGTCGCCGACATCGAGGCCGGACCCTGGCCCCTGGCCGGCCGCCGCTTCGATGCCGTCGTCGTCACGAACTACCTGTGGCGGCCGCTCTTGCCGACCTTGACGGCCGCGTTGGCCGAAGGCGGCGTCCTCCTTTACGAGACCTTCGCGGCCGGCAACGAGACCGTCGGTCGGCCGGCGCGGCCCGACTTTCTCCTCGCCGCCGGTGAACTTCTCGCCGTCGGCGCGGGTCTGCGCATCGTGGCCTACGAAGACGGATTTCTGGTGAACCCCGACCGCTTCGTGCAACGCCTGGCGGCGGTGCGCGAACCGGCTGGAGCCGTCGCGCGGCGCTATCCGCTGACGCCCGGGGGGCCGGGGCCGGGTCGCTAGAATCGACCGATTCAGGACCTCCCGCATGAAACCCATTACCGGCAGCATCGTCGCGCTCGTCACGCCGATGCGCGACGACGGCAGCGTCGACTACGACGCGTTGCGGCGCCTGATCGACTGGCACGTAGAGGAAGGCACGCAATGCATCGGCGTCGTCGGCACGACCGGCGAATCGCCGACCGTCACCGTCGACGAGCACTGCGAGATCATTCGCGTCGCCGTCGAGCACACCCGCGGCAGGGTGCCGGTGATGGCCGGCACCGGCGGCAACGCCACCGCCGAGGCGATCGAGCTCTCGCGTTTCGCGCTCAAGGTCGGCGCCGACTGCACGCTCTCGGTCGTGCCCTACTACAACAAGCCGTCCCAGGAAGGCATCTATCGCCACTTCAAGGCGATCGCCGAGGCTGTCGACATCCCGATGGTCGTCTACAACGTGCCTGGGCGCACGGTCGCCGACATGCTGCCGGAGACCGTGCTCCGGCTGGCGAAGGTGCCCGGCATCGTCGGCGTCAAGGAGGCGAGCGGCGACATCGTCCGCGCCGCCGCGCTGATCCGCGACGTGCCGACGGGCTTCTCGATCTATTCCGGCAACGACGACAGCGCGATCGCGCTGATGCTGCTCGGCGGCCACGGCACCATCAGCGTCACGGCCAACGTCGCGCCGCGTGCCATGCAGGCGCTGTGCACCGCGGCGCTCGCGGGCAATGCGCGCGAGGCGACGCGGCTGCACCTGCAGCTGCTGAGCCTGCACAACGCCCTCTTCGTCGAGCCGAGCCCGGCACCGACCAAGTGGGCGCTCGAGCGGCTCGGCCGCTGCAGTGCGACGGTGCGGCTGCCGATCCTGCCGCTCGGCGAAGCGGGGCGTGCCGCCGTCGAGGCGGCATTGCGCGACGCCGGCATCGCATGAGCCCGGTGACCTTCGACCCCTGCGCGCGACCGCGCGAGGTCTGAGCAATCCGCGCCGCACCGCCGACGGGCGGCCGCCAGCTTCGATGGAGACTTCCAGAGTGACCCTTTCCCCTTCCTCCCGTTTCGCGGCCGCGTTGTCGTGCCTCGCCTTCGTCGCCGGCTGCTCGTCGATCAACGAAGTCCTCTCCGGCGACAAGGTGGACTACCGCTCGACGTCGACGACGCGGACGTCGCCGCTCGAAGTGCCGCCCGACCTGACCCAGCTCTCGCGCGAATCGCGCTACCAGCAGCCGAACGGCGCCGTCAGCGCATCGACGTTCCAGAGCGCGACGGCGGCAGCAGCGGCGGCGTCGGCCGCGTCGGCGCCGGTGGCGACCTCCGTCATCGCGCCGCAGCAGGTGGGCGAGTTCCGGATCGAGCGGCTCGGCAACGACCGCTGGCTGAGCACGACGCTGACGCCGGAGGCGATCTATCCGCAGGTGCGGACGTTCTGGAAGGACAACGGCTTCAACCTCGTCCAGGACCGTCCCGACGCCGGCATCCTCGAGACCGACTGGGCGGAAAACCGGGCCAAGCTGCCGCAGGACTTCATCCGCTCGGCGATCGGCCGGGTTCTCGATTCGGCGTACTCGACCGGCGAGCTCGACAAGTTCACGACGCGCGTCGAGCGCACCGCGACCGGCAGCGACATCTTCATCACCCACCGCGGCATGGCCGAGGTCTACGTCGGCCAGCGCAACGACAGCACCGTGTGGCAGCCTCGTCCGGGCGACCCGCAGCTCGAGGCCGCGTTCCTCGCTCGCCTCATGGTCAAGCTCGGCGTCAAGGAAGAGCAGGCACGCACCACCGTCGCTGTGGCGGCGGCGGCGCCGACCGCGCCGGCGCGCGCTCGCCTCGTCGAAGGCCAGCCGACACCCACGCTCCAGATCGACGATGGCTTCGACCGCGCCTGGCGCCGCGTCGGCATCGCCCTCGATCGCAGCGGCTTCACGGTCGAGGACCGCGACCGAGCCCAGGGGCTGTACTTCGTCCGCTACGTCGACCCGGCATCGGCCGGCCGCGAGGAGCCCAACTTCTTCAGCAAGATGTTCAAAAGCAAGAAGGCCGACCCGGCGGCATTGGCCAAATACCGCGTCAAGGTCAACAGCGAAGGAACGGCGACGACGACCGTCGCCGTCCTCGATTCGCAGGGCAAGGCCGAGACCGGCGAAGCCGGCAAGCGGATCGTCAACCTGCTCCTCGAAGACCTGCGCTAGTGACGGCCCGGCCGGGCGTGCGACGGCCCCTCGGCGCGGGGCGACGGCGGCCATGATCCGCTTCTGCAGCCTCGGCAGCGGCAGCAGCGGCAACGCCACCGTCGTCGAGGCGACGAGCGGGATCACGACGACGCGCCTGCTCATCGACGCCGGGTTCTCGCTGCGCGAGCTCGAGCTGCGCCTTGCCCGCGCCGGGCTCGAGCCCGGCGACCTCGACGCGGTCTTCGTCACCCACGAGCACGGCGATCACATCGGCTGCGCGGTCACGCTCGCCGAACGTTACGAACTGCCGGTGTGGATGAGCCGCGGCACGTGGCGCGCGATCGGCGAAAGCGCGCGCCCGGCGCGGCTCTCGTTCGCCCGCGACGGCGATCCGATCGCGGTCGGCGACCTCGAGCTGCACCCCTTCACGGTCGCGCACGATGCCGCCGAGCCGCTCCAGCTGCGCTGCAGCGACGGCGAGCGCTGCCTCGGCGTCCTCACCGACCTCGGCTCGATCACCGAACACATGCTCGAGGGCATCGCCGGCTGCGTCGCGTTGATCCTCGAGTGCAACCACGACGACGCGATGCTCGCCGCGTCGCGCTATCCGCCGTCGCTGAAGGCCCGCATCGGCGGCCGCTACGGTCACCTCAGCAACGCGCTCGCGGTCGAGCTGCTCGAGCGCGGCGTCGGTGCCCGCCTGGGACGGCTCGTCGCCGCCCACCTGAGCCGCGAGAACAACCGCCCCGAGATCGTTCGCGAGGCGCTGGCCGTGAGCTGGGGAAGCCGTCCGGCCGATGTCGTCATCGCCGACCCGATGCTGGGATTCGGCTGGTTGTCGATCGCCTGACTCGCCGCCGCACGCGGCGGCCCAAAAGCAAAAAGCCGCCCGGAGGCGGCTTTCGGCGGGCCAGCGAGGGCCTTACTTCGATGCAGCCGTCGCGGCAGCGGTTGCAGCCGCGTTCGCCGACGAGGCGGCGTCGGCAGCAGCCGTGGCGGCCGTGCCAGCCGACATCGCGGCCGAGGCAGCAGCGCCGGAATCGGCGGGCGGCGTCGTCACGACGGTGGTCGAGGTCGACGGGGTCGTCGCCGCCGGCGGGTTGACCGTCGTGGTCGACTCTTCCTTCTTGCTGCACGCAGCGAACGAAACGGCGGCGGCCAGGGTCACCATCAACAGTGCTGTTTTCATGTTTCTCCTCGATTTTGAAGTTCGACAATTACCGGTCATTGTGGGAACCCTCTTTATCGAAGAGCGCCCCAGCGTCTGAAAGACAAGGAAAGCCCGAGCATTTCCAGTGCCTAACTCGTGATTATAGGGCTGTTAGGTGCTTTCCCTAGAGGCCCAGGGTGGTGACCGGAAAGGCCTCGGCCGATCGTTGCAAAAGCGCGTCAACGGCTTCCCGGGATTCGGTCAGATCGACCGGTCGGTTCGACACGGTTCCGCGATGGTGGATGCGGTCGAGGACGCGGACGCAGACTTCGCCGGGAACGAGCAGCAGCGTCGGAATCTGCTCGGCCTCGAGATCGGGATCGTTCCGGCACTGCACCACGTGCGCCCACTGCCTTCGCCACTCGACGAAGCGCAGCTGGCGTCGCGCGAGCTCGTCGAAGCTGTGCGCGATGACGACGAGGAGCCGGCTCGAATCGATCCAGCGCGACAGCGAGTCGATCACCGTCCGCTCGTTCAGCGGCCAGTCGGCGAAATCCGGATCGACGAGAACGATCTCGCGCGCACCGTGTTCCTCGGCGCGCGTCAAGGCGCTCCGCACGGCATCGAGGAACTCGGCGCGCGAGCCGATGGGGACGATGTCGTCAGCGCTCATGTCGTCTCCTCGTCGAAACGTTCCGGTTCGGCCACGCACCAGCCGGCGCTCAGCCACTCGGCGAGCAGCGCACGGGCCGCGACGCTGGCAGCGGCCACGCTCTTCGCGTCGAGCGTGCGCCGATCGGCCAGCTCGCGCATGAGTGTCGCATCGCGTCCGCCGGCGCGGTACGCCTCGCCGTTCACGAAGACGAAGCGCTCGTCGTAGAGCATGCGGGTGCGGCGAGCCAGCGCAATCGCGTGCGCCGGCACCCCGGGGACTTGCGCGCGCTCGAACCAGGTGCCCGGCTTCGGCTCGCTCAGCACCTCGCCGAGGGCGCGTGACATGGCGACGCGATCGGCGAGCAGGCGCTCGAGCGCGCCGGCGGCGAAGCGCTGCAGCGACTCGGGAATTCGCGCCGGCCGATCCGCGACCGGGGCACCCGCGTCCCGATAGCGCGGGCCGTCGGCCGATGAATCGACGTCGTCGCGCGCCGCTTCGACGAGCCGCTGGACGACGTCGGCCGCGAGCTCGCGCGCGCGCGGCGCGCGAAAGCCGATCGATGCCGTGATGCATTCGCCGAGCGCGACGCCGTCGTGGGCCCAGCCCGGCGGCAGGTAGAGCATGTCGCCGGGCCCGAGGACCCATTCCTCGCTCGCCACGAAGTCCGCGAGCATCTTCAGCGGGACGTCTTCGCGCAGGCGCGCCTTGCCGGCGCGGCCGATCCGCCAGCGCCGGCAGCCCCGGGTCTGCAGCAGGAAGACGTCGTAGGAATCGACGTGCGGGCCGACGCCGCCGCCGTCGCTGGCGTACGAGCACATGACGTCGTCGAGGCGGGCGTCGGCGATGAAACGGAACCGGCGCAGCAGGCGATGCGCCGGCCCGTCGTGAAGATCGACGCCCTGGACCAGCAGGGTCCAGGCCGGCGTCATCAGCGTCGGCATTGCGCGCCGGGCGATCGGACCCGGACGCACCGTCCATCGGTCGCCGGTGCGCACGACCAGGCGCGACTCGACGTCGTCGCGCGCGGCGAGTGCGAACAGGCGCGTGCGGTCGACGTCGGGCAGCGCGTCGGGGCAGGCGGCGCGGACGAGAAGCGGCTTCTTCTGCCAATGGCGGCGCATGAATTCGCCGGCCGACAGACCGCCGAGCAAGGCCATCGGCCGGTGCGGATCCATGCGTCATTGTGCGATGATCATTCGATGGAAATCGCCGCGCCCTGCGTCGTCAGCCTGACCTGGCGCCTCGCTGATGCGCAAGGCGCCGAGATCGACGAGCTGAGCGAGCCGGTCGAGTTCTTCTACGGCGGCGACGACCTGCTCGCCAAGGTCGAGGAAGCGCTCGAAGGCCAGGAGACCGGCTACGAGACGACCCTGCACCTCGAGCCCGAGCATGCGTTCGGCGACTATGACCCGGAGCTCGTCTTCTTCGAGTCGCGGGCGATCTTTCCGGAAGGCGTCGTCGAGCCCGGGATGCAGTTCGAAGGACCGCCGCCCGGCGCCGTCACCGCCGACATGCCCGAGGACGCGATCTACACCGTGACCGAGGTGTACCCGGATCACGTCGTCCTCGACGGCAACCATCCGCTCGCCGGCATCGCCCTGCGCCTGGCGCTCGTCGTCCGCGACGTTCGCGAGGCGAGCGAAGCCGAGATCGAAGCGGGCAGCGTCGGCAGTTCCGGGCTCAGCGTGCTTGCCGCCGCAACGCCCGGCCCGCACTTGCATTGACCTGACGCGGCCGCGCCGCAGTGCGCTCGCCGCGATCGGTGTCGCCGATCTAGCCTGCGCTCGCCGAGCTCGCCGACGTCGTCGCTGTGCCGACAGGCACTTCCGGCGTCAGCACCGGGCCCTTGCCGCTGAAGCGGTCGAGCGCAAGGTAGATCACCGGCGTGATGTAGAGCGTGATCGCCTGCGAGAAGACGAGCCCGCCGACGACGGCGAGGCCGAGCGGCTGGCGCAGCTCGGCGCCGGCGCCGAGGCCGAGCGCGATCGGCAGCGCGCCCATCAGCGCGGCAAGCGTCGTCATCATGATCGGCCGGAAGCGCAGGATGCACGCCTCGCGGATCGCCGCCGCCGGCGCCATTCCCTGGTGGCGCTGCGCGTCGAGGGCGAAGTCGATCATCATGATCGCGTTCTTCTTGACGATGCCGATCAGGAGCAGGATGCCGATCGTCGCGATCAGCGTCAGGTCCTGGTCGAAGAGCCTGAGCGTGAGCAGCGCGCCGACCGCCGCCGACGGCAGGCCGGCGAGGATCGTCAGCGGGTGGATGTAGCTCTCGTAGAGAACGCCGAGCAGGACGTAGATGACGAGCAGCGCCGAGACGATCAGGATCGCCTGGCTGCCCTGCGAGCTCTTGAACACCGCCGCGTCGCCGCCGTAGCTGGTGATGATCGACGCCGGCAGGCGGATCTGGTCGCGGTACTTCTCGATCTTCGCCGTCGCGTCGCCGAGCGCGGTGCCGGGGGCGAGGTTGAACGACACCGTCACCGCCTGCAGCTGGCCGACGTGGTTGATCGAGGTCGGGCCGATCGATCGCTGCACGGTCGCGAAACTCGACAGCGGCACCAGGGCGCCGGTCGACGACCGCACGTAGATGTTGTTGAACGCGCTCTCGTCCTGCTTCGCGCCCGGGGCCACTTCCATGATCACCTGGTAGCTGTCGACCGGCGTGTAGATCGTCGACACCTGGCGCTCGCCGAAGGCGCTGTAGAGGGCAGAGCGGATCGCGTCGATCGAGACGCCGAGCGTGTTGGCGCGGTCGCGGTCGATCTTCAGCGACGCCTGCAGCCCCTTCAGCTGCGAATCGCTCGTCACGTCGCGGAACATCGGGTCGGCGCGCATCGGCTCCTGCAGGCGCAACGCCCAGTCGTTGAGCTCGCCGGCCTGCACGCTCTGCAGGATGTACTGGTACTGCGCCTTGCTCTGGCGCCCGCCGAGCTGCAGGTTCTGGATCGGCCGCATGTAGACGCTGATGCCCGGCACCTCGCGCATCTTCTTGCGCAGGTTCTCGACCACCTGCTTCATCGGCGGCCGCTCGCCGCGCGGCTTGAGGTTGATGAAGAGGCGGCCGACGTTCTGCGAGCCGCCCGAGCCGCCGGCGCCGTTGAACGAGTTGACCGTCGCGACCGCCGGGTCGTTGCGCAGGACGTCGGCGACGCGCGCCTGAAGCCGGACCATCGCGGGGAACGAGATGTCCTCGGCCGCCTCGGTCGAGATGCTGATCTGGCCGATGTCCTCTTCCGGAAAGAAGCCCTTGGGGATGGTGACGAACAGCCACGCCGTGGCGACGAAGGTGAGCAAGGCGACGAACAGGACGATGCCGCGATGGCGCAGGGCGACGTCGAGCGAGCGCGTGTACGCCGAAAGCGTCGCGTTGAAGGCGCGCTCGAAGACGCGGACGATCGCGCCCGGGCGCTTCTTGTGCGCCTCGTCGCTCAGGAATCGGCTCGCCAGCATCGGCACCAGCGTCAGCGAGACAAACGCCGAGGCGACGATGGCCAGGGCGACGATGACCGCGAACTCGTGGAAGAGCAGGCCGATCACGCCCGGCATGAAGAAGATCGGGATGAACACGGCGACGAGCGAGCTCGAGATCGAGATGATCGTGAAGCCGACCTCGCGCGAGCCGCGCAGCGCCGCCTGGAACGGTGGCTCGCCGTTCTCGACGTGTCGCATGATGTTCTCGAGCATGACGATGGCGTCGTCGACGACCAGGCCGACGGCGAGGGTCAGGCCGAGCAGCGAGATGTTGTCGATCGTGTAGCCGAAGGCCCAGAGCAGCGACACCGCGCCGACCAGCGAGACCGGCAGCGACAGGGTCGGGATCGCGGTCGCGACGAAGCGGCGCAGGAACAGGAAGATGACGAGCACGACGAGGACGATCGTGCCGAGCATCGTCAGCGTCACGTCGTGCAGGGCGGCGCGCACCGACACCGAGCGGTCGTTGACGGCCGACAGGCGAACCGATTGCGGCAGCTGCGACTGGAAGCCCTCGAGCTTGGCGCGGACGGCGTCGACGACCTTGACCGTGTTGGCATCGGGCTGGCGCAGGATCGCGAGCGAGATCGACGTCTCGCCGTTGAACGACGCCGCCGTCTTGACGGTCTCGAAGCTGTCCTCGACGGAGGCGACTTCCTTCAGGCGGACGGTGTTGCCGCCCTTGCTGCTGACGATCAGGTCGGCGAACTCGGCGGCGTTGCGCAGCTGCCGATTGGCAAGCAGCGTCAGCGTCTGCGACGGCCCCTCGAGCGTGCCGACCGGCGTGTTGGCATTGGCCGAGGCGAGCGCCTTGGTCAGCTCGTCGAGGCTGATGTTGCGCGCCGCCAGCGCATCGGGCTGGACGCGAACCCGCACCGCGAAGCGCTTCTGGCCGAAGATGTTGACCTGGGCGACGCCGTCGAGCGTCGACAGCGTCGGCGAGATCAGATGCTCGGCGTAGTCGTTCAGGTCCGACAGGCTGAGCGACGGTGACGTCATGGCCAGGAACAGCACCGGCGCGTCGGCCGGGTTGACCTTGCGGTACGCCGGCGGCACGGTCATCTCGACCGGCAACTGGCGCGCGGCGCGCAGCAGCGCCGCCTGGACGTCGACCGCGGCGGCGTCGATGTCGCGGCCCTGGTCGAACTCGAGCGTCACCGACGTCACGCCGAGGGTGTTGCTCGAGCTGATGACGGCCAGGCCGGGAATCGTCTGGAACTGCTTCTCGAGCTGGAGCGCGACCGAGGTCGCCATCGTCTCGGGGCTCGCGCCGGGGAGCTGCGCCGACACGTTGATGACCGGCGTGTTGTAGCTCGGCAGCGCCGCCACCGGGATCTTGTTGAACGCGATCGCGCCGGCAACGACGATCGCCGCGTTGAGCAGGATCGTCAGGACCGGGCGGCGGATGAAGAGCTCGGAAAGATTCATGGCCTGCTGCCTGGTGGATCGCGGCGCTTCGCTAGACGGCTGGCGCTGGCGGCGTCGCCGTCGTCGCGGCGCCGCGCCCGACCTCGCTCATCGCCGACGAAGCCGCCGACGCGCCGTTCGCCGCGCCGGACGCGGCGCCGCCGCGCCGACCGCGCCCGGCGTCGCCGGCGGGGCGGTCGATCACGGTCGCGCCCGGGCGCAGGTTCTGGCGCCCGTCGAGGACGATCCGCTCGCCCGGCTTGACGCCGGTGACAGCGACCTCTTCGCCATTCGCGTAGGTGATCTCGACCGGCCGCGCCGTCGCCTTCGAGCTCGCATCGACGACGTAGACGATCTTGCCGCGCGGGCTCTGGATGACGGCCGCCTGCGGGATCACGCTGGCGCCGGCGAGGGTCTGCACGGCGAGGCGGACGGTGACGAACGCACCCGGCCAGAGGCGCTCGTCCTTGTTCGCGAACTCCGCCTTGACGCGGACCGTCCCCGATGCGGCGTCGACGGCGTTGTCGACGAACTTGAGCTTGCCGGTGACCGCGCTGCCGCTGTCGGGCAGGAGCGCGGTGACCTTTCCGCCACCCGCGCGCAGCGTCGCCAGGGCATCGCCGAGGTTGCGCTGCGGCAGGCTGAACGCGACCGAGATCGGATCGAGCTGGGTGATCGTCACCAACGCGTTGCCGGACGGCTGGACCGTGCTCCCCGGGAAGACGTTGATGGCGCCGGCACGGCCCGCGGCCGGCGCGACGATCCGGCTGTACGAAAGGCCGACCTGCGCCGACTCGATCGCCGCGCGATCGGCGGCGACGACGGCGCGCGCCGAGTCGACGAGCGTCTGGTTGGTGTCGACGGCACCTTGCGAGATGAAGTTCTGCGCGAACAGGTCCTTGCTGCGCGCCAGCTGGCGCTCGGCGTCGGCGAGCGCGGCCTGGTCCTTGGCGAGCTGCGCCCGCGCCTTGGTGACGTTGACCTCGTCGGTGCGCGCGTCGAGCACGAACAGCGGCTGGCCGGCGCTGACGAACTGGCCTTCCTTGATCTGCACCTTGGTGATCGTGCTCGCGACCTGGGGCCGGATGTCGACGCTGTTGAGCGCGGTCACCGTGCCGGTCGCTTCGAGCATGACGTCGACATCCTTCTTCTGGACGACGACGGTGGTGACGCTGACCGGCGGCCCGGCCGCGGCCGACGCGGAGGCGGAGGACGCCGGCGCCGAGACCGCGGTCAGCGCTGCGTCGCCGGTCGTGTTCGATCGCAGCCAGGCGTAACCGCCCGCGCCCACAAGAACCGCGGCGACGAGCCCGAGGAGGATCTTCCTGTTCATGCGCCAGCGATTGTGATGCCTGGCGAACAACCCCTGACGCTCACTCGACGGCCGGCGCCGTGACCGTCTGCTCGCCGTCGAAGCGCAGCGCCGGCACGCGGCTCGCCGCCCACGCCGCGAGCGCGCACAGCGACGCCGCGGCCAGGAAGGCGACCGCGAAGGCGCGGTCGATGCGCGCGTCGGCGGCGGCGCCGCGAACGCCGCCGATCACCGGCGCAGAACCGATCAGGCCGTAGATCAGCGCGCCGAACGCCGACGCGCCGATCGACGAGCCGAGCGTGCGCGCGAGCGAGACCGTCGACGCGGCCGCGCCGAGCCGAGCCGGGCCAGCCGCCGTCTGGGTGACGATCTGCATCACCGACATGACCGAGCCGAGGCCGACGCCGGTCATGATCTCGAGACCGATGAGGAGGGGACGAGCCGGCGGCAGCAGCGCCAGGCCGACAAGCGCGAGCGCGGCGACGCTGAGGCCGATGCTCGGGATGGCGGTCGGCCGCCCGGTCCAGACGATGATCCGGCCGGTCAGCGCGGCACCCGCGACGATGCCGCCGGTCAGCGGCAGCAGAAGCAACCCCGACTCGGCCGGGTTCGAGTGCAGGGCGAGCTGCAGGTAGACCGGCAGGTAGAACACCATGGCGAACATCGCCGACGCGAACGCGATGACCGTCAGCACGGCGTAGCGCACCGGCGCCAGGGCGAGCAGCTCGACCGGCAGGAAGGGTCTCTCCGCACGGCGCTCGACGCGGACCAGGGCGATGCCGAGCGCGAGCGCCGACGCCAGCAGGACCATGCTCGTCGCCGACGCCCAGGCGAAGCGGTGCCCTGCGGACGAGAGCCACACGAGGCCGGTCGCCGCGGCGAGTGCAAACAGGACGATGCCCGCCGCATCGGGCTTGCCGCGCGCAGGATGCAGGCGATCGTCGCCGAGCAGCGCGCGCAGCCGCCAGAGCGCGAGCGCGCACAGCGGCAGGTTGACGACGAACAGCCAGCGCCAGCTCGCGTGGTGGACGACGAGCCCGCCGATGACCGGCCCGCCGACGCTGGCGAGCGTGAAGATGATCGCGAAGTAGCTCTGGTTGCGCGCGCGCAGCCGCGGCGCGACGACCTCGCCGATGAGCGCCTGCGAGAGCGTCATCAGGCCGCCGCCGCCGACGCCCTGCAGCGCGCGCGCAGCGACCAGCAGACCGAGCGTCGGCGCCAGGCCGCAGGCGAGCGAGCCGAGCGCGAACACGACGATCGCGACCGAGAGCACCTTGCGCCGGCCGAAGCGGTCGCCGAGTCGACCGTAGAGCGGCACCATGATGACCGACGCCAGCAGGTAGGCGACGGCGAGCCATGAGGTGTCGCGCAGGTCGCCGAGCTCGCGGCTGATGACGGGCGTCGCGGTCGCGAGCAGGGTCTGGTCGACCGCGGCGAGGAACATCGGCACCATCACCGCGACGAAGAGGCGGCGAAAGCGCGCGCGGTCGAACGCCGGCACGACGACGGTCGCGTCCGCCAGCGTGGCTGCCGATGCCGCGGCCCTGCCCTCGCGAACCGGCGCGTCCATGACCGGGATCGGGATCAGCGGCGCCCGGTCGAGCCGAAGCCGGCCTCGCCGCGCTCGCTCGCATCGAACGAGGCGACGACGCGGAACTCGGCCTGCACGACCGGAACGATCACCATCTGGGCGATGCGCTCGAACGGCTCGATCGTGAATGCGCTGGTGCCGCGATTCCAGCAGCTCACCATCAGCGGTCCCTGGTAGTCGGAGTCGATCAGGCCGACGAGATTGCCGAGGACGATGCCGTGCTTGTGGCCGAGCCCGGAGCGCGGCAGCAGCATCGCCGCGAAGCCCGGGTCGCCGAGGTGGATCGAGAGGCCGGTCGGCACGAGCTCCGCGGCGCCGGGGGCGAGGACGAGCGGCGCGTCGATGCAGGCGCGCAGGTCGAGCCCGGCGCTGCCCGAAGTGGCGTACGACGGCAGCCGATCGGCGATGCGCGGATCGAGGATGCGCAGGTCGACGCGCGTCCTGGCGCTGCCGGCTTCGCTCATGTCGTGCCGAGGTGCGCCGCGATCTCGGCGACCAGCTCGCGCGCCAGCGCGAGCTTGCCGGCACGCGGCAGCTCGCGCACGCCGCGCGCGTCGATCAACGTGAGCGCGTTGTCGTCCTGGCCGAAAGTGGCCGGGCCGAGGTTGCCGACGATCAGCGGCACGTTCTTCTTCAGTCGCTTCGCGCTCGCGTTGGCGAGCACGTCGCCGCTCTCGGCGGCGAAGCCGACGCAGAACGGCGCCTTCGGCAGCGCCGCGACGGCGGCGAGGATGTCGACGTTCTCGAGCAGCGTGAACGTCGGCACGCCCTGCCCTTCCTTCTTCTTGATCTTCTCGCCGGCGACCTCGGCGACGCGCCAGTCGGCGACCGCGGCGGTGGCGACGAAGACCTCGCTCGTCGACGCCGCCGCCATCACCGCAGCGTGCATCTCCGCGGCCGTCGTCACGTCGACGCGGCGCACGTGGCGCGGCGTGTCGAGGGCGACCGGGCCGGCGACCAGCGTGACGTCGGCGCCAGCCTCGGCGGCCGCGCGCGCGACCGCGAATCCCATCTTGCCGCTCGAGCGGTTGGTGAGGCCGCGCACCGGGTCGATCGGCTCGAACGTCGGCCCGGCGGTGATCAGCACGCGCTTGCCGGCGAGGCGCTTGGGCTGGAAGAACGCGATCAGCTCGTCGAGCAGCTCGGCCGGCTCGAGCATCCGGCCGTCGCCGATCTCGCCGCACGCCTGGTCGCCGCTGCCCGGGCCGAGCACGGTCGCGCCGTCGGCGCGCAGCTGGGCGAAGTTGCGCTGGGTGGCCGGATGCGCCCACATCTCGCGGTTCATCGCCGGTGCGACGAGCAGCGGGCAGCGCTCGATCGGCCGCGCCAGGCAGAGCAGCGAGAGCAGGTCGGAGGCGGCGCCGTGCAGCAGCTTGGCGACGAAATCGGCGCTCGCCGGCGCGACCAGCACGGCGTCGGCCTCGCGGGTGAGGTTGATGTGCGCCATGTTGTTGGCTTCACGCGCGTCCCACTGGCTCGTGTAGACGGTGCGGTTCGAAAGCGCCTGCAGCGTCACGGCGGTGATGAACTGCTCGGCCGCCTCGGTCATGACGACCTGCACGGTCGCGCCGGCCTTGATCAGCGCACGCGTCAGCTCGGCGGCCTTGTAGCAGGCGATGCCGCCCGTCAGGCCGAGCACGATGTGGCGGCCCGCGAGTTCGGCGGCAGAAGGTGGCACGGGGGGATTCACGGGCCGGGCGATTATCCGCGAGCCCTCGGCGGCGGCGGCCGGTGAGGGCTTGGCGGCCTCTGCTAGGCCCGGCCGGCAGCGGCGACGAGCGGGTCGAGGAGCGTTCGGGCCTCCGCGCCTTCCCAATCGAGCTCGCCGACGACGACGTGCACCGGCTTGCCGTTGCGGCCGATGAGGACCGTGCTCGGGAAGAGGCGCGGCGTCCAGGCGACGGTCGCGTCGCCTTCGGCATCGAGAAGGATCTGCGACTCGAACGGCGCGAGCGCGAGGTAGCGCCTGATCACCTCGGGCGTCTCTTTGTAGTTGACCGCGGCAACGACGACGCCTTCCGGGCGCCGCCGCGCCGCCATCGCATCGAGCGAAGGCATCTCGAGCCGGCACGGCGCGCACCAGGTCGCCCAGAAGTTGAGGACGACGACCTGGCCGGCGAACGCTTCGAGCCGCCACGGCCGACCGACCAGATCGACGACGTCGAGCGGCGGCACCGGACGGCTCGCCGGCCAGGCGCGAACGACGTGGGAGGCGACAGCGAATCGCCAAGAAAGCGCCAGCGAAGCGCCCAGCGCCGCCGCGCGAACGAGCCCCGCGCGGCGGGCCGGCCGGAACGGCGAGGCGCGTCGATTGCTGCGCATCGCTGCATTCTGGGCGATCCCGCGGTAAGGTGCGCGACTCCGCCTCGACACCCTGGGGCCTGACCTCCTGCCGATGCCCGATTCGAAATCACCTCGATTCATCCAGACCTGGCTCGCCGACGCCGAGGCCGAGCGTGACGCCGCCCGGGCCGCGATCGCGGCGACGCCGGCGAGCGTCGCGCCAAAGTTCTTCTACGACCGGCTCGGCTCGCATCTGTTCGAGGCGATCACCGAGCTCGCCGAGTACTACCCGACGCGCACCGAAGCGGCGATCTTCGCCGACCGCGGCGCCGACATGGCGAAGGCGATCGGTGCCGGCATGGCGCTGGTCGACCTCGGCGCCGGCAACTGCGCCAAGGCGGCGCGCCTGTTTCCGCTGTTCGAGCCGAGCCGCTATGTCGCCGTCGACATCTCGGTCGAGTTCCTGCGCGACGCGCTGCGCGAGCTGCAGCGCGACCACCCGCACGTCGTGATCGCCGGCCTCGGCCAGGACTTCTCGACCCGGCTCGAGATCCCCGCGGAGCTGCTCGGCGCCGACCGCCCGGTGTTCTTCTATCCCGGCTCGAGCATCGGCAATTTCACGCCGGAAGAGGCGCTCGCTTTCCTGACGCGCGTGCGCGAGCGCGCCAGCGGCGGAGGCTTGCTGATCGGCGTCGACCTGGTCAAGCCGCGCGCCGTCCTCGAGGCGGCGTACGACGACGCGCTCGGCGTCACGGCGGCGTTCAATCGCAATGCGCTGGTCCACCTGAACCGCCTGATCGGCAGCGACTTCGCGCCGCGCCAGTGGCGCCACGTCGCCTTCTACGACGAAGTGAAGTCGCGCATCGAGATGCACCTCGAGGCGCGCGAAGCCGTCGCGGTGTCGTGGCCCGGCGGCAGCCGCCGCTTCGCCGCCGGCGAGCGGATCCACACCGAGAACTCGTGCAAGTACATGGCGTCGGACTTCGCCGACCTGCTGGTCCGCGCCGGCTTCGACGCACCGCGCCGCTGGACCGATCCGGCCGGCTGGTTCGCGGTGTTCTGGGCAGCGGCGCGCTGACGCGCGCGCCGGCCGCTTCGTCAGTACTCGGCGAGGAAGCGGACGACGCGGTCGCGCGACGCCCGCCATGCCGCCGGGTTGCCGCCGACGTGCACGCCCTGCCCCGGGTTGACGCCGTTCGGAACGTCCTTGCGCAGGCGCACCGGCGCGTCCGAGTCGAAGCCGTGCCAGGCGCCGGGATAGACGGCGATCTCCGGCCGCATCTCGCTCACCGACTTCGCGAGCGCGACGCAGGGCGCTGCCGGCGTCCAGTCGTCGAGCTGGCCGACCAGCATCAGCAACGGCGCCACCGGCGAATAGCCGCGCTTGAGGTCGCTCTCGCAGCCCGGATAGAAGGCGATCGCGAACGCCGGCTTGACGACGGCTGCGGCGACGTCGCGGTGATGCAGGTTCGACGCCGAGAGCACGGTGCTGCCGCCGTTCGACCAGCCGATCATGCCGATCCGCTTGGCATCGACGTCGGCGCGATCGGCGAGATACGCGATCGCGCCGAGCGCGTCGAGGCGGCGGTTGGCCTGCGTCACGCGACGGGTGCCGGTGCGTTGCGTGCAGAGCTCCTTCTCGTAGCGCGCGGTCAGCGAGTCGACGACGAGCACGTGCATGCCGAGGCCGTTGAAGAGCTCGGCGTATTCGCGCAGGCGGCGACTGAGCGCGCCCTGCTTGTCGTAGGCGCCGCCGCAGCCGTGGAACATCGCGATCGCCGGCGCCGGCGCTGTCGCCGCGGCGAAGAAATAGCCGCTCAGCACGACCGGCGCATTGCCAGCGCCGTCGAAGCTCGGAAACGAGACGCGCTCCTCGGCCGCCGCCAGCGTCGCCAGCAGCGATGCGACCACGGCGACCACCGCGCGCAACGCGGTCATGCGGGCTCGCCGCTGCCCGGCAGTGACGTGGCCGGCGGATCCGGATGGAGACGCGCCATCGCGAAGGCGTCGACGTAGCGGCCGTCGCGCAGCGCGTAGCCGCGATGGCGCCCCTCCATCTCGAAGCCGAACTTGCGGTACAGCGCGATTGCCGCGGCGTTGTCGACGTAGACGGTGAGCTCGATGCGCAGCACCCCCATCCAGCGATCGGCGTAGTCGCAGAGCGCCTGCATCAACGCCGTGCCGACGCCTTGCCGCTGCGCGCCGCTGACGACCGACAGGCCGATCATCACGACGTGGCGCCGGCGCAGCGCCGGCCCGGCGGCGTGCATGCCGGCCGATCCGACGACCTGGCCGTCGCGCTCGGCGACGAGCAGGAGGTCGGTCTTGCCGGGCAGGAGGCTGTCGGCGATGCGGGTGCGCTGCGCTTCCTCGCTCGCGTACGGCATCTGCATCAGGTTGGCATAGACGACCGGATCGTCCATCAGGCGCGCCACCGCTGCGGCGTCGTCGGGTCGGGCACGCCGGATCGAGATCTTCTTCTTGCTCACGGGACGGCACCTCCGCGCACGACCTGGTAGTGCAGGAAGAGCTCGTCGCCCTCGACCTCGCTCGCGAGCAGGCGCAGGCGGCGCACGTCGTCGCGATCGAAGCCGGCGCCGTCGGTCAGCGTCGGTGCATCGCCGCCGACGACGATCGGGCAGAGCGTCACGTGCATCTCGTCGATCGCACCGGCGGCGAGGAACTGGAACAGCAGGTCGCCGCCCGCTTCGACCAGGAGATGCTCGACGCCGCGCGCGGCGAGGCGCTCGAGGATCCAGTCGACCGGCGGGTCGCCGTCGCCCGGCCACGCTTCGACCTCGCCCGCAAAGCCGGGCTTGACGCTGGCGGCGCGCGTCACGAACAGCGGCCGGATCGCCGGCTCGGCCAGGAACGACGGCGTCAGCGGCACGTCGAGCGAGCGGCTGACGACGACGTTCCACGGCCTCGCCTTCAGCAGCGGCCGGTCGGGCGCGTCGGGAAGCGCGGCGTGCGGCCAGTTGCGAAACGTCGCGCCGCCGACGAGCACCGCGTCGGCCTCGGCGCGCAGCCGGCTCATCCGCGCGTGGTCGCGCGCGCTGCCGAAGAACGTGAAGCGCCGTTCGCGGGTGTTGATCCGGCCGTCCAGCGACACGGCGGTGTTGCTGACGACCTTCACCGCCGCCGCCTCAGTCCTTGGCGGGCGGCACGTCGCTGCGGCCGCGCGTGATCTGCACGCCGGCCCACTCGAGCCCTTGCACGGGTGGCCGCTTCTTGACGCTGACCGTCACGTGATCGACCAGCGCGTTCTTGAGGACGACTTCAGCGAGCGTCTCGGCGACGCGCTCGATGAGCAGGAACTCGCGCCCCTGCACCGCGTCGATGAGGTCGCCGGCCAGACGGTAGTCGACGGTCCGCTCGAGGTCGTCGGCGAGCGCCGCGTCGCGCAGCGACGCGCAATAGAGCTTGACCTCGACGCGCAGCGATTGCGGCGTCGCCCGCTCCGGATCGCTGCAGCCGACCCGGCAAGGGACTTCGAGGCCCTCGAGGAAGAGCATGTCCATCAGGCGCGCTCCTCGACCCACTTCGGCACCGACGCCAGCGCGTCGCCCAGGCGCGACGGATCGCTGCCGCCGGCCATCGCCATGTCGGCCTTGCCGCCGCCCTTGCCGCCGACCTGCGCGGCGACGAAGCTGGCGAGATCGCCGGCCTTGACGCGGCCGGTGCTGTCGGCCGTGACGCCAGCGGCGATCTGCACCTTCTGACCGTCGACCGCGGCGAGCACGATCACCGCCGTCTTCAGCTTGTCCTTGAGCTTGTCGAGGGTGTCGCGCAGCGTCTTCGCGTCGGCGCCGTCGAGGCGCGCCGCGAGCACCTTCAGCCCGCCGACGTCGACGGCGCGCTGCGCCAGGTCGTCGCCTTGCGACGAAGCGAGGCGGCCCTTCAGCGCGGCGAGCTCCTTCTCGAGCGCGCGAACGTGCTCGAGGACCTGGCCGACTCGCGCCGGCACCTCGTCGGGGGCGCTGCGCAGCTCGCCGGCGAGGTGGCCGAGCGTCGCCTCGAGCGACTGCAGGTAGTGCAGCGCGTTGGCGCCGGTCACCGCCTCGACGCGGCGCACGCCCGCGGCGACGCCGCTCTCGGCGACGATCTTGAACAGGCCGATGTCGCCGGTGCGCTGCACGTGCGTGCCGCCGCAGAGCTCTCGGCTCGAGCCGATGTCGAGGACGCGCACCTCGTCGCCGTACTTCTCGCCGAACAGCATCATCGCGCCGAGCTTCGTCGCTTCCTCGATCGGCATCACGCGCGCGCTGGTGGCGTGGTTGGCGAGGATCTCGGCGTTGACGATCTCCTCGACGCGGCGGATCTCGTCGTCGCTGAGCGGCGCGTTGTGGGCGAAGTCGAAGCGAGTCTTGTCGGCGTCGACGAGCGATCCCTTCTGCTGCACGTGCTCGCCGAGCACCTCGCGCAGCGCCTTGTGCATCAGGTGCGTCGCGCTGTGGTTCCTGACGGTCTTGGCGCGCCGCTCGGCGTCGACCCGGGTCTGGACGACGTCGCCCACCGACAGCGACCCTTCGACGACCCGGCCCTGATGCCCGGGAACCGCCGCCTGCACCTTGATCGTGTCCTCGACGACCATGCGCGCGGTCGCGTTGCGCAGCTCGCCGGTGTCGCCCACCTGGCCGCCGCTCTCGGCGTAGAACGGCGTGTGGTCGAGGACGACGACGGCGACGTCGCCCGGGTTCGCGGTTTTCACCGCGGCGCCGTCGACGTAGATCGCGGTGATCCGCGCCGCGTCGTGCACGAGCGTCTCGTAGCCGTGGAAGGTCGATGCGCCGCCGCCGTACTCGAGGCCCTGCGCCATCCTGAACTTGGCCGACGCGCGCGCCCGCTCGCGCTGCTCGCCGAGGAGCGCCTCGAAGCGCTCGACGTCGACGGCGACGCCGCGCTCGCGGCAGACGTCGGCGGTGAGGTCGACCGGGAAGCCGAAGGTGTCGTGCAGCTTGAAGGCGACGTCGCCCGAGAGCGCCTGGCCGGGCTTGAGCGCACCGAGCGCCGACTCCAGGATCTCCATGCCGTTGGCGATGGTGCGGAAGAACTGCTCCTCTTCCTGCTTGAGGACGGCGGTGACGCGCGCCTGCTGGCTGCGCAGGTCGGGGTACGCGTCGCCCATCTCGGCGACGACGGCGGCGACGAGGCGATGGAAGAACGGCTTCCGCGCGCCGAGCTTGTAGCCATGGCGGATCGCACGCCGGGCGATCCGGCGCAGCACGTAGCCGCGTCCTTCGTTGCCGGGAACGATGCCGTCGCCGACGGTGAAGCTGCAGGCGCGGATGTGGTCGGCGATCACCTTGAGCGACGGCGAGTCCTTGTCGCAGTGGCCGGCGCCCGCCGCGTCGACCTCGCGCTTGGCGGCGGCGAGGATGTTGACGAAGAGGTCGATCTCGTAGTTCGAGTGCACGTGCTGCAGCACCGCGCTCAGCCGCTCGAGGCCCATGCCGGTGTCGACGCTCGGCTTCGGCAACGGATGCATCACGCCCGCGTCGTCGCGGTTGAACTGCATGAAGACGTTGTTCCAGATCTCGATGTAGCGGTCGCCGTCCTCGTCGGGCGAGCCCGGCGGGCCGCCGGCGATCTCGGCGCCGTGGTCGTAGAAGATCTCGCTGCACGGGCCGCACGGGCCGGTATCGCCCATCATCCAGAAGTTGTCGGAGGCGAAGCGCGCGCCCTTGTTGTCGCCGATGCGGACGATCCGCTCGGCCGGCAGGCCGATCACGTTCCGCCAGATGTCGTAGGCCTCGTCGTCCTCGGCGTAGACGGTCGCCCAGAGCTTGTCGGCGGGCAGCTTGTAGACCTCGGTGAGGAGCTCCCAGGCGAACTTCAGCGCGTCCTTCTTGAAGTAGTCGCCGAAGCTGAAATTGCCGAGCATCTCGAAGAAGGTGTGGTGGCGCGCCGTGTAGCCGACGTTTTCGAGGTCGTTGTGCTTGCCGCCGGCACGGATGCACTTCTGCGACGTCGCCGCGCGCACGTAGGGGCGCTTGTCGAAGCCGAGGAAGACGTCCTTGAACTGGTTCATCCCGGCGTTCGTGAAGAGCAGCGTCGGATCGTCGCCCGGGACGACCGGGCTCGACGGCACGACGGTGTGCCCCTTCGAGGCGAAGAATTGCAGGAACGTCGAACGGATCTCGGCGGCTTTCACAGGGGAGCTTTCGGCGGCGGCAGGATCGCGCGGCGTCGGCCGGCGAGGAGGCGCAAGGATATCGGCATGGGCCGACGATTGTCCGGCATCGCCGACGCTGCGCCGGCCGGGCCCGTCGCGTTGGCCGTCGGCGGTGACTCCGCTGCGGCTAGTGCTCGTCGTTGGCGGCGGCGCGCTCGCCGCCGTCGCTGCCGCGGACCGTCGCCGGACCCGCGGCCGACGTCGCCGGCGCGGCGGCGGCCAGTGCGAGCGCCCGGCGCAGCAGCCGCTCGGCCTCGCGGCCGTCCTGCGGGTACTGGGCGATGCCGAAGGCGACCGCCACCGAGCGGTCGACCGTGGCGACCGTGAACGGCGCCACCAGCGCCGCGACCAGCTTGGCAGCGACGCGGTCGGCGTCGGCGCCGGTCAGGATCGAGCCGAGCAGGACGGCGAACGTCTCGTCGCCGACCGCGGCGACCACGTCGCTGGCGCGCACGCCAGCCCGCAATCGCACCGCGATCTTGCGCCGCAGCGTCTCGAAGTCGGTGCTCTCGGCACCCTCGCCGCGCGGCCGCAGGCCCTCGATGCGAAAGCCGAGCAGCGCCATCGGCGCCGGCTCGCGCTCGCGCAGCGCGAGCAGCTGGCTGAGATGCTCGACGAGCTGGCGGCGATGCGGCAGGCCGGTGCCGGGATCGGTGGAGTGGTCGCTGCTTCGCAGCTCGCGCCGGCGCCGCCGCTCGACCGCGAATCGGATCCGGCGCCAGCCGACGGGGCCGGCCAGCTCGTCGCGGCCGATCACGTCGTCGGCGCCGCTGCGCAGCCAGCCGACCGCGTGCTCCGCATCGGGCTCGACGACGACGACAACGAGCGCGGCGCGCTCCGCGACGGCGGCGATCTCGGCCGACGACGCCGGGGCGACGTCGCCATCGACGAGAACGGCATCGAAGCCGGCATCGCCGCCGAGCCGCTCGATCGCCGCGGCCCAGCCGGAGCTTTCGTCGAAGGCGAAGCCTGGGGCACGCGCGGCCGTGGCCACGGCGAGGAGGCGGATGAGGGGCGCGCTCACGAGACCCGGCGCAGGAAAGAGGGCATGGAAGATTCTAGGAAGCGGCCCTCGGCTGGCCGGGGCGCCGGCCGCTGCGATCGAGAAATGTCACCGCTCTGACACCGCCATGAGCCAGCATCGGCGCGCGCCTGCCAGTCGCCTCTCGTCCATCCGGGGGACGACGAAGGGCCGGCAACGGTTCAGAATTTCGCCGGCCGGCGCAGCGCCGGCGCCGGGAGACGAGGATTCATCGGTCATGGCCATGAAGCTGTTCGCACACATGCTGAGGAGCGAAATTCCTGGTATCGATTCCGACGAGCCGGCCACCGCGGGCACGCCCGATTCACGTCGCTGGGTGTTCCGCGACCTGGTCGTTCGCCGCGACGGCTACGCCGCCTGGGGCCTCTCGGTTGAGGCGGCGGGTGTCGTGGCCCTGCCCCGCGAATCGGCGATCGAGCCGCTCTGGCCCGACACCCAGCCGTGCTGGCACGAGTAGGGTCGCACGCCACGTCGCGCGATCGCAATCGGCGCTGAATCGGGCTCGCGCTACGCACGGCCGGCCCGTCACGGGCGCCAATAGGGGCTCGCATCCGCGACCTCGCGCAGCGCCGCGCTGCAGCGCCTGAGCGCCTGCGCTTCGCGCGCCTGCAACCAGCCGACGTTGAACCAGGCACGGCCGTCGCCGGCCTCGGCGAGCTCTCGCGACAGGCGGCCCGCGACCAGGAGATCGACATAGCGGCCCAGTTCGTCCTGTCCCGGCTCCAGCGCCTGGAGGAAGCGGGCGACCGGGCGCTGCCTGAACAACGGCGCCACCAGCTCCGTCAAGTAGCGCAACCGCTTGAGGCGCTTGCGCGCAGCATGCCTCTCGGCGTTCGAGAGAGCGCCGAAGCGCCTGGCGTCGCGCCCCATCCGACGATGCAGCTTGTCGAGACGCCGTGCGATCGTGGCTCGCGGAGGCTCGTCGGAGGCGAAGGCGTGCGGGGAATCGTCGTCGTCATCCCCGGATGCGCTCGGCGTATCGACGGCGAAGTCGAGCAGATCGAGCAAGGCATGCTGGAAGTCCTTGCCCCGGACGAGCTCGACCACATCGACAGGATGCGCGCCGGGCGGTGCCCGCAGATCCGGATCGGGCGAGCCCGCCTCTCGCAGCGGTTCGCGCAGCGCGGCCGCGACCGTGCGGCGATCGCGGTCGACGCCCAGCTCGCCGAAGACGTCCTCCGCCGGCCGCAGCCAGGTCGTCGCCAGGTCGCCGCGCCAGTTCGGCAGCTCGCGCCAGGCCGTTCTCATCCGCCGCAAGCCGACGCGAAGCTGATGCACGACCTCGTCGTCGAAGGATCCCGAGGCGACGATGCTGGCGTTGGCCAGAACCTGGTCGAGGCAGCTCAGGAGGGCGGCGCGGAAGATCTCGTCGCCCGTGGCGTCGGCGCGAAAGCTGGGGCGCTCCGCCTTGACGGCGGGCGGGACGCCGGCCGGGCCCTGGGCAAGCAGGTTGCCGCGCGCCGACTTGGTCGTCGTGCTCAACCACATCGCGTGGGCGTCGATGCTCCGGCGCCCGAACTCGACCAGATCGACTGCGGCGCCGTGCTTCAGCTCGGCTTCGACCTCGCAGACCGGCAGCGACCTGCCGCCGGCCTCGATCTGGCCGCGGTCGAACGCCACTTCGATCTCGGAGCCGTTCAACTCGACGACCAGCACTCTCCTGCGCACTCGCGTCGTGTGGACGAGCTCGAGCGGGGCGGCGGGCTTGCCGAGCGCCGCGTCGAGGAGTCGACCGGCGCACGTGCCGGCATGCAACGACAGGTCGGGGCTGGGCGCGTCGTCCGCCGGCACGCGTCGGCACGGCACCGTTTCCTCCAAGCGCTCGGCCGGGTTCGACCCCGCCGCCTTCACCGTCTGCTCCCAGCGACCTCGCGACTTGCGCAGGCGCAGCGACAGGTTTGCCCCGGCGAGGCGCAGGTCGCGGCTGTCCCAGTATCGGGACTCGATCCGGACCGACCGTGCGCCGCGTCCGATCATCGCGCGGTCGATGTCGGAAACCGACGTCGCGGCGATTCCGAACTTAAGTTCGATCTCGCTCATCGAGACGATTTTGCCGAATGTCAGGCCGCCGCTCGGCGATGAACTGCGACGCGAGAACGAGCCGGGTCAGAATGCGAGACGACGATCGCGAGGTGGCGATGGAGGACCTTTCGGCCCGGATTCGACAATGGATCTCATCTTCGCTGACCGAGGAGGAAGTCGACGCCTTGGCCAAGCTGGTGCCGATCACCGGGGTCGAGCGCTTCCTGTTGACGACGCCCCTCTGGCAGTCGCTCGCCCTCGTCGCGCTCGCCCTGGCGCTGATCCTCGCCGTGATCTGGTGGAAGGTCAGAACCGTCGACAAGCGGCGCGAGGCAGTCAGCCACGACGCCGGCCGTCGTCGTTGACGATCTCGCCGTCTTCCTTCGTGAAAGGCGGGAGCGCCGGGACCGGCAAAAGCTCCAGCACGGCCTCCGACGGGCGGCAGAGCTGGGTGCCGAGCCCGGTCACCACGATCGGGCGGTTGATCAGGATCGGGTGCGCCAGCATGGCGTCGAGCAGCTGCTCGTCGGAGAGCGTCCGGTCGCCGAGTCCAAGCTCGGCGTACGGCGTTTCCTTCTCGCGCAGGAGCGCGCGAACCGGAATCCGCATCGCGGCGACGAGCTCACGCAGCTTGTCGCGCGAGGGCGGCGTCTTGAAGTACTCGATGACGACCGGCTCGATGCCGGCGTGGCGGATCAGCGCCAGCGTATTGCGCGACGTTCCGCAGGCCGGGTTGTGATAGATCGTGACGTCCATCATGGCGGGCATACCAGGATGATGCGCTTCATCACGCTGTCCGGGCGGCTGCTTCGTACCAGCCCTTGCTGCCGTTAACGGCACGAACGACCAGCAGCATCACCGGGACTTCGATCAACACGCCAACGACGGTCGCCAGGGCCGCTCCCGACTGGAATCCGAACAGGCTGATCGCGGCGGCCACGGCCAGCTCGAAGAAGTTGCTTGCCCCGATCAGCGCGGACGGGCAGGCGACGCTGTGCGACTCGCCCAATCGCCGGTTCAACCAGTAGGCGAGCGCAGAGTTGAAGAAGACCTGGATCAGGATCGGCACGGCGAGCATCGCGATCACCATCGGTTGCCGCAGGATCGCCTCGCCCTGGAACGCGAAGAGGAGGACGAGCGTGGCGAGCAAGGCGCCGATCGACCACGGGCCGATCTTCGCGAGCGCCGCATCGAATGCTGCTTGACCACGCGCGAGCAACGCCTTTCGCAAGACCTGTGCGATGACGACCGGCAGCACGATGTACAGGACCACCGACGTGAGCAAGGTATCCCACGGCACGGTGATCGACGACAGCCCGAGGAGCAGTGCGACGATCGGTGCAAACGCGAACACCATGATGGTGTCGTTCAGGGCCACCTGCGACAGGGTGAAGAGCGGATGGCCGTTGGTGAGCCGGCTCCAGACGAACACCATCGCGGTGCAGGGCGCAGCCGCCAGCAGGATCAACCCCGCCACGTAGCTGTCGAGCTGCGCGGCGGGCAGCCACGGCGCGAACACATGGCGGATGAAGATCCAGCCGAGCAGCGCCATCGAGAACGGCTTGACCGCCCAGTTCACGAAGAGCGTGACGCCGATGCCGCGCCAATGCCGGCGGACTTGCTGCAACGCGCCGAAGTCCACCTTCAGCAGCATCGGGATGACCATCACCCAGATCAGCAAGCCGACCGGAAGGTTGACTTTGGCGATCTCGAGGCGACCCACCGCCTGGAACGGAGCGGGGAACGCTTGGCCGAGCAGGATGCCGGCGAAGATGCAGATGAAGACCCACAGCGTCAGGTAGCGCTCGAAGGTGCTCATCCGGGCGGAAGCCAGGCGTCGGCCTCAGCAGCAGGACGACACCTGCTTGACCGGGATCGCGACGGGCTTGCCGCCCGGAGTGGCGCTTCCGCAGCACGCAGCGGCGGTCGGCACCCCCGCACTCGTTCGGCTGAAGGTCGGGATGCTCTCGAGCGTGTGGAAGTGCTCCCAGGCGATGCCCTGCGGGTCGGTGACCCAGTGCTTCTCGCTGCGCGCGTAGCAGCAGGTCGTCTCGCCCTCGTCGAGCAGCGCCATGTCCGCCGCGCGAGCGCGGGCTTGCAACTCCGCCAGCTCCTCGTCGGTGTCGGTCTGCACGCCGAGGTGATCGACGCCCGGCTTGCCGCCGCGCGCCGAGATGGCGAAGTTGATTCGAGGATCCTCGAGCATCCACTTGGCGTAGTCGGTCTCGAGCCGCGTCGGCTCGGCCGCGAACAGCTTGCTGTAGAAGGCGACGCTGGCGTTCAGGTCATCGACGTGAGCGTGGACATGGAATCGCTTCATGAATCTCTCCGTTTGGTAAATCAGCAGCAGGAGTCGACGGTCGCCCCGACCGCGCAGTCGGCGCCTTGGCAACAGTGCTCGGTGAGGTAGCCGAGCACGGCGTTCATGCGATCGAACGCGGCGCGGTAGATGAGGTTCCGGCTGGCGCGCTCCTGTGTCACGAGGCCGGAATGGATCAGCTCCTTCAGGTGGAACGACAGCGTGTTGGCCGGGATTCCCAGACCCTCCGCCATGGCTCCAGGAGTCAGGCCGGAACGCCCGCAGACGACCAAGGCGCGGAATACCTGCAACCGCACCGGCTGCGCGAGCGCGGCCAAGGCGCGGATGACGTCGCTCTCTTCCATTTGTCGATCATAGTGGAATAGTCGTATGGATGCAAGCACGTCCAGCCGCGATTGCGCTAGCGGCACGGCGCGGCTAGTCTCGCGCGATGGCGTACGCCAGCCCTCGCCTCTTCGTCAGCTACCGGCGCAGCGACTCTGAAGGCAGTGCCGGTCGGCTGGCCGACGCGCTGGCGCGACAGTTCGGCGCCAGCCGCGTGTTCCTCGACTCGGCACGCATCCCCTTCGGCGCCGACTTCGTTCGCGTCGTCGCCGCTGAGATCGCCCGTGCCGACGTGGTCGTCGTCGTCATCGGCCCGACGTGGGTCGACACCCGCGATGACCGCGGCAGACGCCTCGATCATGAGGATGACCCGGTGCGATTCGAGATCGTGCGCGCGCTCGACGCGAAGAGACGAATCGTGCCGGTGCTGGTCGGCGCCGCCAGTGCGCCGCGCGCCGCCGATCTGCCCGACGTGCTCGCGCCCATCGCCCAGCTGAACATGGCGACGGTGCGCAACGTCGCGTTCGCCGATGACTTCGACGCTCTCGTCGACGCGCTCCTCGGCCGGCAGCGCGGCGCGGTGCGCACGGACCTCGACCATCTGCGCCGGCTCGTCGTCGGCGCACGGGCCGCAGCACTCGTCGCGCCGGCCATCGCGCTGATCGCCGCGCTCGGCGCCTGGGCCGGTGCATTCGACGTCTTCAGCCTCGACACGCATCTGCAGCGCGCGTTGCTTGCCCAGATGCCTGCGGTCGACGCGGGCCCGGTGCTGATCGCCGCGATCGACGCCGAATCCGACCGCCGCCTCGACCGGCACTGGCCCCAACCGCGCGCCGCCTGGCGCGCCAGTCACGCGGCCCTGGTCGACCGCGCCGCGGCGGCCGGAGCGCGCGCGGTCGTCTTCGACCTCGCCTTCGACTGCCGCAACAAGGACGAGCCCTGTGACCCCGAGTTCGCGGCGCTCGCCGCGGCGGCGCGGCGCGGCGCGGCACGCCGGCCGCCGATGACGGTGGTGTACGGCGTGCGCGACCCGGGCGACGCCGGACCCCGTCTCGCCGCGCCGCTGCGAGACAGCGGCCTGGTCGGCAACGTCTGTCTCTTCGACCGTGGCAACGGCGCGCTGTGGTCGGTACCGCTCGCAGTGCTGCGCGGCGATGCGGGCCGCGCCGAGGTCGTCGCCGCCGACACCCCAGCGATGGCCGTTGCCGCCCTCATCCCCGAGAAACTGAGCGCTGCCGATCAGCAGCGTCGAACCTTGGTGTTCGATGGACCGCCGCGCGAACCGGCGCTGGCGTTCTCGACCGTCGAACGGCGCCGCGAGTCCACGCCGCGTTGCCCTCTCATCGCCGCCGGCGACCTGTCGGCGACGCTGCTGCTGCGACCGGCGCTGGCCGGGCACTGGCGCGAAGGCGGGCGATCGTTGCCCTACGCGTCGCTGCTCGACCCGGCCGCGCTGCCCGACGCAGCGCTCGCCGGCCGCGTCGTGCTCGTCGGCGCGACGGTCGACGGCGCATCCGACGTGTTCTCTGTTCAAGAAGGATTCTTCTCGACGCGCAACGTGTTCGGCGTCGAGCTGCATGCCGACGCGGTGGCCATGCTGGCCGCCGGGCGGGCACCTCGGCTCGCCACCGCGGGCGTCCAGGCATCCAGCAGCGTCGTCGCCGCGCTGGTCGGTGCGGCGCTGGCGATCGCCGGCTGGCCCGCGCTCGTGCGCATTTCGGCAGTCGCTGGCATCGCCGTTACCTGGATGGGTGTCTGCTTCGCGCTCGCGCGGCGCGACCTGCTGCTCGGCCCGGCCTACGACATCGCGTCGTTGCTGCTCGCGTACGCGCTGCTGCGGCTTCTGCTGCGGATGGCTCGGCGCATGCCACAAGGGAGGCTCGCGTGACAAACCTGAACAAGCTTCTCGGATTCGCGTCCGTGCTGGGGTTGTGGTTGATCGCGGCATGCACGACGCCGCCCGACGGCACGGTGCGGCTGCAGGAAGTCGCGCGCGCGGTGCCCGGTGGCGATCCTCCCTGGCAGCGTGACGACGATGCCGCTGGCGTGCGGCTGCGCCGCGGCGGCAGCGACCAGCCCGCGCGCGTGGGGATGATTCTCGAAACCGGCGACGTGCTCGCTACCGGCCCCGGTGTCGCCGCGGTACTGCGCATCGGCGGTCGCGGCACCGTCGCGCTCGACGAGAACAGTGAGGTGCGCATCGGCTCGCTGGAGGTGATCTTCGGCCGGCTGTTCGCCGACCTCCGCGGCCTCTTCACGGTGCGCAGCCAGACCGTCGAGGCCGTGAACGAGGGCACACGCTACCTGTTCGAGGTCGGGCGCGGCCGCAACACGCGCGTCGTCGTCGCCGAGGGCACGGTGAACTGCGTGTCGCCGAGCGGGGACTGGCCGGCCGTGCGCCTCAGCGCGGGTCGGTCACTGGTCTACATCGGCCAGGGGGTACCGCGTGTCCAGCCCGCCGACCCGCGCGAGGTCGACGGGCCGATGCGCGCGATCACGTCGGCGCCGCGCGCAGGCTGGTGCTGCAGCGCGCCCGGCAGCGACGTGAGCCGCGGCTTCGAGAACCGCTGCCCCGGACGCTTTTCGGTGTCGCGCGACTCGGCCGAGGCGATGTGCCGCCCCGCGCCTGCCGCCGTCCAGACCGGCTGGTGCTGCGTGCCGCAGCCGCGCCGCCTGATCGAGGCCACTCCCGAGCGCTGCACTGCTGCCAAAGGCACCTACTACGCCAGCGCGGAGGTCGCCAGGCAGCGGTGCACGTACGGCAACTGACGCGCCCTGCCCGAAGCAGGTGGAGTCTGGGGCGGGTGCGCGACAGGCCTGACCGAGAACCGTGACCGACGAAGCTATCGTCGCGAGGACTGCTGGGAGTGACGCCGTGCCGACCAAACACCGTTCAAGCTCGCCCGGTCGAACGGCCGTCCTCACGCACACCTCGAAGGTGCTGAAGGGCAATGCCCTCGGCGATCCGTTCGTGCGGCCGGTTCACCTCTGGTTGCCGCCACAGTACGACGTGAAGGAGTTCGCCGAGCGACGCTTCCCGGTCCTCTTCGACCTGGTCGGGTTCATGGGCAGCGGCGCGAGCCACACCGGCTGGAAGGGCTTCGGCGAGAACGTGCCCGAGCGGGCGGCGCGCCTCATCCACCAGAAGAAGATGGAGCCGGCGATCATCGTCTTCCCCGACTGCTTCACCTCGCTCGGCGGCAACCAGTACATCAACTCCTCCGCCGTCGGCCGCTACGCCGACTATCTGACGCAGGAGCTCGTTCCGTTCGTCGACGCGCAGTTCCGCACGCTCCCCTCACGCGATCACCGCGGCTGCTTCGGCAAGAGCTCGGGCGGCTACGGCGCCATCGTCCACGGCATGCTGTATCCGAAGGTGTGGGGTGCGGTCGCCGATCACTCGGGCGACGCCTACTTCGATTTCGTCTACGGCGCCGACTGGCCCAACACTCTCGATGCGCTCGCCAAGTTCGCATCGCCCAAGCGCAAGGAAGGACCGATCGACGTCGCGGCGTTGGCGTCGGCATCGAAGGGCCTCGCCGAGGGACTCGACGACGGCCGCGTCGCCCGCTTCATCGCCGATCTGCGCAGGAAGAAGAAGCTCGGCAAGGACGACGGGCACACGGTGATGAACCTGTGCATGGCCGCGACCTACGACCCCGACCCCAAGGCGCCGAACGGCTTTCGCCTGCCGTTCCACCTCGAGACCGGCGAGCGCATCGAGTCGCGCTGGAAGCGCTGGCTCGCGCACGATCCGATCCACATGGTCAAGCGCCATGCCAAGGCGCTGAAGAGCCTGCGCGCGATCTACGTCGATTGCGGCTGGGCCGACCAGTACCGCATCCACTATGGCGCGCGCCTCCTCTCCCTTCGCCTCGCAGCGCTCGGCGTCGAGCACACCTACGAGGAATTCGACGACAACCACTCCGACATCGACTACCGCATGGACACGAGCCTGCCGTTCCTGGTGCGGTCGCTGGGTTGATCGACCCGGATTCTTACGCAGCCCTCGGGACGCGGGCCTTCATTGAGGTTGTCGCAGGTGCCGACTTTCTTGCCGGACAGCTTGATCGTCATGTTCATGCCCTGGGACGTGGCCTGGATCGCGCCGGTGTAGGAATCCGAGCCTTCGAAGGTCATCTCGCCCGTGCCCTGCATCGGTGTCTGCCCGCTGCACTGCATCTTCCAGGTCGCCTTGTTGCCGACCATCTTGTAGTCGGAGGCAACGCAGGACTTGTCGCCGCCCGGCGGCGGCTTGGTCCAGGTCTTCGCCGTGCAGGCCTTCGCCGTCTGCGCCGGCATCTGCATCGGCATGCCCGCCATCGCCATCTGCGAAGTCGTTTCCCACAAGACGCCGGGCGGGTCGGCCGCGCGAGCCGGCGCAAGCGCCAGCAGGGTCACCAACGAAGCGGTCGCGGCGAGGCGACTCGTCAATGCCGTGATCATGAGTTGATCCTCCTTGTTTGATCTATGAACCGAGGTGCGTGTGGTATGCGCTTCGAGCGGGAGACTGTCAGGAACAACGCATGTTCGGAACCGTTGAAACCCGATGTGGTCCCCGCCAGAATTAACGGATGACGCAGACGACCCATTAGAACCATGACTCGACAGGAAACTCACCTTCCAGGGGGTCAGCGCAACCGATAGCGCTGGTCGGTCGCGGTCGCCGCCACGGTCCTGACGCTCGGCACGACGCCCTGGGCCGTCGCGCAGGCCCCGGTTGGCGCACCCGTGTCG
>Ga0207658_10000342_pt1 | contig 46128 bp, 45 predicted proteins | sample KBSS33metaG_FD_184322 | JGI IMG/M metagenome (GOLD analysis project Ga0207658, IMG submission 184322) | Switchgrass rhizosphere microbial communities from Kellogg Biological Station, Michigan, USA - KBS S3-3 metaG (SPAdes) (version 2) | ecosystem: Host-associated > Plants > Roots > Rhizosphere...
CGTTCTCGAGCACCGTGCCGAAGCGCTTGGTGGTGGCGAAGATTTCCGGCTCGGCCTCGGCCGAAAGACGGATCATCTTGGCATAGCAGCCGCCTTCGAAGTTGAACACAGCGGTGTCCGACCAGCCGTGCTCGTCGTCGCCGATGAGGGTGCGGCTGGCGTCCGCCGACAGCGTGGTCTTGCCAGTGCCCGAAAGCCCGAAGAACACCGCGGTGTCCCCGTCGGGGCCGATATTCGCGGAGCAATGCATCGGCATCACGCCCTTCACCGGCAGCAGGTAGTTGAGAATGCCGAAGACCGACTTCTTCATCTCGCCTGCATAGGAAGTGCCGCCAATCAGGATCAGCTTTTCGGAGAAATTGACCGCGACCACCGTCTCGGTGCGCGAGCCGTGGCGGGCCGGATCGGCGCGGAAGCTCGGCAGGTCGATGATGGTGTATTCCGGCGCAAAGTCCGCCAGGTCCTGCTCGGTCGGCCGCACCAGCAGCGTGCGGATGAACAGGTTGTGCCAGGCGAACTCGTTGATCACCCGCACGTTGACGCGGTGTTCGGGCTGCGAGCCGCCGAACAGGTCTGCGACGTAGAGCTTGTCCTTGTCGGCGAGCGCCGCGAGGAAATCTTCCTTGAGCGCAGCGAAGTGCTCAGGCGTCATGGGAACGTTGGTTTTGCCCCACCACACCGTGCCTTCCGTCTCCGAGTCCTTGACGATGAACTTGTCCTTGGCCGAGCGCCCCGTGTGCTTCCCGGTGGCGACGACGAACGGACCGTCCGCCGCGAGCATCCCTTCCCCATTCTTGACAGCCTGCTCGACCAGCGGTGCTGTGCCCAGGTTTGCGAAGATCTCTGCCTTCGTTTCAATGCCTTGGCGATCGAGCGGATAGCTAAGGGGAGCGTTCAATGTCTTTTCCTCCAAAAAGGGAGCGTCGCGCGGCGTTCCACGTCGGACACCAGGGTAATTCCTGCGCAAGAATCACGCCGCGCATAGGCGGCCCACCCTTTTCCGTCAAATTTCGCCGAATTGGAACTGCGAAGCGCAACATCGTGACCGAACCGGACCTTGCCTGCGGCGATTGTCAGGCCTGCCGCCAGCGGCTAGGCACCTAGGTCCGGCAACCTAGGACGATCCCCGCGCAGCCATGGCCGATCCCCAGTCGTCGCTACCCTCGACAAGCGAGCCGGGCGCGACACGGCAGCAAGTGATCGCGCTGGTCGACGACGATCGCAATATCCTGACGGCCGTGTCGATCGGGTTGCAGGCCGAAGGCTTCGCGACGCGCGTCTATGCCGATGCCGAAACCGCGCTGAAGGCCCTCCTGGACAATCCGCCCGACCTCGCGATCTTCGACATCAAGATGCCGCGGATGGACGGCCTGCACTTGCTGCAGGCATTGCGCACCCAATCGAGTTTGCCGGTGATTTTCCTCACCTCGAAGGACGAGGAGCCGGACGAGGCGCTTGGCCTTGCCATGGGTGCCGACGACTACATCACCAAGCCGTTCAGCCAGCGCCTGCTGGTTGCCCGCATTCGCGCCATTCTGCGCCGCAGCGAACTTGCGCGCGCCACGGCCGAGGAGGAGGCGCCCGGCCCCGACCTGCCAGATCCGGTCGTGCGCGGACGCCTGCGCCTCGACCCCGCCCGCCACCAGGTCACCTGGGATGGTCGCGCGGTATCGCTGACCGTAACCGAGTTCCTAATCTTGGAGGCGCTGGCGCTGCGGCCGGGCGTGGTGAAGAGCCGCAACCAGCTGATGGATGCCGCCTACAGCGAGGACGTCTACGTCGATGATCGCACTATCGACAGCCACATCAAGCGGCTGCGGCGCAAGTTCCGGGCCGTCGACTCCGACTTCTGCGCGATCGATACGCTCTACGGTGCAGGCTACGCATTTGCAGACATCTGAGCCGCCCACCCGCGAACGGCGCACTTCGCACCGCCGGCCCGGGCTGATGGCGCGGCTCGGCCTGTCCTGGCGTGTCTCGTTGACGGCGCGCATCCTGGCCGTGAACGTCATCGCCCTGGCCTTACTCGCCGGCAGCCTGCTTTATATCGACAGCTACCGTCGCGAACTGCTCGCCGAGCGCTACCGCCTCGCCAAGTCGGAGGCCGAGATCACCGCGGACGCCCTGGCCCAGACCCCGCTCGCCGCGCGCCCGGCCCTGATCGCCCGCATCGGCCGTGAGCAGAACCTGCGCCTGCGCGTGTTCGATCCCACGGGCAAATTAACGGCGGACAGCTTCGCACTCGGGCCGCCTTCCTACCGCTTGGTCGACCCCGCGACCGAGCCATGGCTGCAGGATGCGGCTCGCCTGCTCGACCGCGGCATGGATATGCTGGTCGGCGCACCGCCAATTCCCGACTATGCCGATCCCGCAGCCGGAAGCCCTCGCAAGTGGCCCGAAATCGCCCGGGCCGTGGCGCGTGACAGCACTCAGATCAGTCACGAAGCCGCGCCCGATCGCACACCCGTCATCATCGCGGCTACCCCAATCGGCCGCGACGGCACGGCGCTCCTCGTGACCCGCAACGCACGCGACATCACCGAGAACGTACGCATGGCGCGCCAGACACTGGCGTTCATCGTCGGCGGTGCACTCGGCGTCTCGATCCTGCTCTCGCTGTTTCTGGCGCGCACAATTGTCGAGCCGCTGCGCAAGCTGGTGCGCGCCGCGGTGCGTGTGCGCCTCGGGCGTGACCGCAGCGTCGTCGTTCCCCGCCTGCCGGATCGGCGCGACGAGATCGGCCTGCTCGCCCGCGCCGTTTCGGACATGAGCGGAGCGCTCCGGCAGCGCATCGACGCGGTGGAGCGTTTCGCGGCAGATGTCGCGCATGAACTCAAGAACCCGCTGACCTCGCTGCGCAGCGCGATCGAGAACCTCGAGCGGGTTGAACAGCCGGACTTGCGCCGCCAGCTTCTGGGCATTGCCAAGGACGACGTGCGCCGCATCGACTTCCTCGTCACCGAAATTGCGGATGCGAGCCGCATCGATGCCGAACTCAGCCGCACCACCTTCGAACCGGTCGACATGCTGCGCCTCGTCCGCGCCCTGGTCGGCGAGCGCGACCAGCGCGGCGTCAACGGCGCAAGCACGATCACCGTCGTGCGCGAGGGGGACGAAGAGCTCGTAGTCGCCGGCGACGCGGCCCGGCTCGAACGCGTGCTGCAAAATCTGCTCGACAACGCCGTGTCGTTCTCGCCCGAGGGGAGTCCGATCGAAATTACCCTCGCCCGCCACGAGAACCGCGTAAGCATCGCCGTCTCCGACCACGGCCCAGGCATTCCAGAAGTCGCGCGCGAACGCGTGTTCGAGCGCTTTCATTCGCTACGCCCCGCGCGGGAGGAATTCGGCAAGCACAGTGGCCTGGGCCTGGCGATCGCGCGCACCATTGTCGAGGCGCACTACGGCTCACTGGGTGCCACCGACCGTATGGATGGCCAGCGCGGCGCCCGGCTGGTGGCCTCACTTCCGGTGTGGCAACCTGAGTGAGCCCCGACGAGCCTTTCGCGCGCCAGTCAACCTGCGTCGCTATCGGCGGTCGAGCCGTGTTGATCGAGGGCGCTTCCGGCGCCGGGAAATCGAGCCTGGCGCTCGCCCTGATCGACCGCGGCGCCGAGCTGATCGGCGACGATTCGGTGCTGCTGACAACCGAGCAAGGCGCTCTTATCGCAACGCCGCATCCGCACACCCGGGGCCTTCTCGAAGTGCGCAATCTGGGTCTCCTGCCCTTCCCCTGTCGCGAGCGTGCGCCAGTGGCGCTGGTGCTGACGCTCGATCCTGAAGCACCGCGCTACGTCGAGCAGCCCGAACGCATCGACCTCGGCGGCATCGCCCTGCCGCTCCTGCGCCTCTGGCCCGAGGGAGCAGCCACGGCACTCAAGGCCGAAATCGCACTGTCCCGCTTCGGGCTGCAAAGCTGAGGAAGACGCGAGCGTCGGCCCCTTCCCTTTCGCGCGGCAGGGGCGCAGAAGGTGGGCGATGCGGGACGCTTCGAAGATAGAAAAGGTACCGGACGGGGATCAAGCGACACCGGCATCGCCCCGCCAGCGCGTGCTCCTGGTCACCGGCATGCTCGGCGCGGGCAAAACTACGGCGCTGCGCGTGCTGGAGGATCTCGGGTGGGAGATCGTCGACAATTTCCCCATTCGCCTGCTCGATGGCCTGCTCGAGTCCGCGCCCGGTCGCGGGCAGGACGCGCGCACGCCGCTCGCCATCGGCTTCGATTCGCGCACCCGCGGCTTCAATCCCGAGCGGATCATCGCGCAGGTCAAAGCCTTGGGCGAACGCTCCGACATCGAACTGACCACGCTGTTCCTCGACTGCTCGAGCAAGGAGCTGGAGCGCCGCTACAACGAAACGCGGCGCCGGCACGTGCTCGCCAGCGACGCGCCAGTCTCGACCGGCATCCGCGCCGAGCGTGAGTTGCTCAGTCCGCTGCGGCGCTGGGCCGACCTGCTTATCGACACCACCGAGTTCACCACCAACGACCTACAGCGTGTGATTCGGGAAAGCTTCGCCGCCAACGCACCCGAGGACCTGACCATCACCGTTTCCAGCTTCGGCTTCTCGCGCGGGATGCCGCCGGTAGCCGATCTGGTATTCGACATGCGCTTCCTGGAGAACCCACACTGGGACGAGGAACTGCGACCCAAGACTGGCCGGGATGCCGAGGTGGGCGCCTATATCCGCAGCGATCCCGCCTGGGACGAAGCCTTCACGCGCATCCGCGACCTGCTGCTCCTGCTGCTTCCCCGCTATCGCCAGCAAGGCAAGGCCTACGTCCATGTCGCCTTCGGCTGCACTGGCGGCCGCCATCGTTCGGTGTTCACCGCGGAGCAGATCGCAGCGGCCTTGCGCCAATCCGGATTTTCGCCCACATTGCTGCACCGCAACCTGGGCTCGCGAGCGGCCGATCTCCTCGAAGGAGGTCCGCGGCGTGACACGTGAAACGAAGACTCGGGAGCGCGCGCAGGAATATCGGAGCCACTTTCCAGAATGATCGGCATGATCCTGGTCACCCACGGCAATCTCGCCGAGGAGTTCGTTCACGCGATGGAGCATGTCGTCGGCGACCAGGCCGATGTGGCGACCGTGTGTATCGGACCGAACGACGACATGGAACGCCGTCGCAGCGAGATTGCAGAGGCAATCACGCAAGTCGACAGCGGTGAGGGCGTGATCATCCTGACCGACCTGTTCGGCGGCACGCCTTCCAACCTGGCGATCTCGCTCATGCAGGCCGGAAAGGTCGAAGTGATCGCGGGGATCAACCTGCCCATGCTCATACGCCTCGCCAAGGCGCGCGGCTGCATGGGCGTTCGCGAAGCCGCCGCCGCTGCTCGCGATGCGGGTCGCAACTACATCACGATCGCCAGCGAATATCTGGGGCAGGATGCATGATCGACTGCAAGGAAAGCGTGCTGATCGTGAACAAGCGCGGCCTTCACGCCCGCGCCAGCGCCAAGTTCGTCAACCACGTCGCGGAATTGCCGGACGGCGTGGCCGTGACGGTGAGCAAGGACGGGGTTTCCGCTGCCGGCGGCTCGATCTTAGGACTGATGATGCTCGGCGCCGCCAAGGGTGATACGATCGAGATCGCCTGTGCCGGCGAGGGCGCCGAGGACGCATTGCGTGTCCTTGCCGGGCTGGTGCGCGACGGCTTCGGCGAAGAGTAACGGCACCCCGCAGGCCGTGACAGCTTCGTGACCCAGCGCCGGCTCATCACCGGGTTCTCCAACCCGCTCGTCAAGTTTCTGCGCTCGCTCCGGGACAAGAAACATCGCAAACGCGAACGCCGGTTTCTCGCCGAAGGGCTGCGCTTGCTGACCGATGCACGCGAGAGCGGCGTGGTGCCCGAGATGCTGGTGATGGCGATCGGCCGGGAGCCGCATCCCCTGCTCGACGAACTCGAGCGCGCGGTGGCGGCGGCCGGCGGCGAAATCGTCGAGATGGATGCCGAAATCCTGTCCAAGGTCACGGGAAAGGACAATCCGCAGGCCGTCGCCGGCGTGTTCGCCGAGTTCGACACGCGACTGGCGACAATCGACCGCAATGCGGCTCCGATCTGGCTGGTGGCGCAGGCGCTGCGCGATCCGGGTAACCTCGGCACCATGCTGCGCACGGGTGACGCAGTGGGTGCTGGCGGACTGATCCTCATCGACGACTGCGCCGATCCGTTCTCGGTCGAGGCGGTTCGCGCCAGCATGGGTGCGATCTTCACGCAGAAGCTGGCCACCGCGCGCTGGGACGAGTTCATCGGCTGGCTGCGGGGCGGACCAGGGCAACTGGTCGCCGCATCGTTGCGCGACCCGTTCGATTACCGCTCCGCGCCCTATATGGCGCCCTGTTTCCTAATGGTCGGCAACGAATCGCAAGGCATTCCAGCGGACTACGAGCAGGCCTGCGACTTGCGGGTGACAATCCCGATGCTGGGACGCGCCGACAGCCTCAACGCTGCGGTTGCCGGCGCGGTCCTCGCCTACGAGGCACTGGCGCACCTGCGAAAACCCTGAGCAGCGGTTTCACTGTTCCAGAACGGGACTCATGCCAAGACGATAGCGTCATGGATCGCCCCTTAGCCCTTCTAGTTTTCTGTGCGCCGCTGCTGCTGGCCGGTTGCTCCGAGAACGTCGGCCCCGCGACGATGGCTCAAGGGCAATGGCGCTTCGCCAGAATCGATGGCGAACGACCCGTCGGAGAGGCGGCACAAGTCTTGTTCAGCAATGACCGCATTGGCGTGGAAGTGGGCTGCAGCCGGCTCGACGGGCCCTGGCACCTCGTTGCCGACCGCCTCGTCGCCGGTCCGCTCGGACAAAGCGACGCGCCCTGTCCCGCCACCGGCGGGTTCGAAGGTTCGTGGGATCAAGGCAACGCCGTCGGCGCACTGCTGGTTTCCGAGCCGCACGTTTCGGTCGAGGGCGATAGGATGACTCTGAACTCAAGCGGCCACCGCGTCGAACTCGTCCGCGCCGGCGCCTGACCGCAGCTACTCGGCCGCTTCGGTGACGTCGTTATCGGGCTCCGGCGCGGGTAGTTCCGCGCTGCCCTCCCTGCCGTAACGCGGTAGCGACTCGACGAGAGGTACGTCGTCGATCTCGCGTTTGCCGATCTCGATGTGCTTGTCCCGCAACCGCCGACCGGAACTCAGCACGTTGCGCTCGAAGCTCCCGACGAACTTGTTGTAGTTGTTCACGGCCGTCTCCAGCCCAGCGCCGACCCGCTTCATGTGGTCCGCTGCGACAGCAAGTCGATCGTAAAGTTCGCCGCCCATCCGCCCGATCTCGCGCGCTTCGCGGGCCAAGCCGTCCTGACGCCAGACTTGCGCCACTGTACGCGCGATGGCGACAAGATTGGTTGGCGTCGCCAAAAGCACGCGATTGCGGAAGGCGAAGTCCCACAGCTCTGGATCGTGCTCGAGCGCGGCGGCGACGAAGTGCTCGCCCGGCACGAACATGACAACGTAGTCCGGCGCATCTTCGAACTGGCTCTGATAGCTCTTGGCACCAAGCGTCTGCACGTGATTGCGCATCGAGGCGACGTGCTGCCGCATGGCCAGGTCGCGCGCGGTTTCGTCCTGAGCCTCGAACGCCTCCTGATAGGCATTGAGTGAGACCTTGGCGTCGATCACGAGCTTCTTCTGGCCCGGAATACTGATGATGGCATCGGGCCGCAACCGGCCTTCGTCGGTGTCGATCGAGTGTTCGGTCACGAAGTCCGTATGTTCGGACAAGCCGCACTGTTCCAGCACGTTGCGCAGTTGCTGCTCGCCCCAGCGACCCCTCGCCTTCGGTGCATTGCGAAGCGAGTTGCCGAGCCGCGCAGCCTCTTCACGCACTCTCTCCTGGCCCTCGCGCATCGACTGAATCAACCCGGTAAGCTGGCCGAACGAATCTACTCGTTTGGCTTCAAGCGCCGAGACCTGCTCCTCGTAGCTCTTGAGGCGCGCGCCGACGGGCGCCAGAAGCGTCGCGATGCGCTCGGCGTTGGCTTTCTCGCTTTCCTCGAAGCGTGCGCCGGCACGGCGCAGGAACGCTTCCTGCGCGCCTTCCAGAACTTTAGCGCCGGCATTCTCGAATTCCTTGCGCAAAGCCGCCTGCGCTTCGACCAGCAGGCGCTTCTGCTCGTCGAAATTGGCGGTCTTCTCGCGCAAGGTGGCCAGTTCGGCCGAGAGCTCGCGCTGCTCGCGCCGCAGCGCGTCGACCAAAGCGGCGTGCTCGGCGCGGGTATGTTCGAGAAGCGTCGTCAGCTCGGTGCGCGTGCGCTCCAGCGAGGCCGAGGCTTCGGCCCGGTTCCGGTCCATTGCCTCACCGTGCTCGCGCCGCGCGCCATCGAGCGCGGCAGCCAGCGCATCGGCGCGGGCGGCGCGCTCTTCCGCGCCGGCAAGATCGCGAATGGCGGCTTTGAACCGCTCGTCGCCTTCTTTGGCCTCGCGCTCCCTAACATGCGCCTGTTCGCGCCATTGCGCCGCGGGACGCGACCCGAAGAACCAGCCGGCGAACAAACCAAGAGCAAGCGCGAGAATCGAGGCGATGGCAAATTCCATCGCTACACCCTACACGGAACATTTCAAGAACGCCAGTCCCTTGCCGAGGTTTTCCCCGGCAACAAGATTCACGCCGCCTTGCGCAGCTTTTCCAGCTTCTTGAGCACCATCTGGCGCTTGAGGCGCGAGAGATGGTCAATGAAGAGCACGCCTTCGAGATGGTCCATCTCGTGCTGGAGGCAGATCGCCATCAGCCCTTCCATCGCCTCTTCGTGCACTGTGCCGTCGAGGTCCTGCCACCGGGCGCGTATGTGCGAGGGGCGCTCGACGTCGGCATAGATCTCGGGAACCGAGAGGCAGCCTTCCTGGTAGACGATGTAGTCGTCCGAAGGATCAAGAATCTCGGGGTTGATGAACACGTGCGGCTCGCGGCGGATCGGCTGGTGCGTGTGGTGGTGGTCACCGTGCGAGTGGCAGACTTCCGGCTCTGCATCCGGGTCCTCGGGCTGAAGATCGATTACCAGCACGCGCAGCGGCACGCCGACCTGAATTGCGGCCAGGCCGATGCCGGGCGCATCGTACATCGTCTCGAACATGTCGGCGACGAGCGTCTTGAGTTCATCATCGAACGTCTCGACGGGCTTGCTGACCTGCTTGAGACGTGGATCAGGAACTTCGAGGATTTCGCGGATAGCCATGCCTGGCGAGATAATGGCGAGTGTCGCCGGGTGCAAGCATCAGGTTGCCGGTCAGGCGACTGGGCGGCGTGCGCGGATCGCTTGCGCCAGGGTGCCCTCGTCGAGATAGTCGAGCTCGCCGCCGACCGGCAGGCCGTGCGCCAGCTGCGTGACCCGCACCGGAAATGACTCGAGCCGCTCGGCGATGTAATGCGCGGTGGTCTGCCCCTCGAGCGTCGCGTTCATCGCCAGCAGGACCTCGTCGATGCCCCCCTGCTCGACCCTGCCGAGCAGGCGCTCGATTGAGAGGTCCTCTGGCCGCACCCCGTCGAGCGCGGACAGGCGCCCGCCGAGGACGTGATACTTGCCGGTGAACAGTCGTGCGCGGTCGAGCGCCCACAAGTCGGCGACTTCCTCGACTACGCACAGCGCGCGCGGATCGCGGCGCGGGTCGGCGCAGATACCGCAGGGGTCGCAGGTGTCGACATTGCCGCAGATGTGGCACTCGACCAGGGCCTGACGTACCGCGGCCAGTGCGTCGAGCACTTGCACCAGCGTCGTCTCGCGCCGCTTCACGAGCCAGAGCACCGCCCGGCGCGCCGAGCGCGGGCCGAGCCCCGGGAGCCGGGACAGCGCGGCGGTCAGCGCCTCGATCTCTTGCGATGCCATGGTGGCGGAGATAGGGCTTGCGCGGTTCCAGCGGAAGTGCAGCGGAGAGTTCCCCACATGCGTGTCGTCTTCATGGGAACGCCCGAGTTCGCAGTGCCGGCGCTGGTGGCACTGGTCGAGGCGGGACACGAGGTGGTTGCCGCCTATACCCAGCCGCCGCGGCCGGGCGGTCGGCGTGGCAAGGAGCTGACGCCATCGCCTGTGCAGCGCGAGGCCGAAGCGCGTGGGATCGAGGTGCGCCACCCGGTTTCGCTGCGTAGCGCTGACGAGCACGCGCGGTTCGCGGCGTGGGAGGCGGACATCGCGGTGGTCGCGGCCTACGGCCTGATCCTGCCGCAAGCGGTGCTGGACGCGCCGCGGCTGGGTTGTCTCAACATCCACGCCTCGATCCTGCCGCGCTGGCGTGGTGCGGCGCCGATCCAGCGCGCGATCCTGGCAGGCGATCCGACCACCGGCATCACCATCATGCAGATGGAAGTCGGCCTCGACACCGGACCGATGCTGGCGACGCTGCGCACACCGATCGACCGCAAGACCGCCGGCGAACTCACCACCGAGCTGGCGGACCGCGGCGCGCAGCTGCTGATCGGCACATTGCGCGACCTGGCGGTCCATCGCGCGGTCCGCCAGCCCGAGGACGGCGTCACTTATGCCAAGAAGATCGACAAGGCGGAAAGCCGGATCGACTGGACGCAGGACGCCGCTCAGGTCGAACGGCAGGTTCGCGCTTTCGCGCCGGTGCCGGGCGCGTTCTTCGAGCTAGATGGCGAGCGCTACAAGGTGCTGGCGGGCGACGTCGTCGATGGCGATGGAGAGTCAGGCGTGACTCTCGACGCCGCGCTCACGGTCGCGTGCGGCAGCGGTGCTTTGCAGGTTACGCGCGTGCAACGGGCGGGCAAGCCGGCAATGGCGGCGGCAGACCTGCTGCGCGGTCGGCCGGTGCCAGCTGGCACGCGCCTCTCTTGAGGCTCGCGCTCAGTCCACCCGACTGACGGAGATCGGGACGCCCGAGAGACGCGGCATGTATTTGATCGCCTGCGACCCGTCGGTCAGTGAGCCGAGTTGGCCCACGTTCGCTCCGCCGTCCCCATCGGGATCGCTGGTGGATAAGAGCGGTCCGAACATGGGCATGCTTTCGAGCAAGCCTGCCGGGGCCTCGGCAAGCGGCACGCGAACCCCTTGCTCTGCGGCGCTGAATCGCTAGAGGGGACTGGAGTCGCGGCCATGCCGCAGTGCGAGATCACGAGGATCACTAGATGGCGACCTTCACGCTTCCGGCCAACAGCAAAATCAAGAAGCAGGGCAAGGTCTTCAAGGCCGAGGGTGCCACCAAGGTCAAGAAATTCACCGTCTATCGCTACGATCCGGACTCGGGCGAGAACCCGCGTTACGACACGTTCGAGATCGATCTCGACAAGTGCGGTCCGATGGTGCTCGACGCGCTGATCAAGATGAAGAACGAGGCTGACCCGACGCTTACGTTCCGACGCTCCTGCCGCGAGGGCATCTGCGGATCCTGCTCGATGAACATGAACGGCAAGAACGGCCTCGCCTGCACCACGGCGATCGAGGACCTCAAGGGCGATATCCGCATCACGCCGCTGCCGCACATGGACGTGATCAAAGACCTGGTGCCCGACTTCACGCACTTTTACGCGCAGTACGCCTCGATCCGGCCCTGGCTGCAGACGGTCTCCACCACGCCGTCCGGTAAGGAGCGCCTGCAGAGCCCCGAACAGCGCGAGAAGCTCGACGGGCTGTACGAGTGCATCCTGTGCGCCTGCTGCTCCACATCGTGCCCGAGCTACTGGTGGAATTCGGACAAGTTCCTCGGACCGGCCATCCTGCTTCAAGCCTATCGCTGGCTCGCTGACAGCCGCGATGAGATGACCGGCGAGCGCCTTGACGAGTTGGAGGACCCGTTCCGCCTCTATCGCTGCCACACGATCATGAACTGCGCGAACGTGTGCCCCAAGGGCCTCTCGCCAGCACGTGCGATTGCCGAGATCAAAAAGATGCAGGTGGAGCGACAGGTCTGAGGGCCGACCCTGCGGGTCACTCATGCAACTGACAGCGCAGTTCGTCCACGGCCCGGACCCGGATCATCCGGGTTGGCACACCTGGGGGCAATCCGGCGAGGCCCGCTTCAACACGGTTGGTCTCGGGCGTATGGTCATTCGCCACGGGGGGGGCCGCAGCGCGCGCCGGCGCTGGCTCCAGACCGATGCGCGGCATTCCCATTTCCGTGACAACTTGCATGGCGGCAGCACTCTGGCGCTTATCGACGTGGCGATGTTCGCAACGGTCCATGTCTTGCTGGGGACGGATACTGCCGGCTCGGAGACGTTCGACCTGCATAATCAGTTTATTGGCAGCGGCCGGATCGATCTGCCGCTTGATGCCGTCTGCGAATTCACGAAGGAGACCGGTCGCTTCGTCTTCCTGCGTGGCTCTGCCAAGCAGGACCGAGCGCTCGTCTCCAGCTTCGTAAGCACTTTGCACAAGCCGAGCACGCCACAATGACGGCCATGCTGGAGCGCTACGAGGCCCTGGTCGCCACTGGCGAGCTGCGCGCCGATCCCGAACAGGCCGCCGCTGCTGAGCGGCTCAATCGCTTGCAGCGGGAACTCTACAAGGCGGATTCTTCCGCTGGGCTCCTCGGCAAGCTGCTGGGAAAGAAGCGTCCTGCCCCGCCGCGTGGCGTGTACATGTGGGGTGGCGTCGGGCGCGGCAAATCGATGCTGATGGACCTGTTCGTCCAGACGCTCAACATGCCCGGGAAGCGCCGCGTGCACTTCCATGCCTTTATGCTCGAGGTTCACGCCCACTTGCGCGAGGAGCGCAAGAAGGAGAGCGGCGATCCAATCCCGCCCGTGGCCACGACGATCGCGCGCAATGTGCGATGCCTCGCATTCGACGAAATGGTGGTGAACAACTCAGCCGATGCCATGATCATGAGCCGGCTGTTCACGCACCTGATCGTGGACGAAGGCGTGACGGTGGTGACGACCTCGAACCGGGCGCCATCGCAGCTTTACAAGGATGGGCTCAATCGTGAGCACTTCCTGCCGTTCATCGGTCTGATCGAGCAGGAACTCGACGTGATGACGCTGAACGGCCCGACGGACTACCGAATGCAACGGCTCGGCGGCATGGCGACGTGGCACATGCCGCTGGGCGAAGCGGCGACCGAGCAGGCCCGCGAAGCGTTCTATCGGCTGACCGACTATCCGCCCGAAGACAGCGAACACGTGCCGTCAGCCGAGCTTGATGTCGGCGGCGGCCGGACGATGTTCGTGCCCAAGAGCCTGAAGGGTGTCGGGGTCTTCAGCTTCAAACGGCTCTGCGGCGAACCCCGCGGCGCAGCCGACTACCTGGCGGTGGCCCGCGCTTATCACACCGTACTGATCATGGGCATCCCGAAGATGGGGCCCGACCGCCGCAACGAAGCGGCGCGGTTCGTCACGCTGATCGACGCGCTCTATGAAAACAAGGTCAAGCTGATCGCAGCGGCCGACGCCGCTCCTGAAGACCTCTATGAGGCGGGCACCGGACGCTTCGAATTCGAGCGGACGGTCAGCCGGCTGAACGAGATGCAGAGTGCCGATTATCTGGCGCTGGGTCACGGCGAGGACTGAGCCAGGGACTACGACCCGTCGAGAAGGGTTAACGAAACGCGAATCAGAGGGCTTCGGCTGACCTCTCGTGAAATTTCGTTAACGATACATCGTGAGGGCGTCGCTGCTCGTCTCAAAGACCCCATAAGGTGTCATGCAATCGCGCAAGAGCAGTGGCAAATTTTTCTCAAGCAGAAATAAATAAAGCGCTTTTCAAAAGACAGGAGATCTTCTGAAAAGCGCTTATGTTTATTGCAGCCATCCGCTGATTTTCAGCGGAAAAGCGGAAAAACGCGGCGTGATTACACGCCAGCGCCACCCCACCACCAGCCGCCCCAGATGTCCTTACGCATTGTAGTTCCCCATGTGAACCGTCGCGGTTTTCCGCGACAGCCAAATGGATAACAATGCCTTAACGGCGCATCAAGGAATTTTTAACCAGTCGCCCTCGGCCGCTGTGCTTCGATCTGGTCCAGAAGGTCCCGGAACGGGACTGGGCGGCTGATGTAGTAGCCCTGCACCACGTCGCAGCGCATGGCGGAAAGCATCTCCAGAACCTTCAGTGTCTCCACGCCCTCGGCCACGACGGAGCGATCCAGCGAGTGCGCCATCTCGATGATGGATTGCACCAGCAGAAGATCTTCCTTGCGAGTCTCCATGGCCGATACGAAGGTCTTGTCGATCTTCACCTCGCTGGCGGGCAAGTACCTCAGGTAATCGATCGTCGCGTTGCCGGTCCCAAAGTCATCGATCGACAGCCGCAAGCCCGACTGCACCAGGCGCTGGAACATCTGGAACGTGCGCGAACTGCGGTCGAGACGCTCGGTCTCGGTGATTTCCAGGATCAACCGGTGCGGCTCCAACCCGTGATCGGACAGGATGTCGAAGATCATCCCAGGCAGTCCGGGATTGCGCAGGAGCTGGGCAGAGATATTGACCGACATCGTCGTGTCGTGGCCGCGCCGCTCCAGTTCGACCGCGCAACGCACCGCGTCGTTGATGACGAAGCGCGTGATGCGCTCGATGCGGTGAAATTCCTCGGCGATACGAATGAACTTTTCGGGGCTGATCGGTCCGCGCTCCGGATGCGTCCAACGCACCAGCGCCTCGGCTCCGCTGATCACGTTGCGCTTCAGGTCGAGCTTGGGCTGGTAAGCCACCCAGACCTCGCCATTGTCGATCGCCCGGTCGAGCGAGGTCAGCAACGAGATTTCCCACTGCGCCTCGTGCTTGTGGCTGTCATGCTGATAGACCAGCTCGTCGTTGCGGACGGCCTCCTCGGCAGATTGCATGGCACTCGAGACACGGCTCGAAATAGGCCGGTCGAACTCGGAGTCGATACCGCAATTGAACGAGAGATCGACGTCGATGCCGCTTACTTGGATGCCGTTTTGAACGATCCGGTGCAAACCCTCGAGATTGTCGAACAAGTCGAACGTGCTCCGGATCGTCGACAGCCAGACGAACATTCCGCCTTCGTGATAGACCACGACGTTTTCGTCGCTGATCCGGATACGGCGCACGATCTCTGAGGCAAGCTGGGCCTCTACGTGCTCGGCAAAGCTGCCGATGATCGCGCCGTAATTGCGGATCTTGAGCGCCACCAGGATACGAGGTGAAAGCTCATCCGAATTGCGCAGCGATTGAACGCTTGGCAGCCCCGAGCCGGAGTTCGTCTCGCCAGCTTTCTCGACACGTTCAAGGCCGCGCATTCGAACCACAGCAAGAAGAGCAAAGGAGAACGCGGGAAGGACCTGCAGTTGCACGCCGCCGAAATCCAGCAGGAACGGGACAATGCCGAGAATGACCACCAGAGCAGCGATTCGATATTTATCAAAAACCCGCCTGCGCCGCATGCCCGAGACGATTACCGCACAGACGGCCAGAAATGGCCACAACCACCCGATGTCGCGAGGATGCCCGCGCCGCAGCGTCTCAGCTCCAATCGCGTGAAAGTACCCGCCAGGCGCAGTGACATTCTGGCCGGGGAAGAAGTGAATATCGTTGAACCGCACCGCAGCTGGCGCGATCAGCACGTCTCGGCCGCGCACATCGGCGGCTCGGAGGTCTCTGCGCATGACATCGATGTAGCTCAAGGTCGGAAATGTTCGGACCTTGATCGAGAAATCCGGGTAGAAAAGTTCGTCAGTGCTGCCCCGTTTGCCAGCGATCAAAGCAGCAAGCGAAGGCAACTCGCCGATTGGACTCTGCGACGAGTAAGGGATTTGCGCGTTCAGGTTGAACGGATGGTGGAGCAAGAGCAACGACGCTGTCTTGGTGTAGCGCCGAAACTTTTCCAGTGGCAGGTTCCCGGCGTAATTGCCTGACTGCCCGTCTCCCCCTGGCATAGCGCCAAGCACCACTTTGCTGCCGTGGCGACGCAGCGTTTCGATCAACCTGGCATCGTCCTGCGGCGATCCCTCATTTGCAAACGAGCGATCGAACAACACTCTTTTTGCCCCAGCTTCGACTAAGGCATCCACCACTTCCGCGTCGTTGGCATGCGTGACATCATAAGCACGCAGATCATGCAGCGTCTTTGCGTCCTGCAGAACGAGGACGAGTTGACCGTCCGAATCTTGAAGCCGCGACCACCAACGCGCGCTGCGCAGATAATCCTCAAGCGGCAGGCCAAGCCCCATTACTCCCATTGCGATGCCTGTGACGGCAGCCCAGAAGAGGATGCGAAAGCGCTGGTTGCGCCCCCACACCTGGCGCAAAGTGGGACGGGCGTCAGCCACCAGCAGATGCCCCCACACCACTGCCCCCGAAAGAATGCCACGCACGCACTCCCACCACGAAGCGCAGCTGCGTGCACATCTGAAAAAGGCGACCTGTGTCGTTCATCTAGGTTCCGCGATGACGCATTGCTTCTCGGCCCTAGCGCACAAGGTCCTAAAAATGGGTTTAGTTAATGCCACCCTTCCGGGGCTGGGCAGATTTCGGATCGCCTGTCGGGGGCGACGAAGCTCAAGCGATGCCGAGTTCGGTTAACGAGCGGTCGAGCATCAGCAATTGCCAAAGCAGGCGCGAATGATCGGAAGTGCCGGCAATGTGCGCTTCCACCAGCGCGTCCAACCGTCGCGTGTCAAACCAGCCGGTCCGCGCCAGCACCGCCCCGCCGGCGATTTCGCGAGCGCTGCTGGCCAGCGGGCCCCGCAGCCACTGCGCGATGGGAGTGACGAAGCCTTGCTTGGGCCGGTAGAGGATCTCGTCCGGCAAGAACCGGCGCATCGCCCGCTTCATCAGCCATTTGCCCTGCCCGCCGCGCACCCGCATTCCTTCAGGCAGGCCGGCGGCGAACTCGATCAGCCGATGATCGAGCAGCGGCTCACGCGCTTCCAGCGCCACGGCCATGCTGGTGCGGTCGACCTTGGTGAGGATGTCGCCGGGCAACCAAACCTTGAGATCGGCATATTGAGCGCGGTCCAGCCCCGAGCGGGCAGGCGCGTTGCGCATAAGCGAAATCACGGCATCCTCGGCGCGATAGTCTCCCCGCAGTCGCCGGAAGCCGTCCGAATAGAGACTGTCGCGCAGTTCGGGAGCAGCGAAGGACATCGACCGCGCATAGCCTTGGGCGCTGTCACCCGCGAGTGCGAGCAGCGTCGTCTTGGCGCGCAGCGGGCGCGGCGCCCAGTCCGCTTTGGGGTACATCGCGCCCAGGCCACCGAACACGAGCCCACGCAGCGCTTGCGGCAGCATGGCTCGCACACGGTCTTCGCCGCGCTGGAACACGTGGCGGCGATATCCTCCAAAGGCCTCGTCCGCACCGTCGCCCGAGAGCGCCACAGTCACGCTCTCGCGCGCCAGCTGGCACACCCGCCACGTCGGGAGCGCGGACGCGTCGGCGAAGGGCTCATCGAACATCGATGCCAGACGATCGACGTCGGAGAAATCGTCTGGTGAGACCAGGCGCGAGGCGTGGTCGGTGCCGAACCGCTGCGCGATTTGAGTGGCATAAGTGCTCTCATCGAGCGCGGCGACATCGAAGCCGATCGAGCAGGTCCGCACCGGGTTGCCGCTCGCTTCGGCCATCAGCGCGACGACGCTGGAGCTGTCGACTCCGCCCGAAAGAAATGCCCCGAGCGGCACGTCGGCGACCATTCGCGAAGAGACCGCCTGGCGCATCAGATGCACCAGCTCGGCCTCGAGGTCCTCGGGCCGGCCGCGATGGCGTCCGGTGAAGGACACGTCCCACCATTGGCGCGGCGCCGGCATGGGCGCGCCGTGGCGCAGCAGGAGCGAATGTCCCGCCGCCAGCTTGGTCACGCCCTTGAGGATCGATCGGTCGTCGGGCACGTAGCCCCAGGTGAGGTAATCCTCGACCGCTAGCGGCTCGACCTCGCGCCGCAGCAGCGGGTGCGCCAGCAGTGCCTTGAGCTCGGAGCCGAAAGCCACGCTGCCGTCGCTGAGTGAGGCCAGGAACAGCGGCTTCACGCCGAGCCGGTCGCGGGCGAGGAACAGCGTGCGGGCGGACAGGTCGTAGATGGCGAATGCGAACATGCCGTGCAGGCGGCTGACGCACTCCGGCCCCCACTTCTGCCAAGCGGCGATGATGACCTCGCTGTCGCCATCGGTGCGGAAGCTGGCGCCGGTGGCTTTCAACTCCTCGCGCAACTCGCGGTAATTGTAGATCTCGCCGTTGAACACCAACATCGCCCGACCGTCCGCCGAGGGCATCGGCTGGGGCGAGCCCGCCAGGTCGATGATCGAGAGCCGGCGGTGCCCCAGGCCAACCCCCGGCGCGGTCCAGACGCCGTGACCGTCAGGCCCGCGGTGGGCGATCGCATCGCACATGGCCTCGACCCGAGCAGGATCGACCGGCTTGGGCGTTTCGAGATGGAAGATACCGGCGATCCCGCACATGCGCGCTGGCCTACCGCACCTGCGCCATGCGGTCCATCCACGGTCCGAGCGGGCCTGCCGATTTGAGGAAGGCGGCCATCGCGGTTGCGGCAGGTGCTTGCGGATTTTCCTCGGCCGAAAGGATGAGCATCACGGTGGGGCGGGCCTGGAGCAGCAAGTGATCGCGCATCACGGCGAGCTTCAATCGCGCGTTGCTGCCCGACAGCATGGCGCCGCTGCGGTACCACGTCACCGCCAACCGCTCGGTGGTGCCGTTGCCCAGCAGCCGTTCGCTGCGACCGTTGGCGAAGGCCGGCCCGGTCGACTGCCACGACCAGGGGCTCAGCGGCATCAGCGCGCCCTGCCCGAAGCCGCCCGCCTCGCGCCCCTCGCCCTGGCCGGCGTACACGGCGAGGAAGACATCGACGGTGCGGCCTGCAGCGTCCTGATAGCGCCCGAGCAGGCGATGGTCGGCGCCATCGGCCCGCGGCTCCCACCAGATTGCCGGGTGATAGTCCACACGAGTCCAGCCTGCCACGGCCGGCAAGTCGATCCGAGCGGGCGTGGGCGCGTTCAAGCTGTCGGCGGTGTGCGCCCACAGCTGTGCCGCCAGCAGCACTGCGGCGAAGCCGGCGAGAGCGACCGTGGCCCGGCCGCCTCGCCCCTGCAGTGCAAGCAGCCGTGGATCGGCGGAGATCCGCGCTGGATCGATCATCGGGGCGTCGAGCGGGCGGTCGAAGAAGCGCCAGGCGAGGATGATGACCAGCGCCAGGACGGCGGCGAAGAAGAACCAGCCGTAGACGATGTGGTCGAAGCCGGCGGCGGCCTCGATCCCGAATATCTGCGCGGCGTAGATGGTACCCCAGGCGCGCACGCCGTTGGCGAGGATCGGCACGACGATGCAGGCGGCGATCATCGCGAGCCGGCGGCGCAAGTTGAGGAAACACAGGCACGAAGCGAGTGTGCCGAACGCGACCATCGCGATCAGGAACTTGACGCCCGAGCAGGCCTCGGCGACCTCGAACAGGCCGGCGGGGGTGTCGATGAAGACGCCGTCGATCCGGGCGGGTATGCCGCTGAGGTGAGTCAGGGCAATCGTGATCTTCGCCGTAACCGTTTGTAATATCTCGACAAGTTCCTCGCCAAAGGGAACCAGGAAGGCGAGGTAGCACAGCGGGAAGACGAGGCCCGCGCTCACTTGCACGCCCAGCAGCAGCGGCACGCTGGCGCCCAGCATGGCGACCACGCCCGCCTGTCGCGCAAGATCGAGGCCGGAGATCGCACCGAGCAGCCACAGGAACGCCGCGCCCGCCACCAGCAGCAGCCCCGGCCACCAGCATCGCGGCTCCAGCCGCCGCAGCTCGGACCAGCGCTGCCAGACCATCCAGGCGATGATCGGCGGCACCAGAATGATGTGGTTGTAGGTCGAAATGTCCCACCATTGCAGCGCCATCGTCAGCCAATCGGGCGCAAATGCCGCCAGAACGAGCGCCCAAGCCACACACAGTCGCACCGCTGCAGCGCGCCACGCAGGCGCAAGTGCGACAACCTCGGTGGGCGGTTCGGCAGCCGTCATCGTGCCGGCAGCCTCAGGCGGCATCGCAGAGCGTCGCGGCGGACGGGATTGGTGCCGCAGTATCCGAAGCGGCGACCCCCATATGCACGGGCAGGCTCCGCAACGCGGCCTCCCACGCGGCATGGCCGAGAATCCAGCCACGCGCCGCTTGGCCCATCTCCTTAAGCCGATCCGCATCGGCGGCCAGCGAGATCACCGCTGCGGCAAGCTCTGCGTCGCTCTGCGCCACCAGGAAATCGCGCCCGGGCTCGGCGGGAATCCCGGTCGCGGCGCCCGGCGTCAGCACCACCGGCAACGCCATGGCCATCGCTTCGAGTACCTTGTTCTGCACCCCGCGCGCGATCTCGAGAGGCACGAGGGCGCAGTCGGCAGCGCCGAGCCAGGGGCGGATGTCGTCCACCCTGCCCCACACGTGCACGCCATCGCGCCCGTCCTGCGCCTTGAGCGAAGTCGGCGGGTTGCGGCCGACCACGTGGAGGGTCGCTCCGGGACATACGTCCCGCACCAGCGGCAGGATGCGCTCGATCGCCCGCGTCGCGGCAGCGACGTTGGGGGCATAGTCCATCTGTCCGGTGAAGATCAGCGGCGGGCCGCTGCACGCCAGCATCGCCGGCTCCGGCAGTACCGCCGCCGGATCGAAAAGCGCGGCATCGATGCCGTTGCCCATCGCGTGCACCTGCACCGAGCGTGCCGGCAGCCGCGATTGCAGCAACTCCGCCTCGGCCTCGCTGATCAGCAGAGTCGCGTCCGAGGCGGCGACGATCCGCGCCTCCTCCCGCGCCAGCAGCCGCCCTTCGCGCCGCTCCATCCACGCGCGCGGGCCGCGATCGCGCTCGGCATAGGCATCGAACTTCGCCGAATCGACATCCACGAGGTCGGCGACGACGCGGCCGGTGAAGCCGGTAGGCACGTATTGCGCCATCTGCCCGGAAAAAACGTAGATCGCCGAGATCGGCCGCGTCGCCAGCACTTGCGCGACGTACCGGGCGATCGTCCCGCTATGAAAGGCGGTGAGGCTGAGCGGACGTCCGGTCGCCAGCGCCTCGATCGCCGCCGCCGGCAGCGGCTTGCGGCGCTGGACCAGGCAGTGGCTCACGGCGACGCCTGCCAGTTCGCCCTCGTGTCGGTGGTCGTCAGCATCGTCGGCGAAGGTCGCCACATGCACCGGTGCCAGCGCCGCAAGCGCTTTCAGGACATGGTGTGAGCGGATCTTGTCGCCGCGATCCGGCGGAAACGGGATGCGGTGCGACAGGAACAGGATCTCGCCCATCAGCCGATCCCGCGCGCGATGAGCGGTCCCAGACGATTGGCGACGCCCAGCGGCAGGCGCTGCCACAAGGCGATCTGCAGCGAGAGCTTGCTGCTGGTCGGATCGGCCTCGCGCGGGCTCTGGCCGGGCGCAGTCCAATCGCAGTAGCTCAGCGGCTCGGGCTCGAAGCCCCAATTGCGCTTGAAATGATAGGCACCGCTGCCGGTCTTGGAGCGGCCGAAGTCGAACGCCGTGCAGCCCCGGCGGCGGGCGTGGAGCATCAGCTCGTAGTACATCCGGTCGTTGGCACGCAGTCGCCGCGCCTCATGCGTCCCGCCGCCCCAATAGGGCATCACCGCGCCGCGATGGTAGAGGCTGACGACGCTGGCGACCGGCCGGCCTTCGTGGCGCACGGTCAGGATATCGGCCTCGCTGCCGAAGGCGTCGAGCACGGCGTCGATCAATGCGCGCGGAAACACCGGGGTGCCGAGGTTGCGGTAGCTCTCGCAGAACACGGTGTAGTGGGCAGCGCGGTCGCCCTCGCCCGTGCCCACCTCTACGGTCAGGTCGATGCCGAGCGAGCGGCGGACTTCGGCGCGCTGCTTGCGCGGGATCGCGAGCAGTTCGGCCTCGTCATCGGCGGCGAGCGGGCGGGCGAAGTTGCAGTGGGACTGCGTGCGCAGCGCCCAGCCCTCGCGCTCGCCCGGCTGCACGCCGCCGCGCAGCTCGATCGCGGGGCAGCACAGGCGCTGCGCCAGTTCCTCCAGCGCGACGAACAACGCCGGGGTCTCCGCGCCTTCGGTGACGAGCAAGCCGCCGCCGACCGCGAAGCCGCTGGAGGCGAGCAGGCGGCCGAACACCGGCGAGTGGATGGCGTCGAGCGGCAACACCGCCACAATCTCGCCATGCCGCTCCTGCACCAGGGCCAACGCCTGGTTGCCGGTGGCGCGCGCGACCGGCACGAACCAGACGGGGCGGTGGAACGGCGTCGCGTCCGGGTGCCGCGCCACGAAGCCTTCGAGCCGCGCAACCTCGTCCGGATCGGCGAGATCGACCAGACGGGTCGTACAGCGGGTGGGCGCGAAGGGCGCGTTCACGCTGCCCTCGAAAGCTTCGGGGCCGGCGTCATCAGCAGCGCCGGGCCGGCCTCGCGCGCGGCGAGCGCGTCCATGCGGCCCCAGCGGAACTCGCCGGTCAGGCGTCGCAGCTTGGCGGCCATGGTGGCCAGGTTGGTGTAGTGCCGCAGCTTCGAGCGCAGCGGCGCGCCCGACACGCGGGGCTGGTCGGGGTCTATCTCCCACGGGTGGAAGTAGAACACTGCCGGCCGGCCGTCCTGCCCGTTCACCTGCCGGATCGCCCAGCGGGTGAAAGCGTAGGGCAGCACCCGGAAAAACCCGCCGCCGCCGGCCGCAAGCCTTCGGTTGCCGAGCTGCGCGGTCGTCACCGGGATCTCGATCAGGGCGCTGTCTGCCAGCGGGCGGAACGCGAAGCGCGGCGCCTCGCGCCAGCCGTAGTGGTCGTGGACGATCGGCGCGACGCTGGAGCTATAGGCGTAGCCCTGCTGCGCCAGCACCTCGAATGCCCAAGGTGTGCGCGCGTCGATCGAGAAGCTGGGGGCGCGGTAGCCGGTCACGGCAAGGCCGGCGGCATCCTCGATCGCAGCGCGGGCCTGTGCGAGGTCGGCGGCGAAGGCGTCGGCGCCCAGGCGGAACACCCGTTCGTGGTCCCAGCCGTGGCTGGCGATCTCGTGCCCTTGCGCGGCGATCCGGCGCATCATCGCCGGATGGCGCTGTGCCACCCAGCCCAACGTGAAGAACGTGGCCTTGACGCCTGCGTCGTCGAACAGCTGCAGGATGGCATCGCAATTGCGCTCCACCCGGCTTTCCAGCGAGGGCCAGTCCCGGCGGCCGAGCACGGTCTCGAAAGCGCCGACCTGGAACCATTCCTCGACGTCGACCGAGAGGCCGTTGATCGGCTCGCCTGCCATGGTGTCCTGCCGCTTTCTTGGTTCAGGCGACGTTGCGCTGGCCGTCGCCGCTTTCGATCCATTCGATGAGCATTGTCAGCGTGTGGCGCAGCGTGCGCTCGGTCTCGCTCACGCGCGCTTCGAGGCGGTCTGCGCGATCAAGGCTGTCGGACAGCTCGGCTTCGAGCGCGGCGACCTGGCGGTCGCGCGCGTCGGACGCTTGCGCGGCGCCTTGCTCGGCGGCGTGGAGAACGGCTTCCCGCGCGTCGGCAGCGGCGGCCAGCTCGACCACGGCCGATTGCAGCTCGGCGATCTGCGCGTCGCGATCGGCGAGTGCCGCCTCGATCAGCGAGGCGAGTGCGGCGGTGTCGACCGCCTCGACGGGGTGGTGCTGCGCGGGCGCGGCGACCGGAGTTGCAGGCGTCGGCGCGGCAGCGGGTGCAGCAGGCGCCGGGGCGGGACGGGTGACGAGCGCCTCGGCGCCGTCGTGCGCCAGCTCGTCCAGCACCTGCCCCACCATCCCGGCGTCGATGCGCTCGCGCTGATCTACCGCGCCCAGCAGCAGCAGGCGGTTGACCAGCTGGTTGACGCGGCGGGGGATGCCGTCGGTCGCCTCGTGGATGGCGGCGAAGACTTGCGGCTCGAATGCCGGTCGGCCCTTCCAGCCGACGCAAGTCAGGCGATGCTCGATGTAGGGCTGCACTTCCTTGCGCTGCATGGCGCCCAGGTGGTGCGTCGCAATCACGCGCTGGCGCAGCTGCTCCAGCGCCGGGCTGGTGAGCACCAGATCGCGGAACTCGGGCTGGCCCAACAGCAGCGTCTGCAGCAGCGGGTGCGAGCCGAGCTGGAAGTTCGACAGCATGCGCAGCTCTTCGAGCGCGCTGACCGAGAGGTTCTGCGCCTCGTCGACGATCAGCAGGCAGCGGCGGCCGGCGCGCGCTTCCTCGTGAAAGAACGCTTCCAGGGTGCCAAGCGCCGAGGCCTTGTCGTGGCCCGCCACCGGCAGGCCGAAGCTCTGCGCGACGACGTGGACGATCTCCTCGCCGTCCAGCGCGCTGGTGACGACGTTGGCGGCGGTCATGCGTGCCGGATCGATCGTCGCCATCAGGTAGGCGACCAACGTCGACTTGCCCGCGCCGACCTCTCCGGTGATGACCACGAAGCCCTCGCCCTGCGCCAGGCCGTAGCCGAGGTAGGAGAGCGCCTTGCGGTGCGTCGCGCTCTCGAAATAGAACGCCGGGTCGGGGGTGAGCTGGAACGGCTTGCCTTCGAGCCCGTAGAAATCGTCGAACATCGGGATATTCCTTTCGAACTCAGAAGCTGTAGCGCAGGCCGGCGAGCGCCGAGGCGGACCACAGGTCGTCGATGCCGGGCAGGTCCTGCGAGACGCCGTCGACGCCCACCGCCACGGTGCCGCGCAGGCGGGGGGCGAAGGTGCGGTAGTAGCTCGCCGAGGCGCCGTAGCCGGTGACGTCGCCGACGACGATGTCGTCGCTCGACAGCCAGTTGGCGTAGACGTTGGCCGACCAGCCCGCATTGGGGCCAAGGTCGCCGCCCACATAGGCCGCAAGCCAGGTGTTCTCGTCGATCACGCCGTTGGCCGAGGCGAGGATCGTGCCTTGCGCGGCAATGAACTTGCGCCGGTCGTAGCCAGCGCCGACGCCCGCCGACATGCGCCCGAACTTCATCGAGTAACTGGCGGAGACGCCGCGCGCGCGGAACGTCGCCGAACGCAGCGAGCCGAGCGCGCCGGACAGGCAGTTGGTGCCCTCCAGCGAGGCGACGCAGCCACGCAGCTGGCCGGTTACCGGGTCGCGAACCGCGTCGAAATCGTCCGGCAGCTGGTCGATCACGCGGTTGAGCTGGCCGCCGAAGCCGGCGATGTTGTCGTAGACCGCCACGCTCAGCTGGCTGCGGTCGTTGGGCGCATAGGCGAGAGTGCCGCCGTAGCTGGTGGTGCCGTAGCGCCGTCCGACATGCGCCGAAAGTGAGGTGCGCCGGCTCGGCCGCCACATGACCGCCGCGTCCCAGATGAACCCGCTGACATCGTAGGCCAGCTCGCGCGGGGAGGACTTGTCAGTGACGTAGCGCCCGTCTGAGCCCACCACCGGCAGGCCCGAGGCATCGCGCACGGCATCGCGCGAGGATATCTCGACGTCCTCGTAGCCGATCGCGCCGACCACTTGCACCGTGCGGCTGACCGGCACCGTCACCAGCGCGCGCGCCTGCATGTCGCGCACCCGCTGGTCGAGGTTGGAGATGTCCTCCTGGTAAGCGCTGCCCGCCACGCCCACGCCCACCGGCAGGACGGTGCCTGGCGCGAAGCCGGCCTCGACGTCGGCAACCTGGACGACGCTCTTGTCGAACACGTCGGCCGCGGCGCCGCCCGGCGTCGCGCGGAACGCGTCCGACTGCTCGACCTTGGTGAAGCCGGCGCGGTAGTTGGCCGAAAGGTCGAGGTCACCGGCGCGCGTCGCAACCGAGGGGCCGCCGTAGACCGAGTAGACCGTGCTGGTGGACTTGTCCGAGACGAAGCCATTGGTCAGAGCCGAGCCGCCGTTCTCGACCTTCGCCTGAGTCGCCAGGGCGCCGGCCTCGAAAGTGACGCCCGGAACGATCGTGGTGTAGCCACGCGCGACGCCGCTGATGGCATCGCCGTCCTGCGCGTTCTTGCCCCAGCCGAACTGGCGCTCGTAGCGCACCGAAGCGGAGAGTGCATTGTGCCGGCCCGAAATGGTGGCATCGACGCCGACGGCGGCCTGCGTGTAAGTGACGACGTCGCTGCCCGGAGACAGTTCGGCCGTAACGATCTGGTCCACCTCGATGTAGGGCGTCACGTCTATGCGCTTGCCGCCCTTGCCGCTCTTGGCGCCGCGCCTCTCGGCCTTCGACTGGCCGGAGCCGGCGTCACCCGGGCCGGCATCGCTACCACCGCCCCCGACGTTGTCGTAGCCCAGCGATTGCGCATGGCCGATGCCGGGCAACGCCAGGACAAGGACCGCGAGCGAGACCAGCGGCGCGGTGCCACGGCCGGGTTTGCGTTGCATCCGGATCATCCCCTGTATCCGTAGTAAGTGCCGAAGCGGCGGCCGCTCGGGCTGAACTGGGTGGCGTTGAGCAGCAATTGAACGTTCGGGCAGGCATCGAGCAGCTGGATCGCATCCTCGAGAGCGCCCTGCCCGGTCCGGTCGGCGCGAACGATGACCACGGACTGGCCCACGTACTTGGCCAGCTCGGCGGCGGGCGAAGCGGCCAGCGCCGGCGGCGAATCGAAAATCACCATGCGGTGCGGCGCGCCTTCGGTCAGGCGATCGAGCACGCGGGCGGTGCGCGAGCTGGCAAGGTATTCGCTGTCCTGGCTGGTGGTGTCGCCGGCCGGCAGCACCCAAAGCCCCGGAATGTCGGTGCCGAGCACGCAATCGGCCACATCGACGCTCTCGTCCATCAGCGCGTCCATCAGCCCCGGTCCGCCCGGCAGTCCGAGCGCTGAGAGGACCGAGGGCTTGGCGAAGTCGGCATCGACCAGCAGCACTTCGCTCTCCCTCTCGGCGGCGATGGCGAGCGCTAGGTTGAGCGCGCAGTAGGTCTTGCCCTCGCCCGGGTGGGGCGAGCAGATCAGGACGCGCTGGGCCGCGGGGCCGGCCTGCTGGCGGCGCAAGTCCGCAGCCTGCACCAGGAGCTGGCGCTTGACGATACGGAACTCCTCGAGAAGCGCGGTGACCGCGCCCTCGGGCACGATCAGCCCTTGCTCGCGCAAGTGCTCGCGGTCGACGGGATGCAGACGCTGGTTGAAACGGACCGGCGCGGAAACGGGGGTCGGGGCCGCAGCCTCGACCGGAGCGGCAGGCTCGGTGACCGGGGCCTCGGCGGGCCGGACGACAGGCGCCGCTGCCACAGGCTGGGCGACCGAGGTGACGGCAGCCGCCGGCGCCAGCGGCGCAACCACTGGTGCTCGCGCCGCGCGAGGCGCCTGCGGTACATTGGCCGGCTTCGTGATGAAGCTGTTGAAGTCGAAGCGGCCGGCGGCGCGCTCGATCAGCGAATCGCCTGGGCCGTTGTCATCCGGGCGGTGGTCGCCGGTCTGGCCGGGCACGTGGATCCTGCTCTGGTCGGTCATCCTCGTGTCTCCTCAGGCGACCATGCCGCGCTGGATGAATTCGGTGGCGAGCAGGATCACGAAGAGCCCGCCGAGCGCCGCCGTCGCGCCGTAGAAGTATTTCAGCCGCTTGCGCCGTAGCGCCCGCGCGCCGTCGGTGAGATTCTGCGAGATCGCGCCGAGCACCGGCAGCCCGGTCGCCCGCTCCAGCCGGGCCGTGGTCGCGAACACCAAGCGCATGCGGCTCAGCCCGAAAGCACCCGCACAGCCACCGGCGACACCGACGAACAACACGCCCAGCAGCAGCAGCGGCCGGTTCGGCGCCACCGGCGAACGCGGCGACGTCGGAGGGTCGACCACCTGGAACTTCACCGCCTCGCGCTCGGTCTTCACCTCGCCGCGCAGGCGCAGTTCCTCGCGGTCCTGCAAGAGCTTGTCGTACTGCTGGCGCAGCACGTCGTAGTCGCGGTTGATCCGCTGCGCCTCGGTGGCAAGCTCGGGGTCGGAAATCGCCGATGCCGTCAGCGAGGCCACGTCCGACTGCAGCGCCGCACGGCGGGACTGAAGCGCCTGGACATTGGCCTGGCGCTCGGCCCGGATCGACTGGAGCGAGCTGTAGGCCGGATTGATCGTGCCGCCGGTGCCGCTCGCCGCCTCGTGCGCGGCAGGGGCTTTCAGCGCCGCGACCTGGTTGCGCGCGGCGATGACGTCGGGGTGGTTGTCGGTCAGGCCGCGAGCGCGCATGGCGTTGAGATCCGCCTGGGCGCGGGCCAGCGCGCCTTGCGCGCCGCCCTCGGCGCCGCCCGCGATCGTGCGCGGGGTGCCGGAGAGCTGGCCGTCGATCGCTGCGAGCGCGCTCTGGGCCGCGGCAAGGTCTGCATCGATATCACGCAGCGAAGCGCGCGAGGTCTCCAGCCGCTGGACCACGGCGGTCCCACCCTGCGCCATTTCGGGATGCGCCGCCTCGAACGCCGTCCGCTTGGATTCGGCCGACTCCAGCTCCTTCTCGCGCGAGCGCAGCTGCTGGTTCACGAACTCCAGTGTCTCGACCATGTCGCCGCGATCGCCCGAGAGGTTCTCCTCGCGGAAGATGTCGATCAGCTTCTGCGCCACGTCCTGCGCCAGCTTGGCGTTTTCGGCGTCGGAGAAGGACGAATCGTTGGCGGTCGCGCTGATCTCGAACAGATTGTCCTGCTGGCTGACGACCTTGACGTTCTCGGCCAGCTTGAGCGTTGCCGCCTCCATCGCCTTGGGCGAGGTGATGGTGTCGCCCAGCCGCGTCGCGCGCACGACCTTCTCGAGGTTGACCGCGCTGGTCAGCGTCTGGCGGATGCGCTCGATGTCGCGCTTCTTGTCGGCGACGCCGATGCCGACCTGCTCGGCCAGCGCATCGTCGAGCTGGATGAAGATGCGCGCCCGCGATTCGTAGCTGTTGGGGATCAGCGCGATCGCCAGCCAGCCCAGCAAGCAGATGCCCCAGGCGATGGCGAGCGCGATCCAGCGTCGGTGCCAGACGCTGTGGAGCGCGCTGAGCAGTTCCTCGTAAAGGTTGGTCATGCCCCGCCGCGCCTCAGAACATGCTCTCGGGGATGATGATCACGTCCCCCGGAGCGAGCATGACGTTGGCGGCGCTCTCGCCCTTCTTGAGCAGGTCGCCCAGGCGCAGCTTGTATTCCTTCTGGGTGCCGCTCGCCTTGTCGAAGCGGATCAGCCGCGCGCTGTTGGCGGCGGCGTATTCGGACAGGCCGCCGACCGCGATCATCGCGTCGAGCACGGTCATGTTGGCGCGATAGGGGATGGAGGCCGGCTTCTCGGTGGCGCCGACGATGCGGATCTGCTGGCTGAAAGTGCCGGAGAAGCCATCGACGATGACCGAGACCAACGGGTCCTCGATGTACTGCGAGAGCTGCAGGCGGATATCCTCGGCCAGCATCGCCGGGGTCTTGCCCACAGCGGGCATGTCGGTGATCAGCGGCGTGGTGATGCGCCCGTCGGGCCGCACCTGCACTTTCGCGCCGAGTTCAGGATTGCGCCACACGAACACCGTCAGCTGGTCGAGCGGGCCGATCACGTAGTCCTCGCCCGGTCCTTCCTGCATCGATACGAACGAGGCCGGCGGCAGCTCGGGGCCGGCGCGCGAGGCCGCGCAACCGGTCAGGGCGACGCTCGCCAGGGCCGTTCCGGCCAGAAATCGAGCGAGGCGGCGTTGCGGCATGGATCACGTTCCTGTCAGCGCCTGCCGCCGAAACCCACGCGAGGGGCCCCGGAGACCTGGCAAAACCAGCCTCCGATATCCGGGAAAAGGGTGAATATTGCGTTAGTATTGGTAGCCAATTGCATGTGGGTCCCAGTTCGGGACGGGCTATTACTTAGGTCCTGCGCAGGCTCGGAGCCCGGTGACGTCGGGCTCTAGGCCAGCATCTCGCACGCGGGGCCCTGGCCCAGGAATTGTGCGGGACTCGCGCTGGCGCCATAGGCTCCGGCGCAGAACACCGCGACCAAGTCGCCCACCTCGGCGCGGGGGAAGCCGCCCTTGTCGGCCAGCTTGTCGAGCGGGGTGCACAGACAGCCCACGACACTCGCCTCCTCCTCGGCCGCCGCGTCGAAGCGAGTGGCGATGGCACTGGGATAGTTGCGGCGCACGACAGTGCCGAAGTTGCCCGAGGCGGCGAGCTGGTGGTGCAGGCCTCCGTCCGTGATCAGGAACACCTCGCCGTGGCTGACCTTCCGGTCGACCACGCGCGTCAGATAGACTCCAGCCTCTCCAACCAGATAGCGGCCCAGTTCGATGCAGAACTGGGTTTCCTGCAACACCGGGGGCAGCGCGGCGAAGCGCTCCGCCAGCCGCTCGCCGACGAGCGCGACATCGACGGGCGTGTCGCCGGGGAAGTAGGGGATGCCCAGCCCTCCGCCCAGGTTGCAGTGTGGCAGCCCGGCGCCGCTCGCCTCGGCCAGCTCCGCCGCCAGCGCCAAGGCCTGGCCTTGGGTGTCGGCGATGGCCTCGGCGTCGAGCGCCTGGCTCCCCGCGAAGATGTGGAAGCCGCGCCACTCGACGCCCGCCGCGATCAACGTGCGAGCAAGCGCCGGCACTCGCTCGGCATCGATGCCGAAGGGCTTGGCGCCGCCACCCATCTTCATGCCCGAGCCCTTGAGGTCGAACACCGGGTTGACGCGGATCGCGAGGCGCGGCGTCACTCCCAGCCGCTCAGCTATCGCTAGCGCGCGGGTCGCCTCGTTCTCCGATTCGAGGTTGAGCGTGACGCCCGCCGCGATCGCCGCTTCCAGCTCGGCGTCGCGCTTGCCCGGGCCGGCGAAGCTGACCTTGGCCAGCGGCACGCCGGCGCCGCGCACGATCTCCAGCTCGCCGCCGGACGCGATGTCGAAGCCGTCGACCAGCCCGGTCATCAGCGAGACCAGCGGCACGAACGGGTTGGCCTTGACGGCATAGTGGATCGACAGCCGCGCCGGCATCGCCGCGCGCAGCTGCGCCACGCGCGCGCGCAGGCGCCCGGCGTCGTAGAGGAACAGCGGCGTCGTGCCGGCCTCTTCGACCCACTCGGTCACCGGCCGGCCGGCCACGGCGAGCACGCCGTCGATACTGGCAAAGCCGGCGGGGATTGGGCCAAGCGGCTTCATGCCGTCAGCTCCGCCGCCAGTTCGGAAGCAAGCCCGGTCCGGTCGATCTTGCCATTGGGTCCGATCGGCATAGCCTCGCGCCAGTGGATCACCTTGGGCTGCATGAAATTGGGCAGTTCCTGCATCAGCTTGCGCGGCAGGTCTGCCACCGCGTCGCTGGTGCCGGGCGCAACCCGCACCACCAGGTGCACTGCCTGTCCGAGCCGCTCATCCGGGACGCCGAGCGCCACCGCCTCGGCCACCAGCCCGGTTGCCAGCGCAGCTTCCTCGATCTCCTGCGGGCTGATGCGGTTGCCTGCGCTCTTGATCATCGCATCGCGCCGTCCGACGAAGTAGAGCAGGCCATCCGCTGCGCGCCGCACCCGGTCCCCCGACCACACCGCCATGCCGCCGTAGACCGAGGCCGCCGGCGCCGGGCGAAAGCGCTCGGCGGTACGCGCCGCATCCTGCCAATAGCCTTGCGCCACCAGCGGGCCGCAGTGAACCAGCTCACCCTCCGCATCGTCCGCCGCGATTACGCCGGCATCGTCGACGACGAGAATCTCGGCATGCGGGATCGCCTTGCCCATCGAGGTCGGGTGCGTGTCGACCAGCTCGGGATCGAGGTAAGTGGAACGGAACGCCTCGGTCAGGCCGTACATCGCAAACAGCCGCGCCTGCGGGAACAGCGCGCGCAGCCGGCGCACGAGGTCGACGGTAAGCGCACCCCCGCTGTTGGTCAGCCGGCGCAGCCTGGCGGCAGTTTCGGCCGGCCAGTCCAGCTCGCATATCTGAACCCACAGCGGCGGCACCGCGGCCAGGGTCGTGATGCCGTGCCGCTCCACCGCCTTCACCACATCGCGCGGGACGAGATAGTCGAGCGGGACAACGCAGCCACCGGCGTACCACGTGGAGAGCAGCTGGTTCTGGCCGTAGTCGAAGGAGAGCGGCAGTACCGCCAGCGTGCGGTCCTCGGCGCCAAGGCCCAGGTACTGCGCGACGCTCTGCGCGCCCAGCCACATATTGGCGTGGCTTAGCATCACCCCCTTGGGGCGTCCGGTAGAGCCGCTGGTATAGAGAATTGCGGCAAGGTCCTGCGGGTCCGCCTTCGATGGTTCGAGCGCCGCGTCGAGATCGGCCGCCGCCGCCAGCGCCTCGCTCTCGCCCAGCAGCCCACACCCGGCGGGCAGGTCGTCTTCGCCCAGCGTCGCCAGCCGTGCCGGTGTGCCGATCAGCAGCGCGGCGCCGCTGTCCGCCAGGATGTGCGCGACTTGCGCGTGCTTGAGCAGCGGGTTGACCGGCACGTGCACCAGCCCCGCGCGCGCCGCCGCCAGCGGCAGCAGGCAGGTCAGCTCGCCCTTGGCCGCCCAACTCGCCACGCGGGCGCCTCGCTCGGGCACTTGCGCCGCCAGCCAGCCAGCCAGGCGAGCGACACGCGTTCTTAAGTCCTTCGAGCTAAGCGTGCCTTCGCGCAGGACGAGCGCATCGTTTTCGTCCCTTCCGCGCAGGACAAGGTGGTCCAGCGGCAGGACGGGATCGGGGGCGCCGGCAAGCATCGGACGTTCACGCTCCGCATGAGGGATGGTCAGGACAAGGTGAAGATCACCTATCATCGCGACGTTAAGGAAGTCCAATCGGACGCCGCCCTGGCGCACCTGCTGTCCGACGCCTGCCAGCGCGCGCCGTTCGACCGGCTCGCCTGGTGGGAAGGCCTTGTGCGCGATTGCGGGATGGAGCCGGTGATCGCCGTGGCTCAGGACGGCGACGCTGCGGCGGTGCTCGCTCTGCGCGAGGATGGCGTCGGCGCGCTCGCAGCGTTGTCCAACTGGTACACCTTCCGCTTCCGCCCCATCGCCAGCGACGCATGCCTGCTGACGCCGCTCGCGCGCGATCTCGCCCGCCGCGCCCGCCGGGTGACGCTGTCCGGCGTGCCCGACGAGGACGGCACCGCGACCGCAGTGGAGCACGCGTTCCGCGCCGCCGGCTGGGTCGTCCGGCGCGAGCCCTGCGACCTCAACCACTACCTCGCCGTCGGCGGACGCGACTACGAAAGCTACCTGGCGAGCCGGCCCGGCAAGCTGCGCACCACCCTCAAGCGCAAGTCCGGCAAAGTGGAGACGCAAGTGCTGACCGCGTTCGACGAGAGCGCATGGGCCGCCTACGAATCGATCTACGCCGAAAGCTGGAAGCCGGAAGAAGGCAGCCCGGCGTTCCTGCGCGCTTTCGCGCAAGGCGAAGGCGCCGCCGGCCGGCTGCGGCTCGGCGTCGCCAGCGCGCAGGGCGAGGCGATCGCGGCGCAGATGTGGACGGTGGAAGGCGGCTCTGCCTTCATCCACAAGCTCGCCTATCGCGAAGCGGCCAAGCCACTGTCGCCCGGCTCGGTGCTCACCGCCGCGCTGATGCGGCACGTCATCGACGTCGATCACGTCGCCGAAGTCGACTTCGGCACGGGCGACGATCCGTACAAGCGTGACTGGATGGAAAGCGAGCGCCCCCGCTTCCGGCTCACGATGTTGCGCCCCTGGCACCCCGCAAATTGGGCCGAACTTGCGAAGATCGCAGTAAAAGCGCGACTTGCCGCAAGCGCCAACCGCCGCTAGAGGCCGGGCCGTTCACCATGACCCTGGTTCGAGACGCCATGCCCGAGAATACCGACCTGCTGCTGCGTCGCATCCTGACCGACGTGCTGGCGCTCAAGCCGGGCCAGGCGGACGGCTTCGACCAGCACACCGGCCTGTTCGGCCACTTGCCCGAGCTGGATTCGATGGCGGTCGCCGGCCTGCTGACCGAGCTGGAGGACCGGCTCGATATCGTCATCGACGACGACGAGATCGACGGCGAGATGCTGGAGACCTACGGCGGCCTGCTCGCCTTTGCCGAGGCCAAGCGCGCGCCGGCATGACCGCGGGGCAACAGCGGGCATGACGCCGGCCTGCTGGCCCTGCCCGCTGCCGCACGGCGGCACCGCCGAGGAATACGCCCTCACATTCGGCCGCGGCCGGTCGGCTCGCCTGTTGATCGTCCCCGCCTTGTTCGACGAGAGCAACCGCCTGCGCCGCTTCACGGTGGACGTCATGCGCCGGCTCGACGCCGCCGGGATCGACAGCCTGGCGATCGATCTGCCCGGCTGCAACGAGAGCCTGCAGCCGCTGGAGGCGCAGGACGCGCAATGCTGGACGCGTGCGATCATGGCGGCGTGCACGCATTTCGGTGCCACTCACGTGCTCGGCATCCGGGGCGGCGCGCTGTTCGTGCCGGCCGACCTACCGGCGTGGCACTATGCCCCGGTCAAGGGCGCCTCGATCCTGCGACAGATGGTCCGCGCCCGCCTGCTGGCAGCGCGCGAGGCCGGCCGGGAAGAGACCCGCGAAGGCCTGATGAAGCTCGCGCTGGCTGAAGGCATCGAGCTTGCCGGCTACCGTCTTGGTCCGCAGATGGCGCAAGATCTCGAAGGCCTGACGCCGGCCGGCACCGCCACTGTCATCGCGCAGGAGCAGCTCGGCGGCGCCGGGCTGTGGCTGCGTGCCGAACCGGGCGACAGCGCCGAGCAGTCCGACGCGCTGGCAAGCGCGCTGGCGGCAGAGATCACGCCGTGAAGCGGCAGCACCTCACCTTCGTGTGCGAGGGGGCGACGCTGGTCGGTACGCTCGACGAAGCTGCGGGCAACACGGCCATGCTGCTGGTCAGCGGCGGCAACGAAGTGCGCGCCGGCGCGTGGAACGGGCAAGCGCAATTCGCCGCGCGCATCGCCGCGTCGGGCTTTCCGGTCCTGCGCTTCGACCGGCGCGGCGTCGGCGACAGCGAGGGCGAGAACGCCGGCTTTCGCGGCAGTGCGCCCGACATCGCCGCCGCAGCGGCGACCTTGCGCGAAACGATGCCGCACGTGATCCGCGTCGTGGCGCTCGGCAATTGCGATGCCGCCAGCGCACTGATGCTGGCCACCGGTGCCGGGTGCGACGCGCTGGTGCTCTCCAACCCATGGACCTTCGAGGACGACGCCGCGGAGGAGGCGCCCGCCGAAGTCGTGCGCGCGCACTATCGCCAGCGCCTCGCCGACCCGGTGGCGCTCAGGCGGCTGCTGACGGGCCAGGTCTCGCTTGGCAAGCTCGTGCGCAGTCTGGTAAGCGCGCTGCGGCCTGCGCCGCCCCAGGCGCAGGGCCTTGCCGGAGACATCGCCCGCGGTCTGGCCGGCTTCAACGGACCTGTGCGCTTCCTCGTCGCCGAGCGCGACCGCACGGGGCTCGCCTTCCTGTCGCGCTGGGACAAGGCCGACCCGCGCATCCGCGTCTGCCCGGGCGCGAGCCACAGCTACGTCGAGGCCGCAGCGCAGGAATGGCTGGTGGCCGAAGTGCTTGAGGTGTTGCGAGGGACCTGATCGGCAAGCGCCCCGCCCCGGAAGGGGCGGAGCCTCCTTTCTAACCCAGCTGCTCGCGCCAGAAAGCGACTTCCTCCGCCTCGTCCGCCGTCGGCTCGGTGCCGTTCAGCACATGCAGAGCAATCGCCTCGCGCGGGAAGTGGAGCGACATTCGCTGCCCGCTCGCCACCCAGACCGGCAGCCCGACCAGCCGCAGCCGCGCGAGCAGTTCGTCCGCCTCGGGACTGCGCACGATCGGCGCCTCGTCCAGCCATTGCGCGACGACGTACATGCGCAAGAACGGGTTGGCGTCACCCGGACGGCCCATCAGGCAGGCCATGATCCCGCAGGCATCGGGCCGCAGCTGATCGGGCAGTTCGGGCAGCCGACGCCAGCCGCAATACCACTTGCGGCAGTCGCCCGGCCGCGTCGCGTAGATGCCGCAGCCGGCGCTCGTGCAATGGAGGCAGCGCTCGCCCGGCGGCTTGACCAGCGCGGGATCGTCGATCGCGATTTCGATGCAGCAGGCGACGCAGTCCCCGCACTCGCGCCAGGGAACGAGCGGACCGAACACCCGCTCTTCCCACGATGGCGTCGCGGAGGCTCCGGGCGCGCTCAGCTCTCCAGCGCCTCGACCGCGGCTTCGACGGGCACCCCGGCAAATTCCTTGGCCGCGAGGTAGCGCTCGGCGTCGAGCGCGGCCATGCAGCCGGTGCCCGCTGCCGTGATCGCCTGGCGGTAGACGTGGTCGGAGACATCGCCCGCAGCGAACACCCCCGGAACGCTCGTCTTCGGCGTGCCCGGCTCGACCAAAAGGTAGCCCGTCGCGTCCATGTCGAGCTTGCCCTTGAAGAGGCTGGTCGCCGGCGCGTGGCCGATCGCGACGAAGGCGCCTTCGGTTGCAAGCTCGCTCTCCGCGCCAGTCTGGGTGTCGATCAGCGCGACCGCGCGTAGCTGGCCGTCGGCGCCGGCGACGAAGCGCTCGACGCGCTTGTTCCACACGACTGATATCTTCGGGTGTGCGAACAGCCGGTCCTGCAGGATCTTCTCGGCCCGCAGCGAATCGCGCCGGTGGATCAGCGTCACGTCGTCGGAATGGTTGGTGAGGTAGAGCGCTTCCTCGACCGCGGTATTGCCGCCGCCGATCACCACCACCTTCTTGCCGCGATAGAAGAACCCGTCGCACGTGGCGCAGGCGGACACGCCCTTGCCGGAGAGCTCCTGCTCTCCCGGCACGTTCAGCCACTGCGCCTGTGCGCCGGTGGCGATCACCAGGGTCTCGCCCTCGTAGACGTCGCCGCCGTCGCCGATCGCGCGAAATACTGGGCCCTCGAGATCCACCGAAGCGATCGTGTCCCACAGCATCCGTGTGCCGACGTGAACCGCCTGCGCTTCCATCTCCTGCATCAGCCAGGGGCCCTGGATGACTTCGCGGAAGCCGGGATAGTTCTCGACATCGGTGGTGATCGTCAGCTGGCCGCCGGGCTGGAGACCCTGCACGACGATCGGCTCCATGCCGGCCCGCGCGCCGTAGATGGCGGCCGAGAGCCCGGCAGGGCCGGAGCCGATGATCAGCATGCGGGTCTTGTGCGTCGTCGCCACGGCAATGTGCCTTCTGTCAGGATGAAAGGATCGAACCGCGAGATAGGGTCTGGCAGGTCGCCTTGCCAAGCGCGGCGGCGCGATAGTCTTGGTTCATCCCCCGAAATGCGGACTTCTCCCGGATCGCACAAACCTGAACTACGGACGTTGACGCGGAGCCCCCGACCCAGCACTTGGAAGGCATGAGAACTCAGCTCGGCCCCACCTCGAACCGCTTCATATCGCAGCGCCTGCGCCTCAACTACGCCGATTGGGGCAACAGCGACGCACCGCCGCTGATCCTGCAGCACGGCGGGCGCGACCATTGCCGCAGCTGGGACTGGGTCGCCGAGGAACTGCGGCGCGACTGGCACGTGATCTGCCCGGATCTGCGCGGCCACGGCGACAGCGAATGGTCGCCCGAGGGCCACTACGGCATGGACGCCTTCGTCTACGACTTCGCGCAACTGGTGCAGACGCTCGGCTACGACCAGGTCACGATCGTCGCCCATTCGCTCGGCGGCAACATCACCACTCGCTACGCCGGTCTCTATCCCGAGAAGGTCGCCAAATTCGTCAACATCGAGGGCCTTAGCCCACCGCCTGCGATTCGACGCCAGATGGAGCAAGGCGTGGGCGAGCGGATGCGCCAGTGGATCGAGGACAAGCGCAAGGCCTCCGCCCGCGCACCGCGCAAATACCCGACGCTCAGGGATGCCTATCAGCGGATGAAGGCGGAGAATGCGTTCCTCAGCGATGAGCAGGCGCGCCACCTCACCATCCACGGTGCGAGCCGCAACGAAGACGGCACCTGGAGCTGGAAGTTCGACAACTACCTCAACGTCTGGAGCGCTTCCGACCTGCCGACCGACCAGATCGTCGCCCTCTGGGCGGCGATCGCCTGCCCCATCCTGCTACTGTGGGGCAAGGACAGCTTCGCCACCAGCCCCGCGATCGACGGCCGGCTCGAGCATTTCCCGAGCGCCACACTCATCGAATACGAAAACGCCGGTCATTGGCTGCACCACGACCAGTTCGACAGGTTCATGAGCGATGTGAAGGCATTCCTGGGCTAGACCCCATTCCTGGGCTAGACCTTCCCCTCCGAACCGGGGAGGAAGTGCCCTCATCCCTCCACCAGCGCGGCCCGCAATCGTTCCTTGAGCGCGGCGTCGACGCCCAGCTCCTGCTCCATGTACGCCTCGACCGAACCGTAGCGCTCCTCGATCGCGGCCCAAGCGGTCTGGAGGTATTCGGGCTCGACTCCCATCAGCACCCGGATGACCGCTGGATCGGTTTCGCCCGTGATCTCCACGATCGTCGCGGCGCCCGAGGCGATGCGGGCCTCGACGTCACCCGCGGTGTTGGTCAGCAGGTAGTCTTCCAGGATGTCGTCGCGGTGGACGCCCAGCGCTTCGTGAAGCATCGCGACCGCGAAGCCGGTGCGGTCCTTGCCCGCCATACAATTGATCAGGCTGGCGCCCTCCCCCTGCGCCACAGCCGCGAGGTACTGCCGGATCAGACCCTGCAGTTCGGGCCGGAAGCCGATGGTGCCGTAGTTGCGCGTCAGACTCTCGCGCATCGAATCGGGCGTGCGTTGCCGCGTCGTCTGTGCCGCGGCAAGGTGCGGTGCGCTCAAGCGCTGCGGGTCTTCCGCGAAGAACACTGTCCCGGCAAAGCCCTGCGGCCTCCTGCACGGGCGCCTGGCGCGTTCCACCGACGTGCGCAGGTCGAACACGTGGGTAAGACCAAGAGCCTCGATCTGCACGAGGTCGGCATCGGTCGCGCCATGGTGCTGCCCGGAGCGCCAGGTCACGCCGCGCCTCATTCGGCCACCGCCCGCCACCGGATAGCCGCCGCAATCGCGGAAATTGTGAACGCCTTCCAGCGCCAGCACACGTTCGGGCATCGCCTCCGAGTCTCCCACTTGCCGATAGTAGCCATGCTTAGTATCGGCATATGGCACTCCTGATCGGGAATTACCATGAACGCTGAAGCCGCCAGTTCCGTCGATGGCGCCACCGAGACCGAAGCTTTCAAGCGGCGTCGCACGCTGCGCGGTCCGCTGATGATCGCCGGCCCTGTGCTCGTGATCGTAGTGGCAGGTTGGTTCTACCTGACGGGCGGCCGCTACGAATCGACCGACAACGCCTCGGTCCAGACCGGCATGGTTGCGATCAGCCCCAGCGTCGCCGGCACCGTCGTTGCGGTCGAGGTTCGTGAGAACCAGCGTGTCCACAAGGGTGACGTGCTGTTCCGCATCAAATCCAGCACGTTCGAGGCCGATGTAGCCGAAGCCGAGGCCGAGCTCGCCGACGCGCGCACCGACATCGGCTCACGCCAGGCCGATTACCGCGAGGCGATGTCGCAAGTCAGCGTCGCGCGTGCGCGGTATGACTACGCCACGAGCGAGGCGGCGCGGCAGAAGTCGCTGCTGGCGGAAGGAATCTCGTCGCGCGCGCAATACGATCAGGCCGTCACCGAGGCGCGCACGGCCCGCGATTCCATCGCCGCCGCCCAGGCCAAGGCGGACAGTCTGCGCGCCGGGCTCGCCGGGTCGGTGGACGGCTCGTCCGACAACCAGCCGGCGGTGCGCAAGGCCGCCTCCAAGCTCGCACAGGCGCGGATTGGCCTCAACGACGCTGTCGTGCGCGCGCCGCAGGACGGCGTCGTCACCCGCGTCAACCAGCTCCAGGTCGGCAACTACGTGACGCCAGGGCGCCCGGTGTTCATGCTGACCGGACTGCGCTTCTGGGTGCAGGCGAACTTCAAGGAAGACCAGCTGCGCTACATGCGCGTAGGGCAGCCGGTTCGGATCGAGATCGATGCCTTTCCCGACCATGACCTGAAAGGCCGCGTCGAGAGCTTCAGCCCCGGCACCGGCTCCAGCTTCTCGGTCCTCCCGGCCGAGAACGCCACTGGCAACTGGGTGAAGGTGGTGCAGCGCCTGCCGGTGCAGATCGCCATCGACAATCCGCCCACCGACCTGCCGATCAGCGCGGGCCTGAGCGCAAACGTCGAGGTCGATACCGGTCACGAGCGCCATCTGCTCGGACCCGACACGCCGCCGGCCGTGCCTGCCCGCAAATCCTGATCCAGGGCCCACCTGCCGCCATGTCCGTTCCCGCCAGCGCGCCTTATCCCAGCAAGGGGCGCCGCATGCTGACCACGATCCCGTCGATGATCGCAGCGACCATGGAGGCGGTGGACATCACCATCGCCAACGTCGCCCTGCCGCACATGCAGGCAAGCCTGTCGGCCTCGCAGGAGCAGGTTTTGTGGGTGCCGACCTCCTGCCTCGTCGCCGGCGCCATCGCGACGCCGATCAGCGGCTGGCTGGCCCGCCGGGCGGCCGGCCGGGCGCAAGAACGTGATGCTGGTGTCGGTGGGCGGTTTCACCATGCGTCCGCCATGTGCGGCCTCGCGACGGACTTGCGCGCCATCGTCATCGCCCGCTTCCTCCAGGGCGCCTGGGGAGCGGCGCTGGTGCCGCTCAGCCAAGCGATCCTGCTCATCCGCCAGTCCACCATGGTCGGCAATATCTCGATCTATCATTTCGTCTTCGTCCTCACTCTCGCCGTGATGCCGCTGGTCCTGCTGCTGCTCGTCAAGAAGTCGAAGCTGGGCGCTGCCTCACTCGTAATTGGGGAATGACATGAATCGCCTGCCAGCCCGCCCCCTGCTCTGTCTCGCGCCGCTGCTGCTGACGGGCGGCTGTGCTAGCGTAGGTCCCGACTTCGCGGCGCCGGCGGGGCCTGCCCCCACCAGCGGCTATGGCCAGGTCGGCGGCGACCGCGTGGCCCTGTCCGACGGCCCCGGCCAGGACTGGTGGAAGGCGTTCGCGTCGCCGGATCTCGACCGGCTGGTCGAACAGGCGCTTGCCGGCAACCACAGCCTGGCAGCCAGCCGCGAGACCCTGACGCGGGCGCGGGAGCGGATCGCCGCGGTCGCGGGCAGGCGCCTGCCGCAAGTGGATGCCAATGCCCGCGCGGAATACGAGCGAGTCAACCTCGCCGCGTTCGGCTTCTCGGGCTTCGACGGGCAGGACATCGGCAATCCGGAATTCGACCTCTACTCGGTCGGCGGCGGCGTCTCGTACGACCTCGACCTGTTCGGCCGGAATCGCCGATCCCTAGAGCAGGCCGGCGCCGAGGCCGAGGCGCAGGCGCGCGCGTCGGACGCCGCGCACCTCGTCATCGTCGGACGCGTGGTGGCCCAGGTCTTGGCGATCGCTGCCCTCAACGATCGCATTGCCACCGAGCGCTCGTTGCTGTCCGAGGACGAGCGCAACGTCTCGCTCACCGAGGCGCGGCGCAGCGGCGGTGCGGGAACGCTGGTGGAAGTGCTGAGCGCGCAGGGTCAGCTCGCCAGCGACCGCGCGAACCTTCCGGCCCTGGAGCAGCAGCTTGCCGAAGGGCGCGGCATGCTCGCCGTGCTGCTGGGCATCTCGCCGGCAGAGCTGGGCACGACCGACTTCACGCTCGACCAGTTCGTGCTGCCGGCCAAGGTGCCGGTGGCCCTACCCTCGGCGCTCGTGCACCAGCGGCCGGACATTCTGGAGGCCGAGGCCCGGCTGCACGCCGCCGTCGCCGGCGTGGGCGTGGCCACTGCTGAGCTCTATCCGGACCTGACGCTCGGAGCCTCGCTCACGCAGGCGACGTCAATCCCCGGCAAGATCGCGAGCAGCAACTTCAACGCTTTCGACATCTTCGCTGGCGTAACCGCGCCGATCTTCCACGGCGGTACTCTCAAAGCCAACAAGCGTGGGGCGGAGGCCGAGGCCCGGGCTGCGGCGGCACGCTACCAGCAGGTGGTGACCGAGGCCTTCGGCCAGGTCGCGGGGCTGCTCTCCGCGCTCGAGAACGACGCGCGTGAGATCGCATCGAGGCAGGATTCCGCGGAAGTGGCGGGACGATCGCTCCACCTCTCGCGCCGCAGCTTCCAGGTGGGCAACAGCGGCGTGCTGCAAGTGCTTGATGCGAGCCGCACGTACGAGCGGGCGCGGCTGTCGCTGCTGGAGGCCCGCATCCGCCAGTACCAGAACGTGGCGCGGCTCTACGTGGCTACGGCGGGCGGCTTCAGCACGGCGCAGGACAGCCCGAGAGGGTCCTGATATAGCTTGGACCAGCGACGAACGCCGGAAATGGGACGGTAAAGCAAGCGTGCGCCTGGACGAGCGCATGCAACCGCGCAGCCAACCTGACTGCCGAGGCCTCCGGAAGCCCGGCGACGGCCAAGGTCAGGTCAGCAGGAAGAAGCCAAGGCCAGCCCAGCAGGCCATGCACAAGAGGATGGCGATCAGCAGACCGCGACCGTCGTGTTCGAGTTCATCATCGGCGGAGCGTTGCGAGGCATAGACCATCGTCATAGCAGGGGTCATGGCGGGCGCGCGACGGAACTCGGCGATCCGCTCGGCGCCTCGATCGAGGCAAGCAATGCTTTCGTCTGCGACCTTCATGTTGCATCCTCAGTTGCCGATGCAGTGTCCGGCTGCTTGAACCGATCCGCATCGTGCTGATCCTCATCCCGAACGTGCACCTGTTGGCGTCACCTCCTCAACCGTTGCTGTTAATCGTCTAACAGAAGCTGACATAATTTTCCATAAGGGTGTTTGCGATTACAACATTTTAAATTCAACCGCACTGACCAGCATAAAGTTACTAACTTTAACCATATTATGTCGTTTTTGAGAAATCTTTCGCTTTAGCGTGATGCAGTCATGATGCAGTGCGGTCTCGGCGTTTCCCTTTGAAAAACGGGATTTGGTGCATTTTGTTCGCGTTGACAGTTCAAGAATCCGGCACCGCAGCATGGTCGCTGACGGGTCTTTTGGCTGCCCTCAGCGACAGGAGTTTGATCAGGCCGCAATTCGCTCACTTTGTCCTGCTGCGACCAGTCGTGGCGGACTCACGTTGAACTGATTCGCGAATCCTGGTCTCGGGCGGGCGCCCTTCCCTTGCACGGTGCCAAGAGCGGCAATAGGCTGAGGTCGCATGCCAGCGTCACCCAGCCTCAAGATCAAGATCCAAATCTATTGCGGCCGGGAGATCGCAATGGGTCCCGGCAAGGCCGACTTGCTCGAAGCCATTCGCACGCACGGCTCGATCGCCGCTGCGGGCCGGACGATGACCATGAGCTATCGCCGGGCGTGGTTGCTCGTCGACGCGATGAACCGCTGCTGGTGCGAGCCCCTGGTGCAAGCCGCACCCGAAGGTAGTGCAAGAAGCGGCGCACGCCTTACCCCGACGGGTGAAGAGGTTCTCGCCCGCTATCGCGCGCTGCAGGCGCGGGCGTTTGGTACGGCGTCGACCGAGGATTGGACCGCGCTTGAAAGCTCCTTGCGCGCCGTCCCCAAGGAACGCCAGGGCGCCTGACTGGCTTGCGCTGCAGCCAGCCCAGTTCGCGTTGCATTCCCGAGCTTTCGATATACAAGCGAATATCGATCGTTCTTCAAGTCTGAGAGTTCTTCCAATGCGCAAACGTCTGGCCATGCTGCTTGCGGCGTTCGCCATGTTGGTGGCCAGCCCCCTTCAGGCCGCGCCCGAGCGCAAGGCGCCTCTGGTGCTCGCTGCCGCCAGTCTCCAGGAATCGCTCGGTGCCGCCGCCGACGCCTGGAGCCGCAAGGGCCATCCGCGGCCGCAGGTGTCCTTCGCCGGCTCGTCCGCGCTCGCCCGCCAGATCGAGGCGGGGGCGCCGGCGGACCTGTTCGTTTCGGCCGACGAGCAGTGGATGGATGAAGTCCAGTCCAAGGGCCTGCTGCGGCCACGAACGCGCGTCTCGTTCCTGCGCAACACGCTGGTGCTGATTGCACCCCGGGGCAGCACACTGAGGCTGCGCATCGGCAAGGGTATGCCCCTGGCCAGGGCGCTCGGGCCGACCGGGCGCCTCGCCATCGCCGATCCCGTCAGCGTGCCCGCCGGGATTTACGCGAGGCAGTCGCTCACCGCGCTCGGCGCATGGAACGGTGTGCAGCCGCGCCTCGCACCGGCGGAGAACGTGCGCGCGGCGCTGGCGCTGGTGAGCCGCGGCGCCACACCGCTCGGCATCGTCTACGCGACCGACGCGCGCGCCGATCCAGGCGTGAAGGTCATCGGCACCTTCCCCGAGGCCAGCCACAAACCGATCAGCTATCCGGTCGCGCTGGTCGCCCGCTCCGCCAACCCGGAGGCCGAGGGCTTTCGCCGCTTCCTGATCTCGGCCGAGGGCAAGGCGTTGTTCCGGCGGTTCGGCTTCGGCACGCGTTAGAGCCAGATGACGGTGCTCGGTCCGGGCGAGTGGGGGCTCCTACTGCTGTCGCTCAAGGTCAGCCTCGTGGCGATCCTCGGCGCCCTGCCCGCAGCCTTCACCGCAGCCTGGGTGCTCGCGCGCTGGAATTTCCCCGGCAAGGTCCTACTCGACGCCGTGGTGCACCTGCCACTCGTGCTTCCGCCGGTGGTGACGGGCTGGATGCTGCTAGTGGCGTTCGGGCCGCAGGAGCCGCTCGGGCGCTTCTTCGCGTCGGCCTTTGGCATGACCTTCCTGTTCCGCTGGACCGGCGCCGCGCTCGCTGCCGGGGTCATGGCGTTCCCACTGATGGTGCGTGCGATGCGGCTGTCGCTGGAAGGCGTCGACCGCCGCCTGGAAAGCGCGGCGCGAACCCTGGGCGCCGGGCCCTGGCGCACGTTCGCCAGCGTCACGCTGCCGCTCTCGGCCAATGGCGTGCTCGCCGCGCTGGTGCTCGGCTTCGCCCGCTCGGTGGGTGAGTTCGGCGCGACCATCACGTTCGCCTCCAACATCCCCGGCGAGACGCAGACGCTGCCGCTGGCGATCTACAGCGCGCTGCAGGTGCCCGGCACCGAGTCCGAGGTGGCGCGCCTCGCCGGACTTTCGGTGCTGCTGTCGTTAGGCGCGCTGGTGGCGTCCGAATGGCTGGTCCGTCGCAGCGGGCAGGAGCGCGGCCGCCATGTCCTTTGATGTCGCCATCCGCATGCAGCGTGGTTCGACCCGCATCGAGCAGGCGTTCACGTCCGATGGCCGGCTGACGGCGCTGTTCGGCCCCTCGGGCGCGGGCAAGACCAGTCTTCTCGACGCGATCGCGGGACTGGCGAAGCCGGTCGGCGGTCGCATCCTGATCGAAGGCGAGACGTTGTTCGATGCCGCGACGCGCATCGACCTGAAGCCCGAACAACGACGCTGCGGCTACGTGTTTCAGGACCTGCGCCTATTCCCCCACCGCACCGTGCGCCAGAACCTGCTGTTTGGCTGGAAGCGCGCAGCGCCCGGCAAGCGTTGGCTGACGCTGGACGACGCGCTGTCGTTTCTGGCGATCGGCCACCTGCTGGACCGCATGCCCGCGACGCTCTCGGGCGGCGAGGCTCAGCGCGTGGCGATCGGCCGGGCGCTGCTGTCCGGTCCCCGCTTCCTCCTGCTCGACGAGCCGCTGGCCTCGGTCGATGCCGAGCGGCGCGGGGAGATCCTGCAAGTGATCGAGCGTGTCCGTGACGAGCTGAAACTGCCGATCCTCTACGTCAGCCACGACCGCGCCGAGGTCGAGCGGCTGGCGGACACCATCGTCACGATCGCGCCGCCCGCGCGCGGGGCCGCATCTCCGTTCTAACGGGACTTGTCAGTAATCTTGCGATAGCATCGCATCTAAGACCCGCGCAGGCGTTGGAAGGGTGGACGGCACTATGCGTATTCTGGTGGTGGGGCCGACTGGCCGGACGGGACGTCATGTGATCGCGGCCCTGCGCAGCCGCGAGGCGGAGCTTAGCGTGCGCGGCTTCTGCCGTACGCCCTCGGCGCTGGCGCGCTCAATCGAGGTCATTCCCGGAAACACCGGCGGCGCACAGGCGCTGGCGCGCACCGTCGAGGTCATCCCAGGCAACACCGGCGGCGCACAGGCGTTGGCGCGCACGGTCGAGGTCATCCCAGGCAACACCGGCGGCGCACAGGCGTTGGCGCGCACGGTCGAGGTCATCCCAGGCAACACCGGCGGCGCACAGGCGTTAGCGCGCACCGTCGAGGTCATTCCCGGCAACACCGGTGATGCGCAGGCGCTCTCGCGCACCATCGAAGTCATCCCAGGCAACACCGGCGATGCGCAGGCGCTCTCGCGCACGGTCGAGGTCATCCCCGGCAACACCGGTGATGGCCTGGTCGCTGACGGGCTCGAGTTCATGAGCGGCGATCTGGAGAATCCGGCCGATCGCGCGCAGGCCGTGGAGGGCGTCGACGTGGTCGTCCACTACGCCAGCGCCTTTCACCCGCGCGAAGCGGCGCTCGGCACCGGCCTCATAGACGCTGCCGCAGCCGCAGGCGTGGGCCGCTTCGTCTACGTCTCCGCGCTCGACAACCTTGCCGACCACCTGCCCGGCAGCGCCGCCAAGCGCGCGGTCGAGGCGCACCTTGCGCAGTCCGGGCTG
>Ga0207658_10000343_pt1 | contig 46090 bp, 42 predicted proteins | sample KBSS33metaG_FD_184322 | JGI IMG/M metagenome (GOLD analysis project Ga0207658, IMG submission 184322) | Switchgrass rhizosphere microbial communities from Kellogg Biological Station, Michigan, USA - KBS S3-3 metaG (SPAdes) (version 2) | ecosystem: Host-associated > Plants > Roots > Rhizosphere...
GCCGTGCTTCATCATTCCCGCGCGCGTTCGACCGACAATGAAAATGGGCGGCGCCACGCGGCACCGCCCATTTCGTCCTCGGCTTTGCAATCAATCGCGATAGCGCTCGATGCTCGCCATCGCGGTTGCGCTGGCCAGTCGATCCAATGCGACGATCCTGCGCCCAAAATGCATGCCGGCGCGGATATCACCCGCCTCCAATGCGCGTTCATAAAGGCTGCGAGCGCGCTGTTCGAGATCGGTGAGGCGCGAAATGTTGGGGCGGCGAATTTTCATGATCGGTTTCCTTTCGAGCTACAGAGCGTCAACTCTGTAATTCCTAGTCGAACCAATACGCCGCGCCGGATCAAACCGTTTCGCACCGCCGCCGCCGGCATCATCGCCACGGCCCTAACCGCCTGCGCCCCGCCCGCGCGCCAGCCCCATGGCCCGGCTGATATCGAAATGATCCGGCGCGGCTCGCTCGATTGGTCGATCCGCTGCGCCTGGGCCGAAGGCCGGTTTCGCCGCCCCCTGATCGAGGCGCAGCGCAATTGCCGCTTGTCGCTGGGCGTCAAGCCCGGCCCAAAGAGGGCCCAGTGATGGCCGCTCTTATGGCGCCTTGCGCGCCTTCACGGGCGACGGTCCAGCAGCAGCGGCGCGTCCGGGTTCGTGCACAGTGTGCCGATCTGCCGGGCAAAGCTCTGCAGCGCCATCGCCTGGCCCTCCGCGCCCAGCGCGCGCGCATTGTCGATCAACTCGCGCTCCTCAGGCGTGAACGTCCACGAGTTGTTGAGCACATAGCGCAGATCGATGCCCGCGCAGATCAGCGGCACCCAGGCATTGTCATGCTTCAAGGCCGACATCACGCCGTCTCCCCGCTGTATGGCAATCAGACGCGCCTTGGATACGATGTGGGACAGGATCGGCACCAGCTCACGCCAGTCATCCGTGCCGTAGAGCCGCTTGAACTCGGCAAACAAGCGCTCGCCTTGCGTCGCCAGCTCGCGCGGCTCTTTCCGTCGCTCGGGAGCAGGAAGGGCCAGTTCGATTTCTGGCTGCGCGAGGACGAGGTGGCCGTGCCGCCAAGCAATAAAGACCTGCACGATCTGCCGCCGCGCCTCGGCGGCGCGCTGGGTGCGGCTGAACATCGTGACAAGGATGGCTTGGGCCTCATTCAGCATGAACATGCGCTCGGGGCGGCCGCCCTTAGAACCCGAAGGGGGTTTTGCCATGAATCGTGGCAAAACCCCATGCGTCAGCAATTCGGTTTTGTTCGTCCGAATAATCTCTCTGATGTAGCGAGGCTGACCATACCCCAGCAGCACCGCAAGCCGACCATCGGAAATGCGAACCTCGCCCTCAAATTCCTGCAAATCGCTCGGGCTGAGAGCCTCAGCAGATGGTTCGGTTTCGATAAGAGCGTTCATGGTGATGGGCTCCCATGCAGGGGGCTACCTATAATGCAGGTATCCCTCCGTCCGATGGCGTCAGCGGTGCTTACGCCATCCAGCAAGCTGATATCCCTATTATGGATATCAGGTCGGTTCGGAATGGCGCGCATTTTGCGCTCATTCCTTGTCGAGCGCCTTGCGCACCAGACGGCGGATGGCTTCCGGCCTTGTCACGAAAGGTGGCCCTTCAGAGGCGATCCACGCATCAATGTCCGCGATTTCCTCTGCGGCCATGCGGACCATGATGGGCGCGGTGTCAGACCTTGGCCTGCCCCGCGATGATTTTTTGATATCTTCGCTTGCGTTGCTCATGCTTACTTGATATCAAAATATCAGAGCGGCGCAAGGGGCCTAATCCTCGCGCCGCTCCTGACCCGAACCAAGGAAGTGTCCCATGGCTCAAGCTAAGATCATCCCTATCACTGCGGCCCGGCGCCCGGCAACGGCATCCAACGTGATCGACTTTCAGGCAGCGCGCCGCGCCGCCCTGCTCCGCCGCCTGTGGTCCGATCACAACCCGGACGGGAGCGCGCGCTGATGACCGCCGCCCCGCAAACGCCCGATCTCGCCGCCCAATTCCGCGCCACCGGCTTCATTCTCAGCGAAGATGCCGAATACGCCCTGCGCGAACTGTTCGCCGCCATGGAAGCCAGCGCCATCGCCTATGACATGGACGTCAACGGCACCGCCCTGGTCGATATCACCGGCGAACAGGTGGCCGTGCAGCTTCGCACTTTCGCCCGCCTGGGCAAAATGCTGGTGACCGGCATCCCCTACGCCTCCGACGCCCCCACGCGCCCCACAGGGCGCAAGCGGCACTAGAAACGAACGCATATGACCACCAAAGCCCGCATTGCCCAGGCTGACATCGAGCGGGCCGTGAAAGCCACCCTGCGCGCCGGGGTGCAGATCGGCTCGGTGCAAGTCTCCGCCGCCGGCGACATCGTGATATATGCCAAGGGCGAATCGAAACCTTCGCCCTCGATCGCCTCCAATCCTCTCGATCGCCTGTTGCAGAATGGCTCGTAAAGAAAAGCTCCCCGCCAACGTCAGCTCCTTTGTCGACCGCCATGGCAAGCGCCGCTACCGCTGGCGCCTTGCCGGGCGGTCTGCCTATTTCAAGGCGCACCCCAACACGCCCGAGGGGCAGGCAGAGCTGGAAGGCTTCATCGCCCAGCGCACGGCCGAGCCAGCGCCCCGCTATGCCCATGGCACCGTTGGATGGGTCGCCGGCCGCTATTACAGCTCGGCCGCCTTCCTCGGCGGCAAGAGCCCGACCACCGCGCGCACCGCTACCTTGATCCTCGAAAAGTTCGTGGCCGAGGTAGCGCACGACCTGATCACGAATTTCAGGTTCGATCACATCGAGGCGCTGCTGTTGCGCGCGGCCGAGAAGCGGCAGAACGAAAAGGGCCGTATGATCGGTGGCCCCAGCGCGGCCAACAACCTGCGCGGCGAACTCAAGCCGTTCTTCGACTATGCGATCAAGCTGCTCGGCCTGCAGCGCCCCAACCCGGTGGACCAGGCCGCCTCGATCTCCGTTCCCAAGGGCGGCTTCCACACATGGACGGAGGAAGAGATCCAGCAATACCGCGCCTACCACCCGCTGGGCACCAAGCCACGCCTGGCGCTCGAGATCTTCCTATGGACGGCGCTGCGCCGTGGTGACGCATCGTCCTTCGGTCGCAAACACCTGAAAGACGGCAAGATCGAAGTGACCCCGTCCAAGACCAAGGACCGCACCGGCCAGGTCCTGTGGCTTCCCGCTGCGCCGCAGCTGGTCGAAGCAATCGAGGCCATGCCCGTCACAGGCACCGAAACCTTCCTCGTCACCGATTACGGCCTGCCGTTCACGCGCGCCGGCCTGGGCCAGCGCATGCGCAAATGGTGCAACGATGCCGGCCTGCCTCATTGCAGCGCCCACGGCCTGCGCAAAGCCGCCGCCCGCCGCGCAGCCGAAAACGGCGCGTCGAATCAGGAACTCAAGGCTGTGGGAGGCTGGACCACCGATCGCCAGGTGGCAGTTTACACCGCTGCGGTGGAACAAAAGCGCATGGCCCGCCAGGCCATGGCCCCTGTAATCGACTTCGATTTGGCTAACCGCCCGAAGCCGTGATTGGCTAACCTTCTCACAGGTGCCTGTACTTCCTGACTTTTGCCAAGGAAGTGGCAGGAGCGGGGGGACTCGAACCCACGACCCTCGGTTTTGGAGACCGATGCTCTACCAACTGAGCTACGCTCCTGTGCTGGGTGGGCCCTTAGTGGGTTGACGCGGGCAGTGCAACCGGCGGATGAACATTTTCAACCGTCATGTTGCAAACATCTGCCGCCATCATCCCGCCCGACCTTCTGCTCAGGGCCTATCGCGCCGGGATCTTTCCCATGGCCGACAGCCGCGACGACCCCGAGATCTATTGGGTGGAGCCGCGGCTGCGGGCGATCCTGCCGCTCGACGGGTTCCACTGCTCGCGCTCGCTGGCCCGCACGCTGCGGCGCGGGCGCTTTACCGTCACGTGCAACGCGGCCTTCGATTCGGTGATCGATTCTTGCGCCGCCCCGCGCGATGGCGCGCAGGACAGCTGGATTTCGCTGCGCATCCGCGAAAGCTATCGCGCGCTCCATACCCAGGGCCACGCCCATTCGATCGAGACGTGGGCCACGGGCGAGGATGGCCGGCGCGAACTGGTGGGCGGGCTTTATGGCGTGGGCTTTGCACGCGTGTTCTGCGGCGAAAGCATGTTCAGCCGGCAAAGTGACGCGTCGAAAGTGGCGCTGGCCTGGCTGGTGGCAGCGTTGCGCCAGGCCGGAACGCAGCTGCTCGATTGCCAGTTTTCCACAACGCACCTGGCATCGCTTGGCGCTGTGGAAATCCCGCAGGCCGAGTATCTGCGCCTGCTGGATGAAGCGGGGCGTTACTCGGTGGTCGAATCGCCCGGCGCGCCGGCGTCTTCCTCCACCGGCGCATCGTCTGCGGCGGGCGCATCGTCGGGCGCGGGGGCAGCGGCCGGCTTGCCCGCAGGCTTTGCCGCACTCTTGGCGGGAGCCGCCGATGCCGGGCTGTCTTCCTCGCCCGGAAACTTCATCGCGCAGTCCTTGATCCAGACATCATAGACCGGGTGCTGGACCACGTTGAGCGATGGCGAGTTCTTGAACAGCCAGCCGGAAAAGACCTTGTGCCAGGTCAGCTTCTGTTCGGTGGTGGCGCGCTCTTCCACGTAAAGCTGCACGAAAGCGCCGGTTTCGGCCGGGTCTTCCCACGGCGCGGTGCGCTCGCACGTGGAAAGCCGCACGATGGCATTGCCGATTCGCTTGGCCTCGCCGGAACGCAGCACGATGTCCTGCGTGATGTTGTTGCGCTTGTTGAGGAAGCCGAGCGTGGCCACGCGGTCTTTCACCGGCGTGCCATAGTCGCTTTCCGCAGCGCCGCTGGCGGCTGGCATCGGCGCTGCCGCCGTGGCTTCACCGGGCGGAGCGGTTTCGGCAGGCTCGCGGTTGCAGCCGGCCAGCAACAGCGTGCCGCCGGCCAGCAAGACCGCCACCGACGGCGCGCGGATGGACATCAGCCTTCGGGCGACCAGGCTTCGTAGTCGCCAGTGGCAGCGGCGCGGTGGCCGCCCCGCTCCAGTGCGCCCTGGGGGCGATAGGCCTGGGCCGTGCCGGTGGCGTTGGGCGTGTATTCCACTTCCCAGATGCGCGGCGGCGGCAGGTTGCTTTCGGGCACGCCATCGAGCGTGCCGTGCAGCCAGCCATGCCATTCGGCCGGCACGCGGCTGGCATCGTTGGCACCGTTGTAGATCACCCAGCGACGCTCGCGCCCCTGGAACGGGTGCCCCTTGGGATAAGGCTTCTTCGCGCGATAATACTTGTTGCCCTGGGCATCATGACCCACCAGTTCGCCATGACGCGCGCTGTCGAGCAGGGTGCCGATGGTGGCACCGTTCCACCAGGTGAAGATCTTGCCGAGAATGCTCATGAAGCTCTTGTTCCAGTTTGCAGCCCGCCGCTGACAGGCCTTTCGCCCCCTAGCCCCTCAACGGTGGAGTCGGCAAGGGGGGAGTGGGCACGAGGGGGAGTTGGGCGGGGGGAGTCGGGCGGGGGTTACCAAGCCACCCTGTCGCCCGGCTTGAGGCCCAGTTGCGCCGCGCGCCCGCCATTGAGTTCCAGCACGGCCGACACCGGCCCTGCCGAGGGCAGCGGAGAGAGATCGTAAGGCACGGCATTGGCCGCCACGTTGAGCACCCGGCGATTGGGGCCGATGAAGATGATGTCGAGCGGGATGACCGTGTTCTTCATCCAGAAGGCCGCCATGCGCGGCGGGTCCATCGGGAAGATCATGCCTTCGTCTGCGCCCATCGCGGTGCGGAACATCAGGCCCTTTTCCTGCTCTTCGCCCGAAAGCGCCAGTTCGACGCGAAATTCATGGCGCCCGGTCTTGGTGGCGATGGCCAGCGGAATGACCTTGAGCCCGGAAATGGGATGGACCGTGGCAGCGCCGGTGGGGGCGGCAAGGGCATCGGTCTTGTGACGGCCGGCATCGGCCGTGGCGGGCGAGCACGCCATCACGCCGGCGGCCAGCGCGGCTGCGGCGCCCAGCGCGCCTGCCTTAATCATCTGCTTCATAAACCCAATCTTCCGCTTCGCGTTCGTCTGCTGCATTGACCAGTGCGCGGGCCATGGCAAGGGGATGGCCGGCGCGCAGGAACACGGCCACCTGCTTTTCCCGCCGGGCCGGATCGATCCGGCCATCGTCGTCGCGCAGGCCGAACGGGCCAAGCCGCCGCTTGCGCGCCAGGGCAAGTGCCGCGGCCCGCGCTTCCTGGCCCGATCCCAGGGCTTCCTCACGCACATCTGGCGCGATGCCGGCCTGGCCAAGATCTTGCGCGATGCGCCGCGCGCCCAGGCCACGGCGGCGCAGGCTGGCGCCCCGCATCCGCGCATAGCCCTCGTCGCTGACATAGCCCGCCTCTGCCATGCGCGCCACGACCCCCGCGACATCGGCGGCTTGCGCATCGTCCTCCCAGCCACGCTCGCGCAGCTTGCGGTTGAGATAGGCCGCAAGCTTGCCGGTGCTGGTGGCGAAGCGCGCAACATAGCCGAGCGCCAGTTCATTCAACATCGTTGCGTCGAGCGGCCGGGCCGGACGGGCGGCACGCGGCTTGCGACGATCTGGTACATCGGGGCGGTTCACGCCATATTCGTGCCACACTCCGGATTAAATGAGAACCTCGGCTTACGGTTTCTTGACCAATGGGGTTGCGCCAAGGCGCGCGCCACGCAAGGAGCCCAGGCCGGTCAGCCGCCGTTCACTGCCCCGCGCAGAAATGGCGGCATCGACCGATACCACGTTCCATTCTGGGGTTCCGCATGACCGTTTCGGCCGCCGTCGCAGAGAAGATGGCCCTTGTTCCCACACCCAACGACGACGCCCAGCCGCGCCGTTATGCGGACTTTGCCACGTTCTGCGATGCGCTGGACTATGCCGCGCAAGGCGAACGCGGGTTCAACTTCCACGATCCGCGCGGGACGCTGCGCCAGGTCTATCCCTTTGCCCAGCTGCGCAGCGATGCCCTGGCCGCTGCGCGCCGCCTGATCGCGCGCGGGATCAAGGCCGGCGATCGGCTGGCGCTGATTGCCGAAACCGGCCCGGAATTTGCCGCCCTGTTCTGCGGCGCGATCTATGCCGGCGCCTGGCCGGTGCCGCTGCCCCTGCCCACCAGCTTTGGCGGCAAGGAAAACTATATCGACCAGTTGGCCGTGCAACTGGCCAGTTCCGATCCGGTCATGCTGGTCTATCCCGGCGAGCTGGCCGAGATGTGTGGAGAGGCGGCAACGCGCCAGGGCTGCACGGGGCTGAGCTGGGCGCAGTTTGGCGAAGGCGCGCTGGCCGATGGACCGTTGCCCGCCGCCGATCCGGATGCGATCTGCTATCTGCAATATTCCAGCGGCTCCACGCGCTTTCCCCATGGCGTGGCCGTCACGCACCGCGCCCTGCTGGCCAACCTGGCCGGCCATTCGCACGGCATGGAGATCGGCGACGGCGATCGCTGCGTCAGCTGGCTGCCGTGGTACCACGACATGGGCCTGGTCGGCTGCTTCCTCTCGCCCATCGCCAACCAGGTTTCGGTCGATTACCTCAAGACCGAGGATTTCGCCCGCCGCCCGCTCGCCTGGCTCGACCTCATCAGCCGCAACCAGGGCACGACGCTGTCGTATTCGCCCACGTTTGGCTATGACATCTGCGCGCGCCGCATTTCCAGCCAGACCAACGTGGCCGAACGGTTCGACCTGTCGCGCTGGCGCGTGGCCGGCAATGGCGCCGACATGATACGTCCCGACGTGATGCAGGGCTTCGTCAACGCCTTTGCCGATGCCGGCTTCAAGGCCAGCGCCTTCCTGCCCAGCTATGGCCTGGCCGAGGCGACGCTTGCCGTTACGATCATGCCGCCTGGCGAAGGCATCCGCGTGGAACTGGTGGAGGAAGAGCGCCTGTCGGGCAGCCCGCGCGACCTCTCGCGCCCGGCCCGCTATCGCGCCATCGTCAACTGCGGCTTGCCCGTGCTGGGCATGGACGTGGCGATTCGCGGCGAGAATGGCGAGGAATTGGCCCATCACCACATCGGCAAGGTGTGGTGCCGGGGCTCGTCGGTCATGCATTCCTACTTCCGCGATCCGGAATCGACGCAAGGCTGCATGGTCGATGGCTGGCTCGACACTGGCGACATGGGCTATGTGAATGCGCAGGGCTACCTGTTCATCGTCGGCCGCGCCAAGGACATGATCATCATCAACGGCAAGAACCACTGGCCGCAGGATATCGAATGGGCGGTGGAACAGCTGCCCGGCTTCCACCAGGGGGACATTGCCGCGTTCTCGGTGGAAACCGAAAATGGCGAGGAAACGCCGGCCGTGCTGGTCCACTGCCGCGTGTCCGATCCCGAAGAACGCGTGAAGCTGCGCGACCAGATCCGCGACAAGGTGCGCTCGATCACCGGCATGAACTGCGTGGTCGAACTGGTGCCGCCGCGTACGCTGCCGCGCACCAGCTCGGGCAAGCTGAGCCGGGCCAAGGCCAAGAAGCTGTATCTTTCGGGCGAGATCGAGCCGTATAGCCTGGCGGCTTGATTGGTCTTTGGGGGAGGGCCGGTCAGCTCACCTCAAAACGCAATCTCCGCCCCGTCCCAGCCCCACAGTTTGCCGCTGTCGGCAGGCTCCAGTCCATCCAGCACGCCCAGCATCGCCCCGGCCGAATTGGCCGGGGTGAACAGCTTGTCCGGCAGTACCCCGCGCTGGAATGGCGCCGAGAGCGGCGTATCCACCGTGCCGGGATGCAGCGCGGCCACCACGGCTTGCGGATGGCTGCGCGACAGTTCGATAGCCAGGCCGCGCATCAGCATGTTGAGCGCGGCCTTGGCTGCGCGGTAGCCGTGCCAGCCGCCCAGCCGGTTATCCGAAATCGAGCCGACGCGCGCCGAGAGTACCGCGAATACACTGCGCCGGTCGCGCCGCAGCAAGGCAGGCGCCTGGGCCATGATCATCGCTGGGCCGATTGCGTTCACCGCAAACTGCTGCGCCAGCGCATCGGCCCGCAGCGCACGAACGCTTTTTTCCGGGCCAGTGCCATCCGGCAGCGTCAATTGCCCCGTCGCAACCAGTACCATGTCGAGCGGGCCTTGCGCGGCGAGCGCGCGACATGCCTGTTCGATGCCGCTTTCGTCGGCATAGTCGAACGTGAAGGGGCGCTGCTTGGGCCTCGGTGCCGGTGGGCGGCGCGATCCTGTATGAACCACGCTGACATCATCTCGCGCAGCAAGCGCGGCCGCCAGCGCGGTGCCTATCCCGCCCGATGCGCCGAACACGGCAACCTGCCTGGCATCTTGTGTCATCGCGCCACTGTGGTGGCGCTGGGCGGCGCTGTCGACCGGCCCGAAAGGGCGGATCAGGCCACTTCGGGCACGGCCTGGTCATCGCCGTGATCGTGCAGCGGCAGATCGTGGCGCAGGCGCGGGTGGTCGAGCAGGAAGCCCTGGACTTGCGCGCAGCCCAGCGAGCGCAGGAACGCCAGTTGCGCGGGCGTTTCCACCCCTTCGGCCAGGATCGGCACCTGCAGCGACTCCCCGATGGTGATGATCGCCTTGAGCAGCATGCGCCCCTTGGGCTCCACATCGTATGTCGTGACGAACGAGCGATCGATCTTGATCTTGTCGATCGGGAACAGGTTGATCGCCTCGAGCGAGGAATAGCCCACGCCGAAATCGTCGACCGCGATCTGGATGCCCAGCGCTTTCAAGCGGCGCATGGCATGCAGCGCGCGGTCGCGGTGGGTGATCAGGGCGGTTTCGGTCAGTTCCAGTTCCAGGCGGCACGGAGAAAGGCCGGTATCGACCAGCACCTGGTGGACCATCCGGTCGAATTGCGGATCGCATAGCTGGACGGCCGAAACGTTGACGGCCACGCGGACTGGCTCCGGCTCGCGCGCGGCCAATTGGCATGCCTCGCGCAAGACGAAGGCGCCGATCGGCACGATCAAGCCGCTCTCTTCGGCAAGGGGAATGAACACAGCCGGGCTGATCGTGCCGCGCGCAGGATGCTGCCAGCGGGCCAGCGCCTCGTACCCCACGATCGCGCCGGTCATGGTATCGTGCTGGGCCTGGTAATGGACGACGATCTCACCCCGCGCGACGGCACCGGCCAGATCGTCAAGCAGCGCCACGCGCGTGCGCGAGGGTTCGTCCACGCGGGGATCATAGCGCGCGTAAGGCAGGTGCGAATCTGCCTTGGCGCGCCGCATGGCGAGATCGGCATTGCCCATCAACTCGTCGATGCAGGCCCCGTCGACCGGCGAGAGCGCATAGCCGATGCTACCGCCGGTCGCGAGCAGCACATCGCCCTCCTGGCGGGGCGTGGCGATCGCGCGCGCAAGACGGCCGAGAAAATCCTCGACCTGGTCGGGATGGTCGATCAGGCAGCAGGCGGCAAATTCATCGCCGTGCAGCCGCGCCACGTGCTCGCCCGGCCGCAAGGCCTGGCGTAGCGCGCGCGCCACGCTGCACAGCAGCGCATCGCCCGCCTCGCGACCATGGCGATCGTTGATGGCCTTGAACCGCACCAGATCGATCATCACGCACAACGCGGACGCGCCTTGCTCGGCGCCCGCCGGCACGCCCTGCCCCAGGCGCGTGCTGCCGGCATCGATCAGCACCTGCCGGATCCGCTCGGCAAAGGCACCCCGATTGGGCAGGCCGGTCAAGCCATCGTGCGTGGCAAGGAATGCGTTATATTCGGCCAGGGCCCGCTTTTGCACCAAGGCTTGGCGAAACTGTTCAAGCGCCGCGCCGATCCGCCCGAATTCGTGGCTGCTGGCCAATCGCTCCACCGGCTGGTCGATAAGCCCGCGGGCCATTGCCAGCGCAATCTGTTCCACCCGGCCCAGCGGCAGCAGCAAGGCACGCTTGAGCCACACCCACAGGGCGATCAGGGCAACCAGCGCCACGGCGGCAAGCCACATGATTTCCTGCATGAAGGTGGCGCGCCAACTGGCCCGGTCGCTGGCCATGTCCGACCACGCGCTATACAATCCGATGACCTGCCCGCGGTTCAGGGCGCCAGGTCCCGTGCCGTGGCATGCCATGCAACGCGCATCGGCAGCGGCACCCTGCCCCAGGATGACAGGGCGGACCATCCGCACATCATCATCCGTGACGCGGGTGAGTGCGCGGCGCTGAAGAATGGCCTGGCGGTCCAGGTCGTCGCGTGGCGGTTCCTGCGTCGTGGCGCCGCGCCGCGCCTGCCATTCCAGCATGGCCGGGCTCATCGCCATCCACACGCGGGCGCGAACATCGGCGCGCGCCAATGCAGCCACCGTTGCATCGAAAGCGCGCGTGGCGCCATCGCTGTCATCCATGCTGGTGCGGTTGAGCATCGACTGGAGATGCAGCGTGGCGAGCAGGTCGAGCCCTGCGGCCGCCCGCGCCGTTGCCGTTTCGCGAATATAGCGATCGGCCCTGACGAAGGAGAAAGCCGCGCTGGACACCAGCATGAACAGCAGGATCAGCGCGACACCGGCAAGCACCCGCCCGCCGAGCGAGCCCTGTGGCCTGCCGGCCGGATCGGCCGCGACCACTGCGGGTGCCCGCGCAGGATCGAGCCCTGTGTCCAGCCTTGGTTCCGCCATTGCATCAATCCCCCGCGCCTCGCACGCAAGGCTCTTTCGATCCATCAGCCCTAGAGATTGCCGCTTCACGCCGTGTTGCCGGCCGATTGCGCACCAACGCGCATTGCCCCGCTTGCACGCGTTAACCATGGCCGGAACCATGCCTGGCCTGCCGCCGGGCGAAGCGCATGGGCTGTTGATCCGATCGGCCTTGCACATGGGGCAGGCCGGGGCCATCTTTGGGCGCGGCGGCAGGCCTTTGCGCCAGCCCGCGCAAGACAGGATCGCTTCATGGCCACAAACCCTTCCGCCCCCACCGCCGACCCTACTGCCGAAAGGGCACCGACGATCACGCTGACGCCGCCCGATCCGGTGCCCGCCGTGGCGCCGCAGCAGGCAGCGGGCCTTGTCCCGGTGGCAGAGGAAACGCGCGGCAAGCTGGAAGCCAAGGCGCAATCGTTCGTGGACGAATTGCTGGCACAGGATGCCGCCAGCCCCGAATTCGGCAAGCGGGTGGACCAATTGACCGCGATGGGCCGCAAGGAGATCGCCCAGGCGGCGGGCATGTCCAACCGCTTCCTCGACCGGCCGATCCGGGCGATGGACAAGGATTCGGGCGTTGGCGCCAACCTGGCCCAGCTGCGCCGCACGATCGAGGACCTCGATCCCGCGCGCAAGGGCAACCTCAGCTCGGGCCGCAAGTTCCTGGGCATCATCCCCTTCGGCAACAGCATGAAGAAGTATTTCGACGGCTATGTTTCGGCCCAGGGGCACATCAAGGCGATCCTGGAACGGCTGGCCGCCGGCAAGGACGAGCTGTTGATGGACAATGCCGCGATCGACGTGGAGCGGCAGAAGCTGTGGGAAGCGATGGGCCAGCTGGAGCAGATGATCGCCATCGCCCGCATGCTCGACACCAAGCTGGAAGATGCGGCCGCAGACCTGGATCACACAGACCCGGCCAAGGCCAAGGCGATCCGCGAAAGTGCACTGTTCTATACCCGCCAGCGCGCGCAGGACCTGCTCACGCAAATGGCCGTGACCGTGCAGGGCTACCTCGCGCTCGACCTGGTCAAGAAAAACAACGTGGAACTGGTCAAGGGCGTGGACCGCGCCAGCACGACCACGGTCGCCGCGCTGCGCACGGCCGTGACCGTGGCCCAGGCGATGACCAACCAGCGCCTGGTGCTCGAACAGATCACCGCGCTCAACACCACGACCGCCGGCATCATCGATTCCACCGGCAAGCTGCTGCGCGAGCAGACCGGCCGCATTCACGAGATGGCGGCATCGAGCACGATCCCCCTCGAAACGCTGCAACGCGCGTTCCAGAACATCTATGACACGATGGACACGATCGACACCTTCAAGCTCAAGGCGCTCGACGCGATGAAGCAGACGGTCGACACGCTTTCGGGCGAAGTGGAGAAGTCCAAGGGCTACATCGCGCGCACCGAAGGCGCCGCGCGCAACAATGCCCTGGCCGATGGGCCTTCGGTGTTGAGCTTGGAGGGGTGATGCTCGCGATTGTCGGCGTGGGCTTCCACCACCCCCCAGCCCCCTCCTCTGAAGAGGAGGGGGAGCCGGTTGCTCAGAAAACTCCCCTCCTCTTCAGAGGAAGGGGTTGGGGGTGGTGGCCCCCATGCGCCAACCTTTTACAGGCAAACCCATGACCGCATCCCAATCCGACCTTATCCTGCGCCAGGCGCGCGCGAGCCTGGAGCATCAGCGCGCGGGCGGGCGGCGGCGCTCGATCGGCGTGCGCTCGGCCGAGATCAAGCGCCGGCATGTGGCGAAGAAGGCCGCGCGCATGGCGATGGCCGTGGGCGTGGTATTGGCTGCGGCATTGACGGTGGGCCTGGTGATCAACGGCATCGGCCTGCTTGGCCTGCTGCTCACGATCGTGGCGGTGATCGGCGCGCTGGCGTTCTTCGCCACGTATCCCCGCCTCAAGGTGCCCGATCTTGCCAGCATAAACCGGGGAGACGTGCGCACCATGGTGGGCCGCACGCAACTGTGGCTGGAAGCGCAGGCGCCGGCCCTGCCTGCGCCGGCCGTGCGGCTGGTGGACCAGATCGGCACGCAGCTCGATAGCCTGGGCCTGCAACTGGAAGGGATGGACCAGAGCGAGCCTGCCGTGGGCCAGGTGCGCAGCCTGGTGGGCGAACATTTGCCCGGCATGGTTGAAACCTGGCGCCGCATTCCCGCGCACTTGCGCAAGGAAGAGCGCGGCGGGCGCAATGCCGATCAGCAACTGGCCGATGGCCTGGCAAAGATCAGCGGAGAGATCGACGAGATCACCCGCCAGCTTGCCGCCGGAGACATCGATGCCCTGGCCGTGCGCGGCCGTTATCTTGACTATGCCTATGGCAATGCGCTGGAAAGCGCACCCGAACTTGCCCCGCCCGTGGAGACGAAATGATGCGCATTGCCCTGCCCCACAGCCTTGGCAAGGAAGAGGTCCGCACCCGCATGAAGGCCCGTCTGGGCGATGCATCGGGGAAGGCGAGCGAGTTGATCGGCGGCATGGCCCAGGTCGAAACCGCCTGGACCGACGAAGATCACCTGACGATGACCGTTTCGGCGATGGGCTTTACCATCCCCAGCCATGTCACCCTGGAAGACAGCCAGGTGCTGTTCGACGTGGAGATTCCCGCAGGCCTTGGTTTTGCGCGCGGGATGATCGAGGGAATGATCCGTGAAAAGGGCGAGAAGCTGCTGGCCTGAGCCAGGCGGCGTGGACAAATTCCACAACGCCACGGTTGCCCTATAAAAGGCCCTGGCGAGGCGCGAAGCCGCAGGATGAGTGGGCCTCTTTAGGCAGAGCAACGCTGCCAGGGCCTTTTATAGGCTGTGGAATCTGTCCACGCCGCCTAGAGATCCTTGCGCTCAAGCTCCAGCAAGGCGCGGGGCAAGCGCAAGGTGCTGGCCACCAGGCGGGTTTCCAGCAGCAGATAGATCAGCGCGATCATCAGCAACGTGATCGCGATGAAAAAGGCCGTGGCGGTCACATCGCCCAGATGGGCAACGCCAGTCATCTGCGAGAAGAACAGCGACCCCACCGTCACCCCGATTCCCAGGCCCGACAGCACCAGCAGCAGCAACGCGCGGCCGATCAACTGGATACGCCGGTCGACATAACGCAGTTCCACCACCACGGCATCGTGCGCCGCGCCGGTCGTTTCGGCGTGAAGCCCCTGAAGATGGCGCGAGCGATCGACCACGCGCCCCAGGCGGGTGGTAAGGATGTTCATGATATTGCCGATCGCCACCAGCACGAATACCGGCGCGAGCGAAAGCTGGATGGTCTGCGCGATCATGGTTGCCTTCCTGCCCCCGTGATCGCGCAGCGCGCAAGCCCGCTCATTCCATCAGATCGAGAATATCGTCCACGCCGATCGTGGCAAAGCCCACCGCACTATCGGAAATGCCATAAGGAACCAGCAGGTTGTCTTCGGCCAAGAGTGCGCCGCAGGTGTAGACCACGTTGGGTACGTAGCCATAGCGATCGGCGTCGATCGCCGTCAGCAGCGGCACCTTGCTGCGCGCGATGACCTTGGACGGATCGTCGCGGTCGAGCAGGGCGCAACCCAGCGCATACTTGCGCATCGCGCCCACGCCGTGGGTGAGCAGGAGCCAGCCCTGGTCGGTGAGGATCGGGCTGCCGCAATTGCCGATCTGGACGAATTCCCAAGGGTACTTGGGCTCCATCAACATGACGCCGTCATCGTCCCAGCAATCCAGCCGGTCCGAACGCAGCAGGAACAGGTTCTTGCCATCCTGCCGACCGACCATGACGAAACGCCCGTCGATCGCCTGCGGGAAAAGCGCCATGCCCTTGTTGCGGCCGGCGCGGCCCAGGATGGGCTCCAGCCGGAAATTGCGGAAATCGCGCGTGCGCATCAATTCCGACCGGATGGAGCTGCCCGAATAGGCCGTGTAGGTTCCGATCCACTCGTAATCGCCGCCGCCATGATCGAAGCGCACCAGGCGCAAGTCTTCCAGGCCACCGCGCTGCTGCTCGGTGATCGGGAAAATCACGCTGTTCGACAGGCTGCTTTCGGCATGGCGGTGGAGCGATACGCCCAGGTCTTCAGCCGGTGGCGCGCTGTCGTTGGGCAGCATCGCCGTGGCAAAGGCGCTTTGCGGCCAAAGCTGGAACGTGCCGTCGTGATAGGCCACGCCTTCACGGAACACGATGGAGCTTATGTGCCCCTCGCCCACGGCGCGCAGGCTCATCACGAAACGCTGCGCCCCATCGACCATGCCCGACTGGTCGGGATGGGGAACGATGGACGGGTTCATCAACGCAGCGGCGGCGTAAGTGTATTCGTGGCAGAAATAGGCCCCGATCAGGCGGCGCCGCACCGGCGGGATATCGCTATCCTCCAGGTCGAGCGCCTGCTGCACTTCGGCATAGCGTTCCTCGAACAGCTGTTCGGTCTGCCAGTGCCGCTCCTCGAAATCGTGCAGGACGCGGGCATATTCCTCGGCTGCTTCGGCTTCGTCGAGCGAGAGAACGTCTGCAACCAGACGCGCGGCGCGCGATCCGCCGCCAGAGCTGCCTTGCCAACCCAGGTGAAAGGGCCGCAAGACGACGCGGGACGGATCGGCATGGAGCCGCTGTTCAAGAATTCGCAAGCCGTTGCTGGCCGATGGCCGGTTGCCCGGCAAGAGGCTGGCTTGCGAGGGGCTTGACTGTGTATGCTCGGTCGCCAAGGACGCTCCTTACCTTGCTGTTTTGACCAAGGGGCTGGGTTTCGGTGCCAACGCGCGGGACCGCCGCACGTTCCAGGCCGGCGAGCGCATAATATGCGAGTTGGAATGCCAGAATTGATTCCGCCCCGCAATTGGCATTGACCCCGCGCGGCGTGATGCCATCGCGACAACGCCCGGTTGCCAGATCGCCCAGCGCAATGCCGCGGTCATTGCCCCCCAGGAACCAGCGATACGCTGCCTGCGCATGGGCGCGCCACAGATCTCGCCGGTGCTCGAGTGCTTCATCGTCTTCATGGCCGGCGCTGGCATGCCACGCAGCGGCGCAAGCTTCCACTGCCGCCCATGCTTCAAGCGGCTGCTGGTCGAAAGGCTTGGCTTCATAGGATACAGCATGAGGCGGCGTGAAAGTTTCCGAACCGATGGCACGAAACTGACCTGTAACGGTCGTCTGTTGCGCCACGATGAACTCAAGCGATTCAAACCCGCTTTCCAGCCAGTCTCGCCGGTTCATCAAATGGCCCGCACGGATCAGCGCCTCGGGCAAGCGCGGATTGTCATAGCCGAGCATGGCTTCGAACCAGGCCCAGTCCGGCCGGCGGCCCTGTGCCAGCAGGGCATGGAGCAAGGCACCGCCACGTTCGACCACGGCGCGGCTGGGCCGATGATCGGGTTCGACGGCAAGGACTTGGGCTGCGCCCAGCACGGCAAAGGCGATGCTGCGCGGGTATTCCACGCGGCCCAGCGGTTCTAGCACCACATCATACCACTGGCGCGCCCATGCCTTCAGGCCTGGATCGGGCGCGTGGGCCACGGCATGGCCCAGGACCCACAGCGCACGGCCGTTGCTGTCTTCCGATCCGACATCCTCGCACCACGAACGGTCAAAGGCCATGAAATTGCGAAAGCGGCCCTTGTCCGGATTCCACGCGTGTTGGACGAACGAAGCGAAGACCGTGGCCCAACGCTGCCGGTCTGCCAGGGGGATGCCATCGGCCACACCCATCAGCATCAGGGCGCGGACGTTGTCATCCAGGCAATAACCATGGCGGCGATCGGGCACAGCGCCGATCCCGTGCTGGAGCATGCCGGTGCTGTCGCACATTGCCCAGACGCCGCTGGCGCCCGGCGTTGCCGTGAGCGGGGCCTGCTGGGGTGCCGTGGACGCAACGGTATCGACCAGTTGCGCGCAACTGGCGGCAAAGCGCGGCCAGATGGTTTCACGGCCACGCGCATAGGCACGGCGCTGCATCGTATCGAGGGCCTGCGCATCGCCCAGCAGGGCATTGACTGCATCGGCCAGCGCCTGCGCAGAGCGCGGCGGCACCAGCGAACCAACGCCATCGGCCAGCAATTCGCTGGCATGCAGATAAGGCGTGGACACGACGGCCTTGCCCAAGGCCACGGCATAGCTGAGCGTGCCGGATGTGGACTGCTGGAGATTGGGATAGGGCGTGAGATAGATGTCGCACGCTTCAAGCTGGTCCAGCAGTTCGCCGGTTTCCAGAAAGCGGTTGTCCCATTCCATGTGGTCAGCCACGCCCAGATCTCTGGCAAGGTCCATCAGGCTTTCCCGATACGCTTCGCCCTCGGCAGCAACGAGGTTGGGATGCGTTGCGCCGACGATGCGATAAACCGTATCGGGGTGGGCCGCCACGATCGCCGGCAGCGCTTCGATAGCGGTTTCAAGCCCCTTGCCCTGGCCCAGCAGGCCGAACGTCATGATCACGTTCTTGCCGGCAAGACCCGCGCGTTCCTTGAATTCGGCGGTGCGCCCAAATGGGCGATCGGGCGCGCCATGGGCAATCACGGTCACGCGGGCCGGGTCCACGCCATAGACTTGCGCCAGCACATCGCGGCCGTGTTCGCTCATCACCATCACGCCGCTGGCGCGGGCGAGAATATGATCGAGCACCGCGCGCTGCTGCACGCTGGGCTGCGCCAGCACGGTGTGGAGCGTGACGATCAGCGGCGCGGCCACCCGGTCTACCAGTTCGAGCACCATGGCGCCGCTTTGCCCGCCGAAGATGCCATATTCGTGCTGCAACCAGACGGCATCGACCGCATCTTCGTTGATGCGGCGGGCAGCGGTGCGATAGTCCTCTGCCTCATCCGCGCGAATGACGCTGCGTGCCTGGGGATAGGCATGGGATTCGGTGGAACTGTCGACCACATGAAGGTCGACCGCGATTTCGGGATGATGCAGCCCGAGTTGCTCGAACACATCGGTGGTGAAAGTGGCGATGCCGCACTTGCGCGGCGCAAATCCGCCGATCAGCGCCAGACGACGGGCCGGCAGGCGCATCGTTGACTCCAGGCTGAAGAAATCGAGGACGGCACCCGCTACCGGGGTGGCGCGCCGCAGGGAATTGGAAAGTTCGCGTGTCATCTGGCTGGCTCGCCCTGAAATCTGTCTGTTCGATGAACCAACGTTGCAAAACCGATTCAGTTGCATTGCAGTGCAGTGTCACAGGAAAGGACAGCTTTGATTTTGTCGCTGAAAAAGGGCACTTCAAGGATGCGGCGGCGCAATACGGCGAAATTTTTTCACGGGGCCCACCAGCGTTGCCGCCAGCCGTAGCTGGCTGCGATCGCCTGCCCCTGTGCGTCGCGCGCCGGGCGGAAGCGGAAGCGCTGCATCGCCAGGCGGCAGGTAATGGCATCGGCTTCATCGTTGCCGCTTGGCTGCTGCACCCGGCAGTAGACCGGCTTGCCCTGCGGGTCTACGCGCAAGACGATCACCACTTCGCGGCCCGCGCGATCGGCACGGCCGGCGGCAGGATAGTCGCGCGCAGCGGTGATGTCTCCGGCGATCTTGGCAACGCCCTGCGCCTGGCCCGCGCCCTGGCCATTGCCGCTATCGCCACTGCCGGTGCCGGTGCCCGCATTGGCCCCGCCCGTGCCATTGCCGCTCGCCCCCGCGCCCGATCGACTGGCATCGCCGGTGCCGGCAACGGGGGCGGCCGGCAAGGCCGGGATGACGATCCGTGGGGGTGGCGCCGTGATCGCCTTGGGCCGCGCCTTGCGCCCCATGGCACCGGCCTCGCCCGCTGCGGCCTGGTGCCTGGCCGGCGGCGGTGATGGCGGCGGCGGGGAGGGGCTGGGCCTGGGCGCAGGAGGCGTTGGCGCATAAAGGACCGGCGATGGATCGGGCAGGCTGAGCGCCGCGATCCCTCCGGCAAGGCCGCGTACCAGGGCCACGACAAGGCCGATATGCAAGATTGCCACGGCCACGCCGATCGTCAGTTGGCGCCTCCACCCGGCGGTGGATCGGTCGTAGGGACGATTCGCAGCTGAACCCATGGCGTTTCCATAATCCGCGCCCGATATGCACGGTTCCCGATGGCATGACCCGAGCAAAAAACGGGCCAGAGCGTTTCAAAGAGGGGATAGGCCCCCGTATTACCTCCCTAATTGCATCATCGGCAGTTTCGCGTCTCCTCCATATGCGGTAGGCTTTTTTCCAACAGGCGTGTTCCCGAGCCATCGGGCGACGGAGCAATCGGCGCCTCCAAGGATTGAACGAATGCGAATTCTGGTTGTCGAGGACGAGCCGTTGCTCGCAATGCTGCTGGAGGAAAACCTGGCAGACCTCGGCCATGACAAAGTGACGGCCGTGGCCACGGTGGATCAGGCGCTCTCGGCGCTGGATGAATCGCCGGTCGACGCGGCACTGCTCGATTTCTCGCTGGGCAGCGACACCACATCGGTGCCGGTGGCCCTGCGCCTGCGCGAGGAAGGCACCCCGTTTTTCTATCTCTCGGGACACGCCTCGCTCGATCCCGATTCCGGCGCGCCCGAAGCGCCGATGCTGCCCAAGCCGGTCAGCCTCGATGCGCTGCGCCAGGCCTTGTCGACCTTGATCGAGGCAGACTGATCGCGCGCCCGCGCGGGTCGCTCAACTTTCCAGAAAGCTGTCGTCCCGCGCCAGGCTGGCCAGGCGCAAGCCATGCGCCTTGGCGCGCTCTGCTGCCAGCGTCGATGCCGCAGACACGGTCACCAGCAGCGGGACCCCGGCAATGACGGCCTTCTGCACCAGTTCATAGCTGCACCGCGCCGTCAGGACGACGAACCCGGCGGACGGCGCAAGGCCGGCGCGGGCCATGGCGCCCACCAACTTGTCGAACGCATTGTGGCGGCCCACGTCTTCGCGGACCATGGCCACGGCACCATCGGCCGTGCAGAATGCGGCAGCATGGGTCGCGCGTGTCGCCCGCCCCAAGACCTGCTGGTCACGCAACTGCGCAGCGGCACGAAAGATCGCTTCGTCGGCAACCGCAAGGCGGGCGGTCACCTGCGGCAGGGGGCGCAGGACCTGATCGAGGCTTTCGATCCCGCACAACCCGCAAGACCCTTCGGAAAGACGCAGGCGCGCACGCTCCATCAAGGGCGCCGCTTCGGCCACGGCCAGTGTGATCCGCAAGATCCATCCGCGTCCGTCGATCTGTGCCGCTTGTGCGGAATCGAAGCCGGCGACATCGGCAATCAGCTGTTCGGAAAGGCAGAAGCCCAGCGCATAGTCTTCAAGATCGGTGGGCGTGGCCATCATCACGGCATAGCCCAGGCCATTGATCTCGATCGCCACGGGGGCTTCCTGTGCCAAGGCCCGTGCCCGCAGCGCGGGAGGACGGCCATCGGCGAAATGCTCGACGAACGCGAAATCCTGCGCGCCGGAAGGCAGGTCAGCCTGCATCGGCACCATGCTGCGCGGGATCGGTGGCTCGGGTCTGCGGCGCCGGCGCACGGCCGGTGGCCAATTCTGCCAAGGCGGTGCGCGCCACGGGATCGAGCGCATCTTCGCCATGGGCAGAAAGATGCGCAAAGATCTGGCGGAGCATTGCCGGGGTCCAGAAGGTGCGCAGGTGATCGGCCACGGCCGATGCCGGATGCGGTTCGTGGGCCAGATTCCGCGCGATCTGGTTGGCCATGTAGACCAGCTTGGCTTCGGTCTGGCCGCTCATTCGGCCGGCTCCATCGCGGTGCCGGCAATGCGCCGCGCCTGGCGGCTTTGCGCGGCATAGTCCTCCTGCCACTCGCTTGGCCCGTTGGACGGCGTGATCTGCACCGCCGTCACCTTGTATTCCGGGCAATTGGTGGCCCAGTCGGAATAGTCGGTCGTCACCACATTGGCCTGCGTGGCGGGGTGATGGAACGTGGTATAGACAACGCCCGGTGCCACGCGATCGGTGACGGTGGCGCGCAGCGTGGTTTCGCCCGAGCGGCTGGCCAGGCGCACCCAGTCCCCGCTCTTGATCCCGCGGTTTTCCGCGTCCGTCGGGTGGATTTCCAAGAGGTCTTCGGGGTGCCACACGCTGTTTTCGGTGCGCCGGGTCTGCGCGCCCACATTGTATTGCGACAGGATGCGCCCGGTCGTCAGCAGCAGCGGGAAGCGTGGGCCGGTGCGTTCGTCGGTGGGGACATAGTCGGTCACCACGAACTTGCCCTTGCCGCGCACGAAACCTTCGATGTGCATGATCGGCGAGCCATCGGGCGCGGCGTCATTGACCGGCCATTGCAGCGAGCCTTCGGCATCGAGCCGGGCATAGTTCACCCCCGCAAACGTGGGAGTGAGGCGCGCGATTTCGTCCATGATCTCGCTGGGATGGGTGTAGTTCCAGTCCAGGCCCAGCGCGCGCGCCAGTTCCTGGGTCACTTCCCAGTCTTGATAGCCGTTCAAAGGCTCCATCACCTTGCGCACCGGCTGGATGCGGCGTTCGGCATTGGTGAACGTGCCATCCTTTTCCAGGAACGAGGAGCCGGGCAGGAAGACGTGGGCATAGTTGGCGGTTTCGTTGAGAAACAGGTCATGCACGATGACGCAGTCCATCGCCGCCAGGCCCGCCGCCACATGCTTGGTATCCGGGTCTGACTGGAGGATGTCTTCGCCCTGGATATAGAGGCCCTTGAACAGCCCGTCGGTTGCCGCATCGAGCATGTTGGGAATGCGCAGGCCCGGTTCGGGATCGATCGGCACGCCCCATTCGGCCTCGAACAGCGCGCGCGTGGCCGCGTCCGATACGTGGCGATAGCCCGAAAGCTCGTGCGGGAAGCTGCCCATGTCGCAGGCGCCCTGCACGTTGTTCTGCCCGCGCAACGGGTTAACCCCTACCCCGCGCCGGCCGATATTGCCCGTCGCCATGGCGAGATTGGCAATCGCCATGACGGTGGAGGAGCCCTGGCTGTGCTCGGTCACGCCCAGCCCGTAATAGATCGCGCCGTTGCCGCCCGTGGCATAGAGCCGCGCGGCGCCGCGCACGAGATCGGCGGGCACGCCGGTGACGGGCTCCAGGAATTCGGGGCTGTTGCGCTCTTGCCCCACGAATTCGGCCCAGTGCTGGAACTCGTCCCAATCGCAGCGCTCGCGCACGAAGGCTTCATCGACAAGGCCCTCGGTGACGATCACATGGGCCAGCGCGGAAAGCACGGCCACGTTGGTGCCGGGGCGCAGCGGCAGGTGGTAATCGGCCTCCACATGCGGGCTGCGCACCAGGTCGGTGCGGCGCGGATCGATCACGATCAGCCTGGCGCCCTGGCGCAGGCGGCGCTTCATGCGGCTGCCGAACACCGGGTGGCCATCGGTGGGATTGGCGCCGATCACGAGGATCACGTCGCTCTCTTCCACCGAATCGAAATCCTGCGTGCCGGCCGAGGTGCCGAACGTGGTCTTTAGGCCATAGCCGGTGGGCGAGTGGCACACGCGCGCGCACGTATCGACATTGTTGGTGCCAAAGCCGGCGCGCACCAGCTTTTGCACGAGGAAGCCTTCCTCGTTGGTGCAACGGCTCGACACGATGCCACCCAGCGCATTGTTGCCGTGCTGGGCGGCAATCGCCTTGAACCGGCTGGCGGCAAAGCTGAGCGCCTCTTCCCAGCTCACTTCGCGCCAGGGCTGGTCGATGCTCTCGCGCACCATGGGCTTGAGCACCCGGTCCTGGTGCTGGGCATAGCCCCAGGCGAAGCGACCCTTGACGCAGGAATGGCCGCGATTGGCCTTGCCGTCCTTCCACGGCACCATGCGCACCACCTGCTCCCCGCGCATTTCCGCGCGGAACGTGCAGCCCACGCCGCAATAGGCGCAAGTGGTGACCACGGCGCGCTCCGGCTTGCCGATTTCGGTCACGGCCTTTTCCATCAGCGCGGATGTGGGGCAGGCCTGGACGCAGGCGCCGCACGACACGCATTCCGACGACAGGAAATCGTCCGACTTCACGCCGGCCGAAATCTGCGAGCCGAAGCCACGGCTTTCCACCGTCAACGCCAAGGTGCCCTGCACTTCGTCGCACGCGCGCACGCAGCGCGAGCAGACAATGCACTTCGTGGCGTCGAAATCGAAGTAGGGGTTGCTGGCGTCGGTCTCCGCCGCCAGATGGTTGGCACCGTCATAGCCGTAGCGCACATCGCGCAGGCCCACTGCGGCGGCCTGGTCCTGCAACTCGCAATCGTTGTTGGCGCTGCAGGTGAGGCAGTCGAGCGGGTGGTCGGAAATGTAAAGCTCCATCACCCCGCGCCGCAGCTTGGCGAGCTTTGGCGTCTGCGTGTGGACTTTCATGCCATCGGCAACCGGCGTGGTGCACGAGGCGGGCGTGCCGCGCATCCCGTCGATTTCCACCAGGCACAGGCGGCACGAGCCGAACTGCTTGAGGTTGTCGGTGGCGCAGAGCTTGGGGATCGAACCGCCCGAAACGGCGGTCGCGCGCATCACGGTGGTCCCAGCCGGCACGGTGACCGCGCGGCCATCGATTTCCAGCGTCACCTGGGTGTCGGAACGAACCTCGGGGGTGCCGAAATCGGCCTGGCGTTCATAGCCCATGGGCATGCTCCTGCGCGGCGGCAAGATCCGCCGGGGTGTTGATATTGTGGGGAATGCGGCCCAGCGCAACGGCGCGCGCATCCATGGCCTGGGCAAAGGCGCGCAAGGAATGCCTGCCGCTGCCGGCGAGGATGGCGTCGATCACGGGTGCGGCGCTTGCAGGCCAAAGACCGATGACCGGCTGGCTTTGGCAATAGGCCGGCGCGGGGGAAAGCTGGGTAACAAGATCGTCGTCATAGCCGAAGCTGTCCACCGCCGTGGTCAGCACGGCATCGAACCCGTTCTGCGCGGCATGGTGGAGCGCGGCAGCAATGCCGCCCAGCGGCCCCATGCCGGCGCGGGGGCGGTCGGCCAGGCAAGGCACGGGCGCTTCGCTGCGGCCGACGACCACGATGGCATCGCACTGCGATGCAAGCGTTTCGACCGCGCGGGCCAGCAGGGTTTGCCCAGCCAATTCGGCCAGCGCCTTGTCGCTGCCGAAGCGGGTGGATTGGCCACCGGCGAGGACGGCGCCCAGGATCATGGTTGCACCGCTGCGCCAGCGCCCGTCGACAGGCTCAGGGCGAACGGGGGAAACAATAGAACGGAAAAGTCCGTTCGGGCTGAGCTTGTCGAAGCCCCTTGGCGATGCCCCCTGGTCACTCCGCCGCCTCCGCATCCGCAGACACCGCGCCGAAATCCTCGGGGAAACGGCGCAGCGCCGAAAGCACGGGATAGGGCGTGAAGCCGCCGAGCGCACAAAGCGATCCGAACTTCATCGTCTCGCACAGGTCTTCCAGCAGCGCGATCTCGTCGGAAAGCGTGCGAGACACTTTGCGGGCGTTGTGGATCTGCGGCAGGCTTTCCACCGCGTCGGCGCTCCGGCCCTGGCGCGCGCGGATGCGATCGATCACTTCCACCCCGCGCGTGGAGCCCAGGCGGCAGGGCGTGCACTTGCCGCAGGATTCGGCGGCGCAGAACTGCATGGCAAAGCGTGCCTGGGCGCTCATGTCCACGCTGTCATCGAACACGGTGAGGCCGGCATGGCCGATCAGGCCATCGGCCGCAGCAAAGCTTTCATAGTCGAACGGCAGATGGAAATCGGCCGGCGGGTGATAGGCGCCAAGCGGCCCGCCCACCTGCACCGCGCGCACCGGACGGCCAGAGGCAGTGCCGCCACCGACCACTTCGACCAGCTCACCCAGTGTGATGCCGAAGCCCACTTCGTAGAGGCCGCCGTATTTCACATTGCCGGCGATCTGGATCGGCATCGTGCCCTTGGACCGGCCGAAGCCGACATCGGCATAGGCCGCGCCGCCATTCGCCAGAATCCACGGCACGGCAGCGAGCGTGAGCACATTGTTGACCACGGTGGGCTTGCCGAACAGCCCTTCGAGCGCGGGCAGCGGCGGTTTGGCCCGCACTTCGCCGCGCTTGCCCTCAAGGCTGTTGAGCAACGAGGTTTCCTCGCCACAGACATAGGCGCCCGCGCCCACGCGCACGTCCACCTCGAACGGGGCGATATAGGGCCGTGCGGCCAGCGCGGCGGCCCGCATCTTGGCGATCGCATGAGGATATTCGCTGCGGATATAGACATAGCCCTTGGCCGCGCCCACGGCATGGGCGGCAATCGCCATGCCTTCGATCAGCATGAAGGGATCGCCTTCCATCACCATGCGATCGGCAAAGGTGCCGCTATCGCCCTCGTCGGCATTGCAGACGATATATTTCGGCGCGGCGGGCGCCTGGGCCACGGTGGTCCACTTGATCGCGGCGGGAAAGCCCGCGCCGCCGCGCCCGCGCAGGCCCGAGGCCATGACTTGCGCAATCGTGGCTTCGGGGCCGAGTTCGCGCGCGCGCGCCAGGCCCGCCCAGCCGCCATGGGCTTCGTAATCCTCAAGGCTCAGGGGCCGGGTCTTGCCAGCGCGGGCGAACGTGAAGCGCTGCTGGCCAGCAATGAACGGATGCTCGGCAATCGGGCCGATGCCCTTGTCGCTGCTGCCGGCCACGACGGCGGCGACATCCTCGGGCGCGAGCGGGCCAAAGCCCTGCCCGTCGATCTCGGCCAGCGGCTCCAGCCAGTGCATGCCCCAGCTCGACACGCGCTCCACCGTGCAGCCGGCCGCCTCGAACGCGGCGGCCACTTGATCGGCGCCACAGGCCAGCGCCAGCGCGTCGTCGGAAATGCGCACCGTGGTCATGCCAGGCCTCCCACCAGGGCACCCAGCTTTTCGGGCGTCAGCCGTGCGTGGAGCGTATCGCCCACCATCGCGTTCGGCCCCACGCTGCACAGGCCCAAGCAATAGACCGTTTCCACTTTCACCGGGCCATTGGCCGGCAGCCGCGCGGCAAGGGCTTCCACGCCGCGCGCCTGGCAGCTTTCGGCGCGACACAGCTTGACCACCGGGCGCGGCTCGGGCGCGGTGCGAAAATCGTGGTAGAAGCTGACCACGCCGTGCACCTCGGCGCGGCTCAGGTTCAGCGCCTGGGCAATCGCCCACTCCGCCGCTTCGCTCACATGGCCAAAGACGGCCTGCACATCGTGCAGGATGGGCAGCAAGGCGCCTTCACGCCCTGCATGGGCGGCAAGGATATGGTCCAGTTCGGCAGGTTCGCTCATAAGGCGCAATGTCGCGCCGCATGGCCGTGCGGTCAAATCGAATTGCCCGAAGTGTGATAGAATACGTCTATCAAACCGCGATCTCGCGCGCGACCTCCAGCGCGGCCGTGGCCAGCGGCCCCATGGGTTGCCGGTCGAGCACAACCAGCCCCAGTCTTCGCGCCATTTCGGTGCCCGCCATGGGGCATAACCTGGCCCAGTCCAGCCCGGTCAACAAGGCGGCATAGCCATCGGGTATGATCGTGGCAAAGCGGCCGGATTGCACCAGGGACAGCAGCGCGACATAGCTATCGGCCTCTGCCCGTGGCGCCACCATCAGGCCACGCGCGGCAAATTGCGCGTCGAGAATGCGCCGGTACTGCATGCCCTGGTGCAGCAGGCACAGCGGCTGGGCAGCGGCCAGCGCCCAATCCATCGCTACCGCCGGCGCGGCGGCATCGCGCCGGCTGACGAACAGATAGCGTTCCTGCGCCAGTGGCACGGCGACGACATGGGCAGGTGGTTCGTGGTCCAGATAGGTCAATCCCGCATCGCACGACAGGGCCAGAAGATCCTGCTCGATCGCGCGGCTGGTCGCCTGGTGAACGACCAGCGACAAACCGGGATAGCGCGCCAGCAGCGCATCGCCGAGCCGCCCCACCAAGGGCAGCGCGGCGGGAATGGCGGCAAGGCGGAATGGCCCAGCCAGCGGCGCGGCAGTGGCGGCCACGGCCTGCGCCATGCTGCCCATGGCACCCAGGATCTGCTGCGCCCAGGGCAGCATGGCCTGGCCTTGCGCAGTCAGGCCGATGAAGCGCCGGTCGCGCTCCACCAGCCGCTTGCCCAGTTCCTGCTCCAGCGCGGAAAGCCCGGCTGAAAGCGTTGGCTGGGAAACCCCGCATTCGGCCGCCGCCCGGGCAAAGTGGCCGTGATGGGCCAGCGTCACGAAGTAACGCAAGTGGCGCAGTTGCATGGGGGCGGCAAACTCCATCGAAAATTGAGAGGCCGTTTCTATCATGGAACGCGCGCAAAAGTAGGGGGCGCGCCGCCACGGTTGCAGCCGGGTGCCGGCTATCGCTTCATTTCCGTGGGATCAGGGGCCGCGCGGCGATCCAGCAAGGATTACTAAGGGCCATCCCGATGGGCGGCGGCACGGATCGCGCCGACGGGGGCTTTTGGGGCATGGGCACGGGGCAAGGGGTTTCTGCATGAAGGCAATGGGCCAGATCGTTGCGCAACCAGCGCCGGGGATGATGCCGGCGGCAGAACTGCTCGCCCGCGGGCGGCGGGTCATCCAGGCCGAAGCCGACGCGCTCGATCAGCTGGCGATCGGCCTGGATGCGCGGTTTGCCGATGCCGTCAACCTGCTGCTCCACACCCGATCGCGGGCGATCGTCACCGGCATGGGCAAATCCGGGCATGTGGGGCGCAAGATCGCGGCAACGCTGGCGGCAACGGGAACGCCGGCGTTCTTCGTCCATCCGGCCGAAGCGGCGCACGGCGATCTTGGCATGATGACGCGCGATGATCTGCTGATGGTGCTGTCCAATTCCGGCAATACGCCCGACTTGTGCCCGATCCTGGCCCATGCGCAGCGGCTCGGCTGCCCGGTGATCGGCCTTGGCAGCCACGCAGATTCAATCGTGATGCGCGCCGCCACCGTTGCGCTTGTCCTTCCTGCTGCGCGGGAGGCATGCCCGGCCAATATCGCGCCGACCACCTCCTCCACCCTGATGCTTGCCATGGGCGATGCCCTGGCGATTGCCACCATGGCCGCGCGCGGGGTGACCCATGCGCAGCTGCGGCAACTGCATCCGGGCGGGTCCATCGGCCTCGGCTTGGTGAGCGTGAGCGATATCATGCACCGGGGGGAGGCCCTGCCGCTGGTGCCGTTCGGCATGCCGATGCGCGACGTTCTGCTGGAAATGACCGAGAAAAGCCTCGGCATTGCCGGTGTGGTCGATCGCACGGGGCGGCTGGTGGGCGCCATCACCGATGGGGACTTGCGCCGTCATGTCCACGGCCTGCTGACCGCATGCGCGGAAGACGTGATGACGCGCGCGCCGCGCACCGTGCGGGCCGATGCCCGCGCCGGGGAGGCACTGGCGCTGATGAACGAGGCCAAGGTCTCTGCGCTGTTCGTGGTGGAAGACGGGCAGGCCAACCTGCCCGTAGGCGTCTTGCACCTGCACGATCTGGGCCGGCTGGGGCTGAATTGATGGCGCGCACACCAGCCATGGCAATGACGCCGCATGAAACACCGATCATCATCGCCGCGCCCATGCCTGGCGCGCCGCCAACCCGCGCACTGCCATCTGAGGAATGCACATGAACCTGTTGGGCCACGCCATCGATGCAGAGGCTACCGGCCGCCCCTTTCTGATCGCCGGGCCATGCGTGATCGAAAGCGAGGGCCTGTGCCTGTCGGTCGCCCAGGCCCTGCGTCGCCTGGCCGATCGCACTGGCGCGCTGGTGATTTTCACGGCCGGTTTCGACAATACCCGTTTTGACGGGACCGACCGCAGCACCCTTGCGGGTCAACGCGGAACGGGGCTGGAACAAGGGCTGCGCGTGCTGGAAAAAGTGCGCGCGGAAACCGGGTTGCCGGTTATGGCCGACGTGCACGATGCCGGCCAGGTCGCTGCCGCGGCGCAAGTGGCCGACATGCTCCAGACCCCGGCGTTCCTGGCCCGGCAGACAGACCTGATCGTGGCAGCCGCCGCATCGGGCCGCCCGGTGAACCTGATGAAGGCGCCGTTCATGGCGCCCGCCGATATGGCGCACGTCGTGGGCAAGGCCCGTCGCGCCGCCCGTGCCGCCGGCCATGCGGACAATGCCTTTACGGTGTGCGAGCAGGGCACGATGCTGGGCTACGACAACCTGGTTGTCGACATGCGCAGCCTGATGCAACTGCGCGACACCGGGTGCCCGGTGGTATTCGATGCCACCCACGGCGCGCAACTGCCGGGCGGGCAGCGCGAATTCGTGGCGCCATTGGCCCGTGCTGCCGTGGCCGTGGGCGTTGCCGGGCTTTTCCTGAAAACGCACCCCGATCCCGATCACGCCCTGTCCAATGGGTCTGGCGCCGTGCCGCTGGCGCAGATGCCCGCATTGGCCGAGGCGCTGTTGCGCCTAGCCGATTGCGCGGCCCTGATCGCTGCACCATCGCATGAGCCACTGTTTGCCTGGCGCCGCCGCAGCCCCAGCGTGGTGGGCTGAAGGCGATGACCAGCCGCGCCCCCCGCCTATCCCTGGCCGTAACATGGTCTGTCTGGCGCGCACTGATCCTGCGCGAGGCACTCACGCGGCTGTTCTCCACGCGCATTTCATGGGCCTGGGTCCTGTTTGAGCCGGTGTTTCACGTGGCCTATCTGCTCGTGCTCTATTCGGCCGTGCGGGTGCACAGCGTGGGCAATCTCGACACGCCGGTGTGGATCATGGTCGGCATCCAGACCTTCTTCCTGTTCCGCAAGACGGCCGACCATGTGGCCGGCGCACCGTCCGACAATTCTGCCCTGTTCGCCTATCGCCAGGTCAAGCCCGTCGACACACTGATCGCGCGCGGCTTGCTGGAAGGGGGAACGTGGCTGGTCATCACCCTGTTGCTGATCGTTTTTCTGGCCATGTGGGGCCATCCGTTTGCGCCGCAATTCCCGCTAGCGATGATGGGGGCATGCGCGGCCATGTGGCTGCTGGGCGTGGCCTTTGGCATGGTGGTTTCGGCGTGCACCGCGCTGATGCGTGAAACGCGACAGGTGCTGCAGATCGTGCTGCGCCCGCTTTACATGATTTCGGGCGTCATGTTCCCGCTGGGCTCGCTGCCGGCTGACTGGCGCAGCCTGCTGATGCTCAACCCGCTGGCGCACGGGGTGGAACTGGTGCGCATGGGCCTTTCGGACAATTACCAGGCCGTGCCGGAAACCGATGCGGGCTATCTCTTTGCCTGGGTTCTGGGGCTGCTCCTGCTCGGCCTGGCGCTGCAACTGCGCGTGGCGCACAAGGTGGGTGCGCGATGATCGTGACGCGTGGCCTGTCCAAGCGATACATGACCGCCCATGGCGCCGGGCCCTGGGTGCTCGACGATGTCAATCTCGTCATCCCACCGCGTGTCAGCGTGGGTATCCTGGGCGCCAATGGGGCGGGAAAGTCCACGCTGCTGCGTATTCTTGTCGGGGTGGACAAGCCCACACGCGGAACGGTGGAGCGGCATTGCCGGGTTTCCTGGCCACTGGGCTTTGGCGGCGGGCTGCAAGGCTCGATGACCGGGCGGCAGAACGCGCGCTTTGTCTGCCGCATCCATGGCCACGAGGATGACATTCCCGAGCGCCTTGCCCGCATCGCCGAATTTGCCGCGCTGGGCGACAAGTTCGATGACCCGATCCGCACCTATTCGACCGGCATGGCCGCGCGCCTGCGTTTTGCCATTTCGCTGGCGTTCGATTTCGACGTCTACATTTCCGATGAAGCCACTTCGGCCGGGGACGCCAGCTTTCGCGCCCGCGCGGCCGAGGAATTTCGCCGCCGCGCCCACCAGGCCAGCGTGATCATGGTGAGCCATGACCCCGGCACGCTCAAGCGGTTCTGCACGGCCGGCCTGCTGCTCCATCGCGGCAAGCTGACCTGGTTCGACCGGCTGGGAGAGGCGATCTCGGCCTACAAGGACACCCTGCCCGCATGAGCACCGACCTTGCCTTTCCGCCGGCACCCGCGCCCGCTGCAGAACGCATCGAACCCAAGGCCCGAGCGCGCCATGAGCCACTTGCCCCAGCACCAGAGGCTTACCCTGGCGTGACGGAGGCGCCGCCCCCAAAGCGCGCCGGCCGCCGGCGTTGGCCCGCCGCACGGGTGCGCAATGCGGTGCTGGGCATCGCGGCGGCGGCAAGCCTGGGCGCAGCGGCCTATTGGTGCCTGATCGCGTCCGACCTCTATGTTTCGGAAACCGACGTGGTGGTGCAACGGGCAGACATGGGCGCGATCGATCCCGGCGGCCTGGGTGGCCTGCTGTCGAGCCTTTCGGGCGCGGGCAACCGCAACGACCAGATGCTGCTGCGCAACCACCTGCTGTCGCAGGACATGCTCGCCCGGCTCGACGCCAGCCTGCACTTGCGCGCGCACTATGCCGATCACCGGCACGACCTGCTCTCGCGCCTGTCTGCCGCCAATGCCCCCATGGCCCGTTTTCGCGAATACATGAAATCGCGGCTGAAAGTGGAGTATGACGACAACGAAGGCGTGCTTCATGTGGAAGCCAGCGCTTTCGATCCCCGCACCGCGCAGGCGATCGTGACGGCCATGCTGCGCGAAGGGGCGGCGTTCATGAATGCCAACGACCATCGCCTGGCGCAGACGCAAGTGGATTTCCTGTCGGGAGAAGCGGCGCAGATGGGCCGGCGCAACCAGGCCGCGCGCCAGGCCGTGCTGGATTTCCAGAGCCGCGAAGGCATGGTTTCGCCCGATGGCACGCTCGATGCGGTGGCCGGCACGATCACCCAGCTCGAATCCCGCAAAAGCGCGCTGCAAACGCAGTTGGGCACGCTGGAAGCCTATCTCGTGCCCGCCCATCCCGATGTGGTGGCCGTGCGCCAGCAGATTGCCGCGATCGACGGCGAACTGGCGCGCGAACGTGGCCGTGCGGCATCGAGCGATCCCCACGCACTCAACCGCCGGGCCGATTCCTTCCGCCAGTTGCAGCAGGAAGCGCAATTCAGCCAGTCGCTGTACCAGACCACGCTGGCCGCACTGGAAAAGGGGCGGATCACGGCGATGCAGGCCATGAAGCAGATTTCCGTGATCCAGGCGCCCACCCTGCCCGAATATCCCGCGCGCCCGCGCCGCTTCTACAACTCGCTCGTCTTCACGCTCGCCGCTTTCATGGCCGCCGCCATCGCGCTGCTGCTGGTCTCGGTGGTGCGCGACCATATCGACTGACTTCCAGCTTCAAGGAGCGCCGTTCATGCGCCGCAACTGCCGTTCCACGCCCGGCCTTGGCAGGCTGGCGCTGAGCCTTGCGCTTACCTTTCCCGTTCCTGCGTCAGCCCAAGGCCTGCCGCCCGGCCTGATGGGCCAGGTGCTGCAAAACGCCGATCCGGCAACGCTTGCGGCCATTGCCAACGCCATGGGCAATGGCGGGGGTGGCATGCCCAGCCTGCCTGCCGTGCCACTGGCCGTGCCCACCGCCAGTCCCAACCCGGCCCAGCCGACGCCGGTGGATGGCGCAGCCCCGGCAGTTACGCCCGGCAATGGCGCGATTTCCGGGCAATACGCTGCCAATGCGATGAGCCCGGTGTTTGGCGCGCAACTGTTCACCGGTGCCTTTGCCCGCGCGGGCGCAGCGCATTTCAACCCGGATTACGTGGTCATGCCCGGCGACCAGGTGGTGCTGCGCCTGTGGGGCGCGTTCCAGTATGCCCAGGTGCAGACGGTGGACCCGCAGGGCAACGTGTTCCTGCCCAATATCGGCCCGATCCACCTGGCGGGTGTGCGCAACCAGGATCTGCAACGCGTGGTCACGGGCGCTGCGGCCAGCGCATTTCGCTCCAACGTCTATGTCTATGCCTCGCTGGCAGAGGCGCAGCCGGTGCGCGTGTTCGTGGGCGGCTTCGTGCGGCGGCCGGGGCTTTACGACGGCACCAGCATGGACGGGTTGCTGCATTACCTCGATGCAGCCGGCGGCATCGATCCCGATCGCGGCACGTTCATCGATGTGGAAGTCAAGCGCGGGGAGCAGGTGCGCGCCCAGGTGAACCTCTATCAGTTCCTGTTTCGCGGGGTGATGCCGCCGGTGCCGCTGGCCGACGGGGACGTGATCTTCGTGGGGCCAAGGCAGCAGACAGTGACGGTGCTGGGCCTTGCCAACAACGCCAATATCTTTGAATTTCCGCGCAATGCCCACCCCAGCACGGCCGATGTCATGCTGCTTGCCGGGCCGCAGCCGGCCGCCACGCACATGCGCATCACGCGCAATACCGGGCCGATCAAGAACGTCGATTATCGCCCGCTGGCCGATGCCGGTGCCCTGCCAGTGGGCAATGGCGACACGATCGAATTCACCGCCGACAAGAAAGCCGGCACGATCACCGTGCGGATCGAGGGCGAGCACGAAAGCCCGCAGGAATATGTGCTGCCCTATGGCGCCCACCTGGGCGACCTGTTGCAGCAAGTCCGCTTTTCGCAGCGATCGGACGCGGACAGCATCCAGTTGTTCCGCCAGAGCGTGAAGGACCGGCAGAAGACCATGCTCGACGCCAGCCTGCACAGCCTGGAGCAGGCCGCGCTCACCGCACGATCGGGCACCAACGACGAAAGCCAGTTGCGCCACAACGAGGCCGACCTGATCCTGCAATGGATCGATCGCGCGCGCAAAGTGCAGCCGCTCGGCCAGGTGGTGATCGGCGGCGGCCCTGCACGCAACGACCTGCTGCTGGAAAACGGAGACTTGCTGCACGTGCCCACGCGCGACGGGCTCGTGCTGGTGAGCGGCGAAGTGCTGTTCCCCAACGCCGTCGCCTGGCAACAGGGCCTGGAGGCCAACGCCTATGTCAACCGCGCCGGCGGCTACACCCAGAAAAGCGCCGCCCGCCGCATCGTTGTGGCCCACGCTGACGGCAGCTTCGAGGAAGTCTCCCCCCAAAGCCACGCCGTGCGCAGCGGCGACGACCTGCTCGTCCTCCCCCGCATCGACACCAAATCCCGCCAGATCCTGAAGGACATGACGCAGATCCTGTACCAGATCGCGGTGAGCGCGAAGGTGGTGTTGGGGTTGTAGTTTCTGGCCAGCATGGACCGCAGTCAGCCTGGGAAAGGCAAAAGACGCTGCACATTTCCAACTAGTGCCTAGGCAAAAACTTTTTAAGGTTGATAACCGATAAAAGAAGCCATGGTATCCATCGGCTCTCTCACCACGCAACAGGTAAAGTTCGTGTCGACTACAGCGATACGAAAGTGGACTCGTGCTGATATCCAACAATTGAATGCTTCGCAGGCGGCGGTATTGTCTGCCGCACAGCTTTCGGCGCTGGCGCCGGATGTACTGGCAGCGATGGGTGCCGATCAGTTTGCCGCGCTCTCGGCAAGAGCCATGCCTGGATTGACCCGCGCGCAGATTGCATCGCTGTCAGCAGATCGGATTGCAGGCTTTACGCGCCCACAAGCGGCTTCATTAACGGCTGAGCAAATCGCAGCGTTTCAACCCGACCAGGCAAAAGCGCTGGGCACCAATCAGATAGCAGGCATGAACGCTCGCCAGATCGGCGCCCTCAGCCCGTCTTCACTTGCGCTCTTCTCCCCAGCGGAAGTGGGAGCAATTGCGCCGGGAGCCATTTCCGGGCTGGCAACTGCCGCCGTGCCCAGTTTGAGCCTGGATCAGATCGGCGCCATCACGCCCGCCCAATTCGCCCGGTTTCTGCCGGGTCAAGTAGCCGGGTTCACGTCAGAACAAGTAAGTCACCTATCCTCAGCTCAAATCGTCGCACTAAGCCCAGCCCAAATCGGGACACTGATTGCCACGAACCTCGCGAACCTTTCAGCTTCACAAATTGCGGCGATCAAGCCAGCCGCGCTGTCGGCTCTGGTTCCCGCCCGGCTCGCCGCACTGTCTTCCGAGCAAGTCAAAGGTTTGATGCCCAGCCAAATTGCCGCTTTGGGTGCAACGCAGATCGCAGCGATCGATGGAGGCAAACTGGACGGGCTTGAACCCGCACAACTGGCTGCACTCAATGCGAGCGTAATGATCAGGCAAAGCCCACAGGCCTTGGCACTGATTTCGCCGGCCAAGCTTGCCGTGCTCACGCCCGCGCAGATTGCCGTGTTGGCGCCACAGCAGATTGCTGGGCTGGTTCCAGACCAGGTTGCCAACCTATCGCCTGCACAGCTTGGCGCTTTGAGCAGTTCACAGCTTGCAGCATTTCCTTCGGACAACTTCACCGCGCTGAGTGCAACCCAAATCGGCTCCATCGCGCCAGGCGCTTTGGCAGCCTTGCCAACGGACAAGTGGTCCCTATTGTCTGCCGACCAGATTGCCGGCCTGCAACCGAAGCAGATTGCTCGCCTTGGTGTACGGCAGATTTCAGCCCTTGCACCAGAAAGCCTGACACGGTTCAACGCCACCATGCTGACCGCCATTGATCCGGCAGCGGTTTCCGCACTGTCGGGTGAACAATTGGCCGCACTGGGAGCGGAGCAAGTGGCGGCATTGACGCTTCGCCAGCTCAGCGCCGTGCGGCCATCTCAGTTCGCGGCGCTCGCCGTCAGTCAGGCCAAGGCACTGTTGCCCGTCCAGGTCGCTTCGCTTGGTGGCACGCAAGTGGCCGCATTGGCCCCATCAACGCTGGGTGCAATGTCCGAATCCCAATTGAGCGCGATCGCCAACAAGGCCATGCCCGCGCTGACATCTGCCCAGCTGGCTGCGCTTTCCACCAGCCAGTTGGACAGTTTTACGCCAGCACAATGGGCAAGCCTCGTGCCAGGACAGATATCCTCCCTGCGTCCCGAGGCGTTTGTCGATTTGGCGCCGGAAGACATTGCAGCCATCAATGGCAGTGCATTCTCGGTCATGGACGCGGCGGCCATCGCGGCACTTGATGAAAACCAGGTTGCCGCGCTGACGCCCGCCCAAATCAAGGCAATGACTGCGGCACAAGCGGCAGCCATCCCTGCAACGGCCGCAAAAGCGCTTTCTCAGGCGTCCCTGGCATCCATGCCAACCTCTACAATATCTGCGCTTTCAACCGACGTTGTCGCCGGGCTCGATCCGCAACAGGTTGCGGGTTTGACTGGCGGGCAACTGGCTGCCTTTCGTCGTGCCCAGATCAGTGCACTGATGCCATCTCAGATTTCCGCACTCAGCATCGGCCAAATTTCCAGTTTAAGCGGCGCTCAATTGGCGGTCTTTTCACCTGCAATGTTCGCATCCCTCGATGCGGCCACGCTTTCAGCGATTGCGCCAACCGCCCTGGCAAGCCTGCCGGTTTCGACATTCGCCAGTCTAAGCGACACCACCCTAACAGCTTTAAGTCCAATGCAGATTGCTGCTGCCTCGACCGCTCAATTGGCTGCGCTTTCCTCAAATCAAGTGCTTTCCCTTTTGCCCGGCCAGATCGGCGCCATGACATCAAGCCAACTCCGGACCATTTCTCCAGAAACGCTGTCGCTACTGGACCCCGCGCACGCGGCCGCGATTGACCCTGCAGCCTTGAGCGGCCTGACGGAAGCGCAGGTCGCATCGCTGACCCCGGCACAAGTTGCCCAGATGACACCGCCGCAAGTCAATGCATTCTCGGCAAGCCAGATTGGCGCGCTGTCTGTTCAGGCATTGGCCACCTTCAACACAACAGATATTTCCGCGATCGCAGTCGGCGCAGTGACCGGCCTTAGTGCAGGCCAGATTGTCGATCTTCTTCCCGAACAGGTCGCCGCTTTTCGGGCCGAGCAAATCAACGCCCTGCGTGCTGACCAATTGGCCAGCCTTACGCCTGCGCAACTCATCGCGCTTTCAGCAGCACAGATCCACGCTATTGGTCCCAAACAGATCGTGGCATTGGCGCCGCAAACGATCGCCGCACTTTCAAGCGATCAAGTGTCTGGCCTCACCCCCCAGACTGTTGCTGCGCTTTCCCCGGCACAGGTATCTGCGCTGGGGGACAGCCACGCAAGCTTCCTTTCTACGGCACAGGTCGCGGCGCTGAATGCCAGCCAGATTGCTGCATTCAGCCGCGATGCTATCGGCACGTTCTCCCCAGCCAACATCGCAGCAATAAATGCGCAGGCAATCAGCGGCCTTTCGATCGACAAGATTGCCGGGCTGGACAGTGATCAGACCGCCGCACTCACGCCTCAACAGCTGGCTGCATTTTCCTATTTCCAGGTCAATGCCTTGCATCCTGAGCAGATTGCAATCCTCGACGAAACGCAGGTCGCAGGGTTCAATTCCCTGCAAATTGCCGCGTTGGGCAGCGCCCGGCTTGGCATGTTCACAACCCGCCAAATCGCCGCGATTGCGCCAACCGCCATTGCGGGGATCATGCCCACGCAGCTTCATGCCTTGTCCCCCGCGCAAGCCGCAGCATTTACACCCGCGCAGGTAGCCGCTTTCAGCGCAATTCAGATCGAGGCTTTTGCAGCGGCCGGCCTTGCCACATTCAGCACCGATGACCTCGGTGCCATCACTGCTGACGGATTGGCAGGAATTTCTGCGGCCAACCTGGGCGCCCTATCATCTGTGCAGCTCCAGGCGTTCACACCTACGCAGATCAAAGCTCTAGGCACAAATCAGATCACAGCCGTCGTAGCCGCCTACCAAGCCCTCGATGGCTGAATTGGCAACTATTCGTGCGGCCATGAACTCCGGCGACAGGAATCCCGGAGACAGCATACATAATCATCATCCCGCCTTGGTCCTGACGCCCGCCAGCTGGCCTCACTATTGGGCAACCTGGTCCGGCCAGTGGTGACATGCCCTCCCCTAACCCCTCCCGCCAGCGGGAGGGGGATTTTGAAATGCCTGAGGGCGGCATAGTTGATTATTGTGGCTGAGGCCGGCTTCTCTTTTCGAAGCACAAAAAAGCCGGCCCGCTTGAACCCAAAGCGAGCCGGCCATCTGATCCCTATCTCATCCCCTCAAAAGAAGAACCGCGCCGAGGTCGAGATCGTGCGTCCATAGAGGGTCTGGGCAAAGGCAACGCCGCCCGCAGGGATTGTGGCGTTCGCAACGTCGGTGATCGCGCGGGTGTTGAAGATGTTGCTGGCGTTCAGCGAGAGTTCCACGCGCTCGATCGGGCGGAGCTGGGCGAAGAGGGCGACCGTGGTGTAGGCCGGCATCTTGAGCTGGTTCACGTCCTGGGTATAGCTGCTCGTGGTGCCGATCACGTTGGCGCCCACGGTGAACAGGTCGGTGTCGTATTGCGGGGTCGCCTGGAAGATCAGCGCGGCCTGGTGACGTGGGGTGTGGCCGATCAGGCTGGCGTCTTCGGCGCCGGTGATCCGGGCGTTGGCGAGGGTTGCGCCCAGGTTGAGGCTGAACGGGCCACGGCGGATGCCGCCTTCGATTTCGGCACCATAGGCGCGGTAGGAGCGCGTCACCAGTTGCAGTTGCAGGGCGCCGCTGCTGTCGGTGTTGAGCTGGGTGTTGGTCTCGGTCGTGCGGGCGTAGAAGCCGGTCAGGTTGAACGTGAGCCCCGCCTTGCGGAATTTCAGGCCCACTTCGGCCTGGCGGACCGGATCGTAGGCGGCAGTCTTGTTGAGCAGCTTGCCGTTGTGGCTGTCGATCGCGGTGGAGAACAGCAGATGGTCGGCCCCGGCGCGCGCGCCGCGGCTATAGCGGGCGAACACGGCAAAGGGTTCGGACACGCGGAAATTGATGCCGGCCGAATAGGACAGGTAGTTGTAGGTGTAGTTGACCGGCTGGTTGCGGCTGATCGGGGCCACCTGCACGGCGCCTTCCGGGCCGGTGATCACGCCATCGCCGTTCACGTCGATCGCGCGGACATCACTGGCCTGGTCGCTGCGGATCGTGCCTTCCACTTTGCCCGCATCATAACGGATCGAGCCGCCGACCGCGATCTTGCCCTTGTGGAAATTGAACGAGCCATAGGGCGCCGTCACGCCATAGCGCACGTCATAGCTGCGCTTGTATCCGCCGCCCGGCACGCCATAGAACAGCACGCCGTCAGAGCTTGCCGTCGACCCGCCCGAGACGACATCGAGCAGCGCCGAATTGCCGCCGCCAACGACATCCTGCAGCGTGATCACCTGCATGAAATCGTAGTTCAGGTCCTGGTACGACTTGTAGAGGCCGAAGGTGGTCGTCAGGTCCCCGCCCTGCACGTCCCACACGCGGCTGATGCGCAGGTCGTTCGTCAGGTTATCGAGGCTGCGCACGCGAAATCCGCTGATGAAGCCGGTCAGCACCAGGCCATTGCCGTTGAGATTGGCAGGATCGGCAATGGCCTGCCCGGCCAGCGGACCGTTGAAATAGCGCAGCGACGAGCCGCCGAAGGCAAAGGGCGCAAAGGCTGCCGGGATCGTGCCGGTGGAACTCAGGCTGGTGAAGTTGCCCGCGATGCCGGAATAGCGCAGACGCTCGGTCACCGACCAGTCCGCAACGGCAAACTGCGCTTCGAGGCCCAGTGTCTTGGCCTTGGAATGCATGCCTTCGCGCAAGCTCATCTGCGTGGGGTTGTTGTCGTTGTCCACGCCGGGCACGAATTGCATATAGCGCGACAGCGTCGAATCCGCGCGGCCGGAAAAGCCGGGAAGATCGCTGTAGTGCGGATTGGCATCCGTTCCCGTAACCAGCGTGGGCATGCCGCTGTTGCCGGGCACCCTGTCATCGAGCAGCTTGGCGTAGAAGCGGATATAGCCGCCGGTGAACGTCTTGGTCAGGTTGAATTTCAGCTGACCGCCACGATAGGCATCGAACCCCAGGTGGCGCGCCCCTTCGCCTTCGCGATAGAAGCCGCCGACATGGAAGCGCAGCGTATCGCTCAGGTGGCCGCCATAATCGAAATCGGTTCGATAGGTGCCGTAGTTGAGCCCCGTGCTCGCCTGGACAGAGCCACCTTCCACTTCGCCCGTCTTGGACATGAGGTTGATCACCCCGCCCGGCGCATTGGATGCAAACGTGGACGCGGAACCGCCGCGAATGGCCTCGACCTGAGACAGGTTGAGATCGGCGCGCAGGAACAAGTCGGGCGTGAGGCCCAGGAAATCGCCGAACTCGAGAACCGGGAGCCCGTCTTCCTGAAGCTGGAGATACTTGGCCCCGGTTGAAACGAGCGGCAGGCCGCGCACCGTGTAGCTGGCGTTGACATCGCTGCCCGCCTCGACCCGCAGGCCGGGAACATTGCGCAGCAGATCGGGAAGGGAGCGCGAGCCGATCTTGATGATCTCGCTTTCCTTGATCGCGCTGGTCGAAGTGGCGCTGTCGAGACGGTCGCGCCCGCGCGCCACGCCGGTGGTCACCATGTCGTTGTCGTCGATTCGGCGGCTGGCTTGCCATGCGGTTTGTGGCGCTTCCTGCGCGTGGACCACGACCGGTGCAAGGACGGCGGCCGTTGCCACGCTCGACAATGCTGCAACAGCGACTGGATACTTCATGCGGCTAATTTTCCCTCTGACAGCGTCGATTTTCACAAAGGGCAAATAGCGGCGATCCGTAAACGCGGGCGTTCTTGGCTTTTACGTGAATGCGCGTGCTGCATGACCGAATTGTCATGGAACGCGTAGCCGTCCCGGCGTTTTGTTACGGCGAAGGAGATCAACGATGCGCAAGAACCTGTTCCTCATCGCCGCGCTGGCCGCCACGGCCGCCATGTCCGCACCGCCAGCCATGGCCAAGGGCTGCATCCGGGGCGCCATGGCCGGCGGCGTGGCCGGGCATTTCGTGGGCAAGGGCCATGCGCTGGCCGGCGCCGCTGCCGGGTGCATGGTTGCCCACCACCACTATGCCAAGAAAGCGCGCGCCGCCCACGCGCACGATGGGCGCCCGGGTTGAAGGTCACCCCGGAAAAACGTTCGGCCATACTGAATGCGCGCCGCGCCATGAAAATGGCGCGGTCCGTCCATGCCTATGTGCGGGGAAACACCGCGCAGTTCTATGAATGGCTGGAAGCTTCGCCGGTGATGGCGCATGTGCCGGTCGGGCCGCAGGTGTGGATCTGCGGCGATTGTCATCTGGGCAATCTTGGCCCGCTGGCCGACCGGCACCACGATTTTGCCGTCCAGATCCGCGACCTGGACCAGACGGTGATCGGCAACCCTGCACTCGATCTGATCCGCTTGGGCCTGTCGCTGGAAACGGCGGCGCGCAGTTCCGATCTGCCCGGTATCGTCACGGCGCAGATGCTATCCGCGATGATCGACGGCTATGGCCGCGCCCTTTCGCCAGAGCCCGAGGACGATCCGGTCGAACCCAAGGTGGTTCGATCTGTCCGCCGGAGGGCTGCTGGCCGCAAGTGGCGGCATCTGGCCGACGAACGGATCGAGGGCACAGCGCCCACGTTGCCGTTAGGCAAGCGGTTTTGGCAATTGACCGAAGACGAACGCGCGGCCGTCGATGCGCTGTTTGACGATCCGGCCGTGCGGATGCATGCGCTGGCCATGGCTGGCCATGGCGGCGAAGGAACGCTGCGCGTGCTGGACGCGGCCTATTGGCGCAAGGGTTGCAGTTCGCTGGGCAAGCTGCGCCATGCCGTGGTGCTGGGCGTTCGGCCAGAGGCGGATGGGCCAGAGCACCTGGTGCTGGTCGATATCAAGCAAGCCGGGCCTTCGGTGGCGCCAGCGGTGCCCGGTGCCGCCATGCCTGCCGATCCGGCCGAGCGCGTGGTGGCCGGTGCCCGCGCCTTGTCTCCCAACCTCGGCGATCGGATGATACCGGCGCACCTGCTGGGCAAGCCGGTGGTGCTGCGCGAACTGGCGCCACAGGACCTCAAGATCGAAGTGGCGCAATTCTCCCGCCGGCAGGCCGTGGCGGCGGCATCGTACCTGGCCTATATCGTCGGCCTTGCCCATGCCCGGCAATTGACGGACGACGCCCGGCGCGAATGGCACGCCGCGCTCGTGCCTGACCAGACGTCCGGCCAGCCAGATGCCGATGCGCCATCGTGGCTGTGGCGCAGCGTCGTCGATCTCGCCGCCCGGCACGAGGCCGGATACCTCGATCACTGCCGCCGCCTGGTATAACCCACGCGCGGCAGCCGGGTCTCAGTTCTTGCGGCCTGCCACGGTGCCGGTCACCTGGTCGGCGCCTTTGCCATAAGAGAACACGTATCCCATTTCCTGTGCGGCCGATCCGGTGAACACGCCGGCAAACCCCGCGCCGGTGGTGCCGGTGAACGCGCCGGTAAAACCCGAGGCATTGCGTTCGATCACGCCAGCCCCGGTCACCGTGCCGAAATCCACCGTGGTTTCGGGGGTAGTAGGCAAGCTGCCGATCAAGTGGACCGTGGTGGCCACGGTGCGCGCGCCGAAATCGGCGGTGAACGTGGCGGTAGAGGATGCGGCGGGCGCTACATAGGTTTTCCCGTCGCGCACCACCGTGCCGCTGACGGCGGTGGTGTAGGTGCCGGTTCCGGCCGTGGGCATGTCTGGCCCCAGCGTGGGCTGGCCGCCTACGGAAATCCATTGGCGCTGGCCGGTGGCATCTGCGGCGACATAGGTGGTGAACTGCGTGTAGCTGAGCGGCACGCCGCCGACCACGCCGCGCGCAACCGTGAGCGCAGCGGTGCCGGAGCCCGCCGTCTTTTGATAGACGCGGCTGCTGCTGGTCGATGAGGCCTGCAAATCCGAAGGCGCAAAGCTGTCGAGCTTTGTCCCCGCGTTCGACACGGTGTAGCTGTCGGCCGCCGCATCATAAGACAGCGCGATGCCATTGCCAAAGCTCTCCGCCCCCGTCGCGCTGACCGCGCCGGCTGCATCGCGTTGCACGCGCACCTGGGCGCTCTGGAACGTCTGGTTGCCGGTCAACTGGTCCAGCGTGGCATAGGGATTGGGTGCCACATCGCCGCCGCCGCCGGTTTCCGTCGTCGTCGCGCACCCCGCCAACAGGGACAGCAAGCCCGCCCCGACCACCGAAAACCCCATGCGCAACGCCCGATTCATTCCCGTTTCCACCCCTGCACTTGCCCTCGAGACTGGCCCGATGCCGTTACGCTACAACATGCAGCGCGCGCGGTAACCGGAATTTTCGCCGCGATTCGGGATGCGGCCGAGGACGGCCCCAAGGACGGACCATGCGCCGATATTGCGGGCGGTCTGGTCCAAAACGAAGGCAATATACTCAGTATTTGCCCGGATAGCGCTTTGCCCGCTGCCACGATTCATTGCTTCCGGAGGTTTCTCGGCTCGCACACGGGGCACAAGTGCGGAATGATCCTTTTACCGGCAGCGTGATGCAGCCGAACGAACGCAACAAGGTCGCCCGCGCGGCGGTGGCTCCGGTCTGCCATTCACTGGCCGAACCACCGCCCGCCATGGTGCCCCGGTTGCACTGCGGTTTCACATCTCGCCCCGCGGCAAAATCCCGCCGATATTAAGGGTTTTGCCACGGGATTTCACGTAAGGAAGGGGCATGCGCCATGGCCACTGCGGCGCCTTTGAGGGATGAAACCGAAGAGATGATGACCCCAGCCCACCGCTTCAAGCGGGTTTCCGTGATCGGCCTTGGTTATATCGGATTGCCCACAGCCGCCGTGTTCGCCTCTCGCGGGATCGAGGTGATCGGCGTGGACGTGAACGAGATTGCGGTCCAGACGATCAACAAGGGCCGCATCCACATCGTGGAGCCCGACCTCGACATGGTGGTTCACGCCGCCGCGCGCGAGGGGCGCCTGCGCGCCACGTTGACGCCCGAAGCGGCCGACGCTTTCCTGATCGCCGTGCCCACGCCGTTCCGCGACGGGCACGAGCCCGATCTGTCCTATATCGAGGCGGCCGCCCGCGCCATTGCGCCGGTGCTGGCCAAGGGCAACCTGGTGGTGCTGGAAAGCACATCGCCGGTGGGCACGACCGAGCAGATCGCCCAATGGCTGGCGCAGGAACGCCCCGATCTCTCGTTCCCGCAGGATGCTGGCGAAGCGGCGGACGTGGCGGTGGCCTATTGCCCCGAACGCGTGCTGCCCGGCCATGTGCTGCGCGAACTGGTCGAAAACGACCGCGTGATCGGCGGCCTCACTCCGCGCTGCTCGGCAGAAGCGGTGGCGCTTTACGGCACCTTCGTCAAAGGCGAATGCGTGGTGACCACTGCCCGCACCGCCGAAATGTGCAAGCTCACGGAAAACGCGTTTCGCGACGTGAACATCGCCTTTGCCAACGAACTGTCGATCATCTGCGACAAGCTGGACATCAGCGTGTGGGAATTGATCCGGCTGGCCAACCGCCATCCGCGCGTCAACATCCTGCAACCTGGTCCCGGCGTGGGCGGGCATTGCATTGCCGTGGACCCCTGGTTCATCGTCAACCGCAATCCGCAAGAGGCCCGCCTGATCCACACTGCGCGCCAGGTGAACGACAGCAAGCCGCACTGGGTGGTGGACAAAGTGCTGGAGGCGGCCCGCGCGGTTGCCGCGCGCAAGGGCTGCGCGCCCGAGCAAGTGCGCGTGGCCACGTTCGGTCTCGCGTTCAAGCCCGACATCGACGACCTGCGCGAAAGCCCGGCCGTGGACATCGTCAAGGACCTGTCTGCCCATTTTGCCCGGCCGCTCCTGGTCGTGGAACCCAATATCGCCGCCTTGCCGCCCGTGTTGGCGCAGTGCGGCGTGGAATTGATCGATGGCTTTGCCGCCCTCGACCAAGCCGATGTCTGGACCCTGCTGGTCGATCACCGCCCGTTCAAAACCGTTTCGCCCAAGCGGCGCGATGGGGTGGAGATTGTCGACGCGCGCGGGATCTGGACGGACTGAGCGCCCGATCCGCCGCCCTGGTTGCCACGCCGGCAGCCTGATGGCGGCGCATGACGCACGCGGCCGCAGCCAGGCGCTGCATCAAGGGCCGCCCGCGTTTCGGATCGCGCGCTCACCACCAATTTGCCGCCCCGGCTCGCTCGGGACGGCGTGGGGAGCCGATGACCGAAACGCCATCTTCCACTGCCACCGTGCCGCCCTCGCCCTGCGACAGCGCGCCATGCGTCGCGCAAAATGCGGCCTTGGCGGTGCTGGCCCACGGCGCTGAGCCAGACACGCGCTCCGTCGCCAAGCCGGGCTTGTTGTTTCCGGCGAATGCGAGTGCGCAAGGGCCCACCGCCAAGCCTGCGCCCATCAAAGCGGCACCGCCTGCAAGCCCGAAGACCAAGCGGACCGAGCAGCAGGAAGCGAGTGCGCAGCATGAGCGCACCATTGCCGCTTATGAGGCCCGGCTCTGCCAGTTGCAGGATTCGCCCGCCTATCTTCTTGGCGATATGCTCATCCAGGCGTGGCGAAAACCGGGGCGCTGGCTTGGCTTGCCGCGCGCGCTACTGGCCTTGCGCCACGCCACCTTGGCAAACCCGCCCGTTTCGGCGCCGCCAGACACGCCCGAACCCGCCCTGGCCGAGGCCGAGCCGTGCGCAGAGCCCGCGCCTCAATGTAATGCAGAGCAGGCGCGCAAGAAGGCGCTGCAGGAAGAACGCCGCGCCCGCGTTGCCCAGGCCGATGCGCATGTGGCGCAGGCGCGCGCCTTGCGCCAGAGCGATCCAGTGGCGGCCGCCCGCGCCGCGCAATCCGCACACGAAGCGGACCCGCAGCCGTGGCGGGCGAAATGGCTGGCGTTCCGGCTTTACGATGCGGGCGAACTGGCGCGGCCGGCGGCGCTCTTGGCAGGTCTGCCGCAGGACGTGGGGTTGAGCGGATCGGAAAGCACCCGCGCGCAGCAGATCGCCGCGCTCGCGGCCATGATGCAGGCCCTGCCCGATGTGCCCCAACCGGCAGCCCCGGCCT